>Ga0187779_10000500_pt1 | contig 26147 bp, 21 predicted proteins | sample 1015_Q2_SP10_10__FD_132435 | JGI IMG/M metagenome (GOLD analysis project Ga0187779, IMG submission 132435) | Tropical peat soil microbial communities from peatlands in Department of Meta, Colombia - 1015_Q2_SP10_10_MG | ecosystem: Environmental > Terrestrial > Soil > Wetlands > Peat | place... | reverse complement strand
TTTTAGTAGGTTAACGGGCTGAGAACAACCAATTTCTTGCATGCAGAAAATCCGGCATAGGGTGTCAATCTTACCCTTGCCGGATTTTTTTACGTTTATGGGTCCGCTGCGTGAATCACCCATCAGGATGAAGGTTCATCAGATCTGGGATCGATTCGAGCCTTTGGGGTGTGAAAGAGGGATCGACTCTAATTCGTTATCGGTTTGAATTTGTAAGTATAAACCTCCGTACCGTCTTCCTCTTCGTGTAGCTTATCAACCAACATCTCTACATTCATTCCCACCCTTAGATCCTCGAGATCACACCCTGTAAACATAGTCTCCACTCGAATCCCTTCTGGCAATTCAACGAATCCGATGGCATAAGGAACTTCCGCTTTGTAATAGACGGGTGGTCTTTGCATGACGACTGTATAGCTATGAATCTTTCCCCTGGGACTGAGTTTGATCTCTTTTAAATGAGAGGACTGGCAATAGGAGCATAACCCATTCTCCCTTTTCGGGAAAAAGACCTCTCCGCAACGGTTGCACTCACTGCCGATCAGTTGAGGCTTTTCGTCCGAAGTCCATAATCCTTCCCTCACTGGAACTCTCTTCTTCTCCCCCTCCATATTCAGCCTCCTTTAAGGAAACAAGTGCCGTCTTACCATTTTCCATCTCAAAAGAACTCTCCATTCAAACAAACGCTTGCATCCCCAAGACTTCTCGCCCGATGATGAGTTTCTGTATCTCGGTGGTGCCGTCGGGTATGGTGTAGCATCGAGCATCCCGGAAATAACGCTCGACAGCGAGCTCCTCAGCCAATCCATACGCCCCATGAATCTCGACGGCCTTGGAGGTCACCCGAACGCCCATTTCCGTCGCAAAAGCCTTCGCTATGGAGACCTCTTTTCTGCATTTCACACCTTTATCAATCAGGTAAAACGCCTTGTATGTCAGAAGCCTGGCAGCCTCCACTTCGATCAGCATGTCCGCGATCATCTCCTGGATGAGCTGAAAAGATCCGATCACCTTTCTAAACTGTACCCTTTCCTTTGCGTACTGTACAGAGGCATTGACCGCAGCCTGGGCGATCCCGACAGAAGCAATGGCTGCGTTCGCCCGGGCGTGGTTCAAAGCGGTGATGGTCCTCTTGTACCCTTCCCCCACCGGATAGAGAAGGTTCTTCTTGGGTACACGGCAGTCCTCAAAGACAAGCTCTGCAGTGGGGAAAGAGCGAATGCCCATTTTATGGATTTCCTCCGCTAAAAAAGGAGATTTTTCCCTCTCTACCAAAATCTGACAAATCCCGGCTGCACCCTTAGAAGGATCGGTCTGGGCTACGACGATGACATAATCCGCAATCGTTCCGTTGGAGATCCACATCTTGGTCCCATTGATCCTGTAATTCTCTCCCTCTAAAACGGCCTGGGTATCAACACCGGAAGGATCGGAACCATAATTCGGTTCCGTAATCGCGGTGCATATAATCTTTTCACCGGCCACTAAGCCCGGAAGAATTCTTTGTCTTAATTCTTCATTGACTGACGCTACAATACCCATGGTCGAGGCGGAAGTAATTCCCACAATGCCTCCTAAACTGGCATAGGCTCGCCGCAGTTCCTCATAGAGAATTCCCCAATACATATGGTCCAGCCCGGGGCCGCCGCATTGCTCGGGAACGAGCGTGCCAACATAACCAAAAGGCTTGAGGTCTTTCAGAAACTTCAGCGCATTTTCCCTGGACATCGGTCCCTTGCGATCATATTCATCTGCAATAGGCTCTATCTCCTGTGCCAGATATTTTCTCACTTCTTTCTGCAATAACTTTTGCTCTTCGCTAAATTCAAAATCCATCCTTCTCTCCTTTCAATTATAAGGGTGACCCGCTGGATGGCCCACCCTCGAACTTCGAAACCTTATCTCTTTAGTATGACCACTGCACTGTTGGGGCCAGCACCCATTGCGTGGGCCAGTCCGATCTTTGCCCCTGGCACCTGTCTCGGCCCGGCCTCCTCCCGGACTTGCCTGTAAATCTCAATGACTTGCGCCAGGGCGGTCGCTCCCAAAGGATGTCCCCGTGACATGAGTCCTCCATCCGTATTAACGGGAAGTTTCCCATTCAGGTCGAAGTATCCCTCCTGCAGCAACCGGGGTGCCTCTCCTTTGCTGCAAAATCCCATCTTTTCCAGATCCCAGAGTTCAGCCGGCGCCATGGTGTCATACGCCTGAACCACATGCATCTCCTTTGGCCCGTATCCAGACATCTCCCTGGCCTGCTTCATCGAGACTTCGATATGATCCGGCGTTTGAATTTTCACGCTTCCACCGCCGTACATGTGGCCGTAGGTTCCGCTCGACAGGACAGATGCGGCCACGGTGACCATCTTGGTTTTTGACTTGAGTTTTTTCTTGCTGCAGAGGATCACCGCCGTCCCGCCATCCGCCAGAGGACAAGAATGGAGCAGTCGCAAAGGTTTCGCCACGATCCGCGAAGCGAGGACTTCCTCGATGGTGACCGGCTTCTGAAAACGGGCATTGGGATTGAGCGCCCCATTTTTTCGATTCTTGACGGTCACCATCGCGAAATCTTCTTCCGTTGCCCCGGTTTCTTCCATATACCTGACGGTCCCCATGGCATAAGAGGCGGGCTGAACGTTGAAGCCCATTTTCCTCTGCCAATCGGGCCATGCAGTGCTCTTGATAAACCCCCGTGGCATCTGTTCGAACCCTACCGCAATCACGACGTCGTAAAGCTCTGTTGCCACCGATTGATAGGCCAGACGAAAAGCCGAGGAGCCGCTCGAACAGGCGTTTTCAACGTTAATAATGGGGATTCCGGTCATGCCGACCTTCTCAATGGTCTGGTGGCCAGAAGCCGTTCCGCAGTAAACGCTTCCACAGAAGGCAGTCTGTATATCCTTCCATTCCATGCCCGCATCTTTTAACGCTTTAAGAATCGCCTCGCTTCCGAGGTCATAGAATTCCTTGAAGGGGCGGCCTTTTTCACCGTCGTAGGAATCGAAACGGGTGATCCCGACACCCGCCACCACCACTTCTCTCATCTTCTTCATGTTTACTCCTCTCTATAGGGTATCCCAGATGTTACCTTAGCTGAGGTCGTATGTTACTCATAAAACATCCGAAAAATCTGTTTGGTAAAGGTTGGGAAGCATGCCCAACTGCCTTTCCAATGTACCGTTAAGCTTAAGACACCATGGTAAATCCCCCGCTGACACTAAGGCACTGACCTGTAATGAAGCAGGCCTTGGGGGAAACCATGAAAGCGATCGCGTATGCGGCATCGTAAGGACGGCCAATCCGACCTAGACCTTTGCCGATGGGGTAGGCTTTCAGGATCCTCGCCAGGTTCGCGTCGGTTTCGGGTTTGGCATCCGGGTCCAAGTTTGGTTTGGTTCCTTCATGCGCCGTCGCTCCGATGGCAATGCAGTTCACGTTGATGGCGTAGCGGCCCACCTCCTTGGCCAACGCTTTGGTAAACCCCAGGATCCCAGCCTTGGCTCCGGAATAAACTGCCAGGTTGGCCTCGCCGGTCCTTCCGGCTTCGGACATGACGCTGATGATCTTTCCCTCTTTCCTTTCGATCATGGACGCCAGCACGGAGTGGACGCAGTTCAAACATCCATGCATATTCAGGTCGATCTGCTTTTTCCAGAGGCTCGGTTCTGATTCGACGAAAACCCCCCGTTTGATTTGGCCCGTCCGAATTTCCCATGGAACTCCTGCATTATTGACCAAAATATCAACCGGCCCTAGCTCCTTTACGACCTTCGCTGCCATTGCCTTGACCTGATCCAGGTTGGTTACGTCCGCCTGCACGCCAATGGCGATTCCCCCTGCATCCTTAATTTCTTTAGCAACCCTTTCCGCTTTTTCCTGGAACAAATCATTCACTGCTGCTTTGACACCTTCGGCAGCCAAGACTTTGCAAACTTCCAGGCCCACGCCCTGGCCGGCTCCAGTGACTAAAGCCACTTTCCCTTTCAGCTCCAAATCCATTTTTCTCTCCCTTCTTTTTTAAAACTTCCGGCCAATCCCTCCACCCTTTTTTACTTGCCCACCCTTGTCCCTGAATTTCCCTTCTATTTCTACGAAATCATTCGTCCTCGACCTTCCCAGTAAGGCTCCTTGAGCTTTCTTCTCCAGATTTTGCCGAAGGGACTCTTGGGCAACTCCTTGATGAAATCGACTGATTTGGGCTTCTTGTAACTGGCCAGGTGCTTTCTGCAATGGTCGATGATTTCTTCTTCGGTCACTTTCATCCCTGAACGAACCGAGACGACAGCCTTCACTGCCTCTCCCCATGTTTCATCCGGGATACCAAAGACCGCGGCTTCCAGCACCGCCGGGTGACTGTACAGAACGTTTTCCACCTCTTTGGGGTAGATATTGAACCCGCCGCTCACAATCATGTCATCCTTGCGGTCCACCAGATAGATATAGCCGTCTTCGTCCATGTACCCCATATCCCGCGTATGCAGCCATCCCTCGCGCATCGTCTCCGACGTGGCCTCCGGCTTTTTCCAGTAGCCTTCCATCACTTGGTCCGACCGGAGGACAATCTCCCCGACTTGCTCTGGAGGAAGAAGGTTCCCGCTTTCATCCATTATCCTCACCGTGGCGACATATACCTCCCGGCCGATGGAATTCAGTCGCTTCAGCTTCTTTTCGCTTCCGTCAAGCACATGGTCTTCCTTCAATAGAAGCGTCATGGGCATACTGGCCTCGGTCAACCCGTATCCCTGGACAAAGATATTTCCAAAAACCTCAATGGCCCTTTTGAGGATATTGGGAGAAATCGGCGAAGCGCCGTAACGGATGTTTTTCAGGCTGCTCAAATCGTATTTTTTTAATTCCGGATAGGCGAGAAGCATCACAATCATGGTTGGAACCAGGTAGAGCGAGGTGATCCGCTCCTGTTGAATCGTCTCCAAGAGCATTCGCTCATCAAAGCCGGGCAGTAGAACCACTTTGGCCCCCCGCACGATATGGGGAAGGATCATCGCGCCGCTGGCATGGGTGACTGGAGCCGTGAGGGCAATGGCGTCCCCTTCTTCGATCCGGAGTCCTTCCATGAGATTGTTGAAAACCATAATCACGTTGCTGCGGTGTGTATGAATGACCCCTTTGGGCTGGCCTGTGGTTCCCGCGGTATATCGCAGGTTGATTATGTCGTGGTCGAAGATTTCTACGTTCGGTTTTTGCAAAGAAGCTTTGGCCAGAAGGTTTTCATAAGATAGCATTCCTTCTCCGGCCTGGCCTGTCACGCAAATAGGCCAAGAAACCGTAGGGGCCTCGGGCAAAATGGAGGCAATGACTTCTTGAAATTCGTTGCCCAGCAGGATGGCCCGCGCATCGGAGTCGTTGAGCATGTACAAATGCTCACGGGCGGAATACCGGCTGTTCATCGGAACGAGGACGAGACCGGAGCAGGCAAGGCCGTAGAAGCACTCCACACTCTGGTGGCAGTTGTTTAAAAGCACAGCCACGCGGTCGCCTTTCTTTAGCCCCAGACTGAGAAGGGCGTTGCCCAGGCGATGGACGCGTTCCAGCAATTCCTTGGTGGTCAGTCGGGTATCCTTAAAGACCACAGCCGTATGATCGGGGAAGCGAACAGCTGCCTTGGCAAGCAAATCGCCAATATTCATCGTGATGCCCCTCCTTTTCTCATTCGCTATATGGTCCCCTCCTTTTTAAACGTATCGATCTCTTCATCACGATATCCTATGGACTTCAGGATCTCTTCCGTATGCTCTCCCAAACGGGGGGGAGGCGTTCGCAGTCTGTCGGGCATATCTGACAGTTTCATGGGAAATCCCACTTGCCTGATTTTTTCCCCGTCCGCAGAGGAAATTTCTTGAACCATTTTCCTGAATACCACATGCGGGTCTTTTTCAATTTCTTCCGGATTCTGCACCGGGGCTACGGGCACGTCCGCCTCGGTAATCACTTTCAGCCACTCTTCGCGGGGCTTCTTGAGAAAAACCTTCTGCAGCGTATCGACGAGTTCCAGCCTCCGCCTTCGCCTTTCCAAAGCCTTGATCCCCTGATATTCGGGAAGGCCGATCGCCGCGCAAAGGCGATCCCAGAACCAATCCTCATGAGCAATGGCCAATGTGAAGAATTGGCCGTCTTTGGCCCGAAAGATCCCATAGCCCGCATCCCGCTCCTTTTCAAACCAGGCGGTTCCCCAGAAGATGCCCAGGCGAGTACTCATCCAAGAAAGGAGGCCGTCAAACATGGACACATCGATAAACTGCCCCTGGCCGGTCTTTTGCCTGGCCTGTAAAGCAGCGAGAATGCCGATGGCCGAAAACATCCCTGAGGAGAGATCCCCGATGGCTACCCCCGGGGCAACAAAATCCCCTTTTTCATCGAGAAAGCAATGCAGCATTCCAGCCATTGCCTGATAGTTCAGGTCGTGGCCCGGCAGGTCCCTGTATGGGCCTTCCTGGCCGTAACCTGAAATGGAACAGTAGATGAGACGGGAGTTGATTTTCCTTAACGTGGGATAGTCCATCCCGATCCGACCGGCCACACCCGGGCGAAAACCATCCATGAAGACATCCGAATGCTCCACCAGACGGTGAAGAATTTTCCTGGCCGACGGCAATTTCAGATCCAGAGTGAGACTTTTTTTATTGCCGTTGATGCTCTGGAAAAAATGCGGCGCTTGTCGCGCCAGATCTCCCACTCCGGGTCTCTCGATTTTGATTACCTCTGCTCCCAGGTCTGCGAGCAAAAGGGAACAGTAAGGTCCGGGATACTGATGGGCCGATTCCAAAATACGAATTCCTTCCAGTGGAAACATATTCTTTCACCTCCGCCAACGACGCAGATTTCCCTACCCCGATGGAAAGAATGCCCCGCTCTGATTTCTAACGGGGTCTACCGTCCCTTGTAAACGGGCTTCCTCTTCTCCACGAAGGCCTTAAATCCTTCCTTCCTATCTTCCGAGGCAGCTAAGATAGCAACACAAAAAGCCTCATACTCCAGAGCCGAGGCCAAATCGAGCTGCATCCCCACATTCACCGCCCTTTTGGCAAACTTTATGGACAGAGGCGGGTTATTCATCAGTTTTCGAGCCAGTTCTTTCGCTTCCTCCATAAGCTTATCCACGGGGACAACCTTGTTCACGAGACCCAGACGATAAGCTTCATGCGCGTCGAAAAAATCCCCTGTATACAGAAGTTCTTTGGCTTTGGTAATGCCGATGATCCGGGGCAGTCTCTGCGTTCCTCCCGCCGCCGGAATCACTCCGATCTTTACTTCGGGAGAACCAAAGCGGGCCGTTTCTGAAGCAATGCGCAGATCGCAAACCAAACTGAGCTCGCATCCGCCTCCCACAGCGACTCCGCTGATTGCAGCGATGACGGGCTTCTCAAAATCTTCTATCTTGCAGTAGAAAGTGTGGTTTTTTCGCCTTTCAAAGAAGGATTGGGACTGGCTCATCTCGACCGTAGATCGTTCTTTGATATCGGCCCCTGCACTAAAAGCTTTGGGCCCACCGGTAAGAATGACGACCTTTACCTCATCGTCTTTTTCCATAACATCAAACACACCAGACAGCTCTTCCTTCAGCTTGAAGCTCAGGGCGTTCAGCTGGTCCAGTCGGTTCATGGTTACGATCGCAATGCCTTCTTCTCTTTCGTAAATTAGGGTCTCGTAACCCATAAGCGCCTCCATTTCTATTTATGCTTGGTTGACTGGCTAAAAGAAACCCCGCCGCCCCAAACTCGTGGCGTTGAACACGGTCCGAGCATCGACGTAGCCGCCGATCATATCCACTTTGGGGACGATTTTTTTAACTTCCTCCGTTAGTTTGTTTTCTGGCTCTGCGCCAACTGCCGAGCAAGCTAATAAACTATAGGGAATGAACTCCTAAACTATATTTGATTTTTTCGACAAAAATTCGAGACCGCTTTTGACCCCCTCATCGCGGTAATGGCCGTCCCTTTCCCTTCTCGTGGATTTACCTTTCTTAATTCTTATGTGTTTCCCAAAAAAGCCCTCTCCTGAGGTATCTCTCAGAAACACTGCGCGTGCCCTGAACCCGGATTGCCAATCTAAAGGAAAATTATTTCCAGAGTTCGGTCACTTCTCCTGTAGGGGGAGGAGTCGTTATCCATAGAATAGTGGCGCCTTCCCGACCGGTCACTTCCCATCGATGGGGAAGATTTGAGAAAAAATGGAGACTATCTCCCTGTTTCAGGATAAAGACCTCTCCGTTTACTTCGTGTTTCACCTGCCCTTTCAGGCAATAGATGAATTCCTCGCCGGAATGGGAATGCTTCTTAATCCCGCTTTTGGCGCCGGTCTTATGATGGATGAGCATGCTGAAAAGTCTTGCCCCCCTTAAGCGAACGGCGAGGTATTCTATATCATTTCGGCCTGCCGCAGTTCCAAAAACTTTTGCATTACTTTTATCTCGGTATTCAATATTTTCGATATACTCAAAATCGCTGTTGCTATCTTCCAAGAAAAACCCAACCTTTTGCTCCAAGGCGTCCGCGATTTTCATGAGTACTGTGACGGTTGGAGTCATTTCTTGACGTTCGAGCTTATGGACCGTGGTCACTGAAACGCCGGCCATTTCCGCCAATTGATTCAAAGACAGATCCTTCTGCCTTCGAAGTTGAGATATTTTGCTGCCGATCGAAGAGACAATCTCGTCTATTAAAATCTCTTTCATATTCTCATTTCCCCATTTCTACACGAAGTTACTTCTGGTACAATCCCATCACTTATAGTGGACAGTATTATTAAATAAAGTTTATTCTGTCAAGAAAAAAATACACGTTACACTTTTCGACAACTCATTTAGGGTGGGCTGTCCTACTCTCTGGATAGAATGAGATATTCACCCGAAAGTTTTACTCATTTTTTTGACAGAAAACCCTGCCATGAGGACTCACCTCTCCGTGCAGCGGAGAGGTGAGTCAGGACAAATGTAGAATATGAGTTTTATCAAGGGATTGAAAAGAAAGTGGCTAGGTAAAGGGGGAAAGGCTCGAACTTTTCCTTGATTTTTTTTACGGCATTGAGTATAAGTGGTTGTCATTTTTTTTCTAAAGGGCTTGCAAAATTTTTTCGTTTGTTATACAAGACAGTCTGTTTGGCTTCCGGGGAGGCAGATAAACAGACCCGCCGACTTTTTGGCAACCCGGCCGAAGGAGTAACGGATCCATGTGGGGCACCCTCCAAGTCGTTCTGATTTACGCCTTTCTCCTCGGTTCTCTCTACCTGCTCATCTCTTTGGGTTTCTCCATCATCTGCGGCGTCCTGAGAATTTTTCATCTCGGATATGCCTACCTCTTTACCCTCACCGTCTATCTTACCTGGATGTTCATGAAAGAACTGGGGTTGGGATTATTTCCTGCTATCATCGGCATGGTGATCCTCCAATTTCTTATTTCCGTCCTCATCTACAAAGGCATCATTATAAAATATGTGCAGCGGGAAGAAATTCTTCTGACCGGCCTTCTCTTGTTTTCCATCATCGTGGAGCAAGTCGTCAATTATCGCTATCCGATCCAGGCGGGCGTCTACGTTCAGACGACCCTGATCAACGGAAGCACGAGGATCGGGACAGCTGTCATCTCTAATCAGCTCCTGGCGGGTGCCGGGATCGCCCTTCTCCTTACCTTCCTATTTGCCCTTTTCTTTCTTAAAACCCGAACAGGTTTGGCGGTGCGTGCTATCTCCCAGGATATTTACAGCAGCAAAATCATCGGCGTGAATGTGGAGAGACTCTATGTTTTCACCATGATGCTGGTTCTGATTCCGGTGATTGTGGGGACGCTGGTCGTGGCTCCGGTCTGGTCCGTGGAGCCGGGCATGGGTTCACTTTATATGACCACGGCCATCCTGGTAGCCATTCTGGGCGGCCTGGGAAACATCAAAGGAACCATTATTGCCAGCTTTCTCATCGGCCTCACCCATGCCCTTGTGTCTTTCGTGCTTGGAGAGCCTCGATTTATGAACCTCTCCGCTTTGGTTCTCGTCATGATCATCCTGATGGTAAGACCGCAGGGGATCGCCAAGAGTGAGGCCTTATGGTAGATGCTGAGATCAAAAGAGACCGGATTATCATCCGACGCGAAGGGAAAAAGTGGGACTGGATGCTGGAGCCCAGATACTGGAGGAATGCCTTTATCTGGAGCGCCTGCCTGCTTGTCTTCCCTATCTTATGCTACTTTTTCAGCCCCATCCTTCTGAATACGTTGATCACGGCCAATCTTTATTCCGCCATAGCCATTCCACTGGCCCTGATGACCATAGGAACGGGACGGCTTAATTTTGGCCCGAATTTCTTCCTCGGCGTTGGAGGTTATGCAGCAGCTATCCTCTCCATCGCTTTCGGGTGGGGACCTCTCAAGACCCTTGTTCCCGCGATCCTGATCAGTTTGATCTCCGCCCTTCTCTTCAGCCCATTGGTCATCTTGGCCCGGGGTCTCTATTATGTCCTGCTCACGCTCCTTCTGCCCCTTGTCTTTCTCGAGGTCACCTTCATCTACTCGGATCTCTTCAAGGGGGACGTGGGCCTAGCCGGGATCAAACTATTGATGGATGTCGGAAACGTTAAAATCAATTTCCTGGTGATCGCCTACATCTCCATATTCTTGGTGCTTCTCTACCTTCTTGTTGTAAACAAAATCATTAAGTCCCGTTACGGCTTGATCATGGCTGCCATTAATGACGACGAGGAAGTTGCTCACGGAATCGGTGTAAACATCAATGTAGTAAAAATTCTGGCTTTCGTCTTCTCTGCCGGGATGATCGGCGTCGTGGGATGGTTCTTTGCCCATTACTTTGGGACCTTTGCCGGGATCACTTATCTCCCACTCACGTTTATGGTGAAAATCCTGCTCGTTATTTTCATCGGCGGCCGTGCACAGGTTTTCGGATGCGTGGCGGGCGGCTATTTCGTTGCGTTTCTCGAGATGATCCTGATCGCCACCTTGGGCAATATTCAGCCCGTGGTCTTCCCAATTATTCTCTTCATCCTTCTCTTCGCCCTTCCAGAGGGCCTTTTCGGAATTTACAGGAAACGCAGGTATCGGGAGTATTTGCCAACCTTGCACGTACGGAGATAGACCGAATGTCCGAGATTTTGAAAGTCAGAAACATCACGAAAAGTTTTGGGGGCCTCATGGCGGTCAACAAGATCAGCTTCGACATAAGCTCGGGAGAGACGGTGGGCCTCATTGGACCGAATGGAGCAGGCAAGACAACCCTGGTCAATCTCCTCTGCGGTTCTTATTATGCCGATTCCGGTGAGATTGAGATGGACGGAAAGCAGATCGCCCGAATGAAGCCTTACCAACGGTGCCGGATGGGTCTCAGCCGAACCTACCAGATTCCACGCCCCTTCCCAGAGTTGACCGCTCTGATGAGTGTGGTGACAAGCGCCCTCTGCGGGAAGAAGAGAACCAATCGGGGGTTGGACGACGCGGCTGCTGAGGCAACCCATTATTTGGAATTTGTCGGGTTGTTCAGCAAGCGCAATATCTTGGCCCGAGACCTCACGTTCTTTGAGCTCCGCATGCTCGAGTTAGCCCGAGCCCTGGCGACCACGCCAAAACTTCTCTTCGTGGACGAGGTGATGGCCGGACTCAATCCAGGGGAGGCGAACCGGGCTGTCCATCTGATTGCTCGGGCCAAGGAAGAGTTTGGTTTGACCATCTTCTGGATCGAGCACGTGATGGCAGTCCTCATGGAGGCTGCGGAACGAATCATTGCGATTCAGTTTGGCGAGAAGATTGCCGAAGGGACTCCGGACCAGATTGCGAATGACGAAAGAGTCATTGAAGCCTATCTCGGCTCCGGATGGCGCAAAAAGAATAGCGCGGAGCAAAGCGCATAGCGTAGAACTTTTTCTGACTTGAAACGTCTTGGTAGAGAGACCATGCTTGAAGTAAAAAATCTTAACGTATCCTACGGAGTGATTCCCGTCCTGCACGATGTCAGTCTATCGATCCGGGAGAATGAACTGGTCGCCTTGCTGGGCTCTAACGGAGCGGGCAAGAGCACTCTTCTGAATACGATTCAGGGAATGATCAAACCTTCTTCGGGAAACATCCTTTTTTTTGGGAAGCCTATCGAGAACCTTCCCACGCATAAGATTATTGCCGCCGGAATTGCACAGGTTCCCGAGGGCAGGCGGCTCTTCCCTCACATGACGGTGAAGGAGAACCTCCTTCTGGGGGCGTACCCGGGGAAGTCCTGGCAGGCAAAACAAGAAAGAATGAAATGGGTGATGGAGCTTTTTCCGATTCTCAGAGAGAGAGCGACCATGCCGTCCCGGCTTCTCTCCGGAGGAGAGCAGCAGATGCTGACGATCGGCAGGGGACTGATGGCTCAACCCCGGCTCCTGATGGTGGATGAACCTTCTTTAGGGTTGGCTCCTGTCATCCAGGATCATCTTTACCAGACCCTGGGAAAGCTCCGGGACTCCAAGATCACCATTTTGCTTCCCGAGCAGAACGCGTTGCGGGCCCTGGGGATTGCGAACCGTGGTTATGTTATGCAGGACGGGAAAATCGTGCTCGAGGGAGATCCCGCCAATTTAATGCAGAGCGATCTGGTGAAAAAGGCCTACCTGGGGAGATAATGAAGCAGAGAGCATTGCGCTAAGCACATGGAGTCACTAACAAAGGCTATGAGGATTTATTATGGAAGATTATTTTTCCTATACGGCCAAACTTTTTGACCCTTCTGCCGTCAATGAGAAAACGGAAATCCTCAAAGGGATCCGTGTCCTTGATTTCTCCCACGTTATCTTCGGCCCCACCGCGACCCGGCTTCTGGCCCAATACGGGGCAGAAGTCATCAAACTCGAACTCCCTTATCACGGAGATCTCTGGAGGCCGGCCACCTATTGGGGAAAATACTGGAAGCATTCCAATCCTCTTTGGCATTTCATCACCCAGAACAAATATTTTCTCGGCGTGGACTTGAAGAAGCCGGAGGCGAAAGACATCATCTACCGTCTGGCCGAGACCGCGGACGTGGTGGCCGAAAACTTTGCCGCCGGAACGGCCGAGGCATGGGGGGTAGGATACACCCGGATCAGCGAAATCAACCCCAAGGTCATCTATCTCAGTTGTTCTACCTACGGCCAGTACGGGCCTTTGCGTTTCTATCCCGGCTGGGACCTTCTTGCCCAAGCTGCCAGCGGGGTCCTGAGCCTGACCGGTTATCCCGATACGGACAAATATTACAAACTGCCTGATTACCTGGGAGATTACGTCCCCGGCAATATGGGGGCCATGGCCATACTGATGGCCCTCTATTTTCGCAAGAAGACGGGGAAAGGGCAGTACATTGACCTCGCCCAGTCTGAGGCATTGATGCGACTGCTCTGGAACTTCACCTTCTTCAACCTGAAGGGGAAGGAGATCGGCCGCACCGGAAACAGCGATCCCACAATGGTTCCGGCCTCCATCTTCAAGACCCGGGATGGAAGGTTTATGGCTCTGGCTTGCGCTACCGAAAAACAATTTGCCGGTCTTTGCAGCGCCATGAACCGGGAAGATCTCCTCAAGGAAAAAATTTATACCGATCCATTCGAGAGACTGAAGCCGGTTAATGCGGCTGCCCTCACCAAGATCGCCGGCGAGTGGTTAAAGTCTTTGGGAGTTGAGGAAGTTACCAGACTGGCCAATGACAGGGGGTTCCCGGCTGCGGAGGTACTGGATGACTACCAGATCTGTCACGATCCCTGGAGGCGCCAGAGGGGAAGCGTGATCCTGTTCAATGATGACATGTATAAAGAGCTGGTCATGGCAGGACCGTCCGCTCAGCTCAGCAAGACGCCAGCCAGAACAAAATGGCTGGCCCGCCCGATAGGTTACCATAACCGGCTCGTACTCAAAAAATTTATGGGCCTGTCTGAGGAAGAAATTTCAGTGCTTGAGAAAAAAAGAGTCGTTGGCAACTTCGATGACCGGCCGGGGCTGAAGCCGCCCATTTACTATAATCTGGATGAGGATCCAATCTTTCACTTCGGGAGAGAGGGAAAAAAGTGAGCAAGCGGGAAAAGGAACAAGTGTACGCCCGGTATGTTGCCTCGGGAAAGACAGTTCAACACCTGGCCTCTTGGGGAAAGAGACTGGCCGAGGTGATGGATCCGGAAGGGAAACCCGAAGTTCTGGATGATATCCTGGTGCTGGATGCCAGTTACGCGAACTTCTCCGGGATCATCGCAGCCAGTTTTTTTGCCGAGTTCGGGGCCGAGGTCATCAAGATTGAACCTCCCGACGGGGATCCGTGCCGGAGGATGACTCCCTTCGGCGAAAATGTGAACGGCGTGGGGATCCCTTTTTTGATCGAAGGACGAAACAAAAAATACATGACCCTCGACCTCAAGAATTCCGAAAAGGACAGGAATGATTTTGCAAGACTGGCGGAGAAGGCCGCGGTGGTGATCGAGACCTTTGGGGCCGGAGAAATGGATTCTTGGGGTATCGGATACAGGCAGCTCAGTCAGAAGAATCCAGGCATGATTTATATTGCCATCACACCCTATGGTCAGTATACGGAAAAAGCCCGGCAATTTGCCCACTTTCCGGACTCCGACATTACCTCGCAAGCGGGCTCGGGTCTTCCGGCACAGGTAGGTGATCCAATGGGCAGTCCGGAGCCTTACAACTGGCCGTTGAAGGCCGGGATGTGGGCCGGGTGGTACATCTCGGGAGTTCATGCCGCCCTTGGGGGCTTCTTCGCTCTCATTCACCGACAGAACACCGGAGAAGGCCAGATGGTGGACGTCGCCACCATGGATGCTTTCTCGTGCATGGTTGGATTTCCTCCGACGATCGGCTATACGTGGGAGACGGGACGTCCACGGATCGGGGTCCTCGACTTTATTCTCTATCCGTATGGCTGCTGGAGATGCAAGGATGGTCTTGTCGTCATTGCAGCGCCTCGTGACCACGACTTCCGAGCCCTTTTAAAAATCCTTGGCTTGTGGAAATTAGAAGACGACTGGAGATTCACACCGGACAGGATTCCCGATGTGGTTGAAAATGCCATGATTTTGTATAAAGCCATTGAAGAGAAAACCGTGCTGTACACGGCTGACGAACTGGTGAATAAAGCGTTGAGATACAGCGCCAAAGCGGCACGATCCAAATGGCGCGGGGGCGGAGTGCCCATTGTCATGAAAGTGAATACTCCGCCGATGACATTGGAGAACAGACAGTTTGCCATCCGTAAAATTTTCCAAGAGGTCGAAGACGGAACCTTAGGAAAGTTCCTCATCAATACCGGCTTCGTCAAGATGTCGGAATCTCCGCCGCGGGTCAAATGGGTTTCCTGTGATATCGGAAAGGACAACGATTCAATCCGGGGAAAATATCTCCAGGAACGATAAATAGCCCGTCGTGGGCATTCCTTCAAGTAGGGGGAATTCTCACGTCCTCCCCCACAAAAAATAAGAAAGGAGGGTGACCAATGAAAAAATGGTCAAGGTTGGGAATGATGTTGGTTGCAGTCCTCTCTCTGCTCTGGTTGGGGGTAAGCCCAGTGCTTGCCGCTCCCACCGGCAAGCCGATCGTCATCGGCTACGTCGGTAATGTTGCCTCCCCCGGCACCAAACCCTGTATGGATATACAGAAGTATGCCGTTGAGGAGATCAACAAAGCCGGAGGCATCCTCGGGCGACCGGTGGAGTACGTCGTGCTTGACGGCAAGGGAGATACGTCCCTTTCGGTCGAAGCCGCCCGGCGACTCATCATGGAGAACAAAGTCACCTTTGTCTCCATCGAAGGGCGTTCGGAAATTTGTCTCGCCGCTCAGGAAAACTCTGCCACTCTGTCTAAGGAATATCCCCATATTCTGATCTTCAACGGTCCTATGGCCTCGGAGCTGACCGCCAAGATTGTAGACAGCCCTGGAAAGTACGAATTCTGCTTCCGGGACTGGGACCCGGAACCTGCCCACTATGGCTGGCTGGACAATTATATGGGAAAGCTCTTCAAGGGAGCCGTAAAGGGCAAGAGGCTCGCTTTTCTTTGGGAAGATCTCGCTTGGACTGTCTTGTGGCGTAGAGGAATTGATTACCTTAAGCTGCCCACCTGGGAAGAGGTAGCCAAACAGAAATACGGCATAGACGTCGTTTACAGCAAACCGGTCAAACCCCGGGGAACCATGTACCTGCCGATTCTGCAAGAGATCGCCACGCAGAAGGCCGATATGATTTGGTTTGTGAGCTCTTGGTTCACGGACACGGAATCTTACTCCAAACAATGGGCTGATTCAGCAGCCCAGGATATTCCTACTGTCATGTACGGAGGAGTAGCCCAGACTCATGATTTTTGGAGGATGACTGGCGGAAAGGGGTTGGGGATTCTCTCTTCTTTCTATGAAGGAGATTATGCTTTCACTCCAAAAACCCTTCCCTTCATCGAATTAGGGAAAAAGCTGGGAATCCCACTGCAGATTCATGTTCATATTGCTTATGCAGACATTTACCACTTCAAGGCGGCCATTGAGAAAGCCGGGGGAACGGATGACATGAATAAGCTGATCAAGGCCATGGAGGATGTGGAGACGATTTACTCTTTGGGAAAGATGAAATACGAAACCAGGAGGATTAAACCCTACTTCCATTCTCGCATGCTAGTCGACCCCAATAATCCTTATAACATGTACCCTGGAATTTTCATGATTCCGATGGCCCAGTTTCAGAATGACGGAAAAATCTCCTGGATCATTAGTGATAAGGGAGTGCCCGTTCCAGGGGGTTACACTCCACCTGCTCAATTGCGAGCCAAGAAATAACTCCTCGTCTCTGAGGCGGACTTCTTCTTCGGGAAGGAGTCCGCCTTTTCTTCATACGGGCTTCGGAGCGTTCCTACCGGATCGATTTCCCTCCTTATCACTGAGGCACTCTATCGCCCAGTCTTTTTTGCTTGACAGGTCACTCCGCTTTCAGTATATTCAACCCAACCCAAAGCTGTTTCTTATGATTCAAAGCAGCTATTCCGGCTGTGGAAAACCGGGGCGGTCTCACCCCTGATAGAATTCAATCCATCGTCAACTTGTCGAAAAACCCGGTTACTGGGAAGGGATGAAGAATAGAGTATTCTTCAAAATCGGGGGGATCATTACCCCCAAAAAAATAAGAAAGGAGTGACCTATGGGAAAATGGTCGAGATTGGGAATGATGGTTGTTGCAGTCCTCTCTCTGCTCTGCTTTGCGGCAAGCCCAGTGCTTGCCGCTCCTTCGGGAAAGCCGATCATCTTCGGTTACGTTGGTAACGTTGCTTCCCCCGGCACAAAGCCCTGTATGGACATACAGAGGTACGCCGTTGATGAGGTCAACAAGGCCGGAGGCATTCTGGGCCGGCCGGTGGAGTATATCGTGCTGGATGGCAAAGGAGACACGACACTGTCGGTTGAGGCGGCCCGGCGACTCCTCATGGAGCATAAAGCGACCTTCGTTTCCGTTGAAGGGCGCTCAGAAATTTGTTTGGCTGCCCAGGAAAACTCTGCGGCTTTGTTCAAGGAATTTCCCCATATTCTGGTTTTTAACGGTCCCATGGCCTCGGAGCTGACGGCCAAGATCGTGGATAACTACGATAAGTACAAATTCTGCTTCCGCGATTTTGATCCAGAACCTGCCCACTATGGCTGGCTGGACATTTTCATGGGGCAGGCCATCAAGGAATCCATCAAGGCCAAGAAAGTCGCATTTCTCTGGGAAGACCTGGCCTGGACCATTATGTGGCGACGGGGAATCGATTACCTTAGTCTCCCTACTTGGGAAGAAGCGGCCAAACAAAGATACGGGTTGGAGGTGGTTTACAGCAAGGCAGTCAAGCCACGGGGAACCATGTACTTGCCCATTCTGCAAGAGATCGCTACAAAGCAAGCCGATGTGATCTGGTTTATGACTTCGTGGTTCACCGACAGCGAATCCTACGCCAAGCAATGGGCCGATTCGTCGGCCCAGGATATTCCCACGATCCTTTATGGTGGAGTTTCTCAAACGCACGATTTCTGGAGGATGACCGGCGGAAAGGGACTGGGAATCATGTCTCCTTTCTCCGAAGGGGATATTCCTTTTACCCCAAAAACTCTTCCTTTCATCGAACTGGGGAAGAAACTGGGGATCCCGTTGCAACAACATGTCCAAATCTCGTATGCGGATATTTACCATTTCAAGGCGGCCATTGAGAAAGCCGGAGGAACGGACGACATGGATAAGCTGATCAAGGCCATGGAAGAGGTGGAGACGGTTTACTCTCTAGGAAGGATGAAATATGAAACCCAGAGGATCAAACCTTTCTTCCACTCTCGCAGGATGGTCGATCCTAAGAACCCCTATCACATGTATCCGGGGACATGGATGGAGAGCGTCGCCCAGTTCCAGAATGATGGGAAAATCTCCTGGGTGGTCGATGAGAAGATGAAAGCCGTCCCCGGCGGTTACATTCCTCCTGCCAAACTGCGTACCATGAAATAACCACGGATATCCTCAGGCGGACTTCTTCCAAAGAAGAAGTCCGCCTGCCTTGTGAAAAATTTTGTGTTCTTGTACCCGACTCTGGCTCCAAATCCCTCTCCAGCCCTTCGTCGGACCCACTCGGCCAGTGTGTCCTTTTTCTGAGATCTTTTTGTCCGTGTGGAAAAAAACTGGCGAGCGGAAGTTTTTTCAGTTGCTTGACAGATAATACCTTTTTTCGTATAGTCAAGCCAGCAAAACCGGGTTTTTATGAAACCACCATTCGTCAAGAGGTACTGCAACGTGAAGGTCATAGGGTTTACCGGCCTTCATCCAGTTCGAAGCGGACGTCTTTCTATTTTTCTAGAGGAATTCCTCAAACAACAATAAGTCGTTTTGCTCAGAAGCTGGTACGAGAAAATCAGGAGGAAATATGCCCTCTAAAATCTTGAGTAGCTACGATGCGATCATCGTGGGCTGCGGTATCGCTGGGTCGGCGGTGGGTGCCATCCTGTCAAACATGGAACAGAAGAAGGTTCTAGTCCTCGAGGCTTCGTCGCAGATTGGCGGTCGTGCAACCTCGTTCCGCGGAGAAGGGGTTACAGAGGTCGACGCGTTCCGTAAAACACTTGCTCAATCCGCCCACTCTTGGGTCAGTGACAGAACCCAGCCTGATCTTTCCACGCTGATCAAGAAAAAGATGCTCAACGGATATGTCCTCGAAGCCGGCGGCAGGGGAGCATGGTACACCAATCGCGGTCGCGTGAGCCATGCCCTGGCCCTGTTTAACAAGGCTTCAATCTTCTACTCCAATGAAGGCTTTATCTGGTATGACCATGAGTGGAAGCCGCACATCGTGGGCAGGAGAGCGAAGTACGGTTGGATGAGTGATGAAGATTATGCCGAGATGGTAAAGGTGCATAAACGAAAGCTTCAGGTGCGCACGATCACCGAAGCTGAAAAGCTCGACCATGTGACCTTGAAAGATTGGGTGGAAGGGATAACCCACAGCGAACTGGCACAAGAATTCCACTATGCCATGGGGACCTTCCAAACGATCATCAATGACCCGGCGCTCAACGCAGCCGGAGAGAACCTGAAGGTGTTTCTACAGGTCCTGGAGACTGGGGTGCATATAACCAATGGGTCTTGGGGCTTCGCCGGTGCACCCGGACACCGTTTTATTACAGAGGGTTTTGCCTCGGCTCTCAAAGATGCTGGAGGCGAAATCTTCACAAATGCCTCGGTCAGAGAGGTGATCATCCAGAATGGAAAAGCAGCCGGTGTTGTGACTGAAATGGATGGTAACACAATGGAAATTAAAGCCCCGGTGGTCGTCTGCACCCCCCCACCAAAGGCACTGCTGAAAATCCTGCCCGAAAGCGTGTTGCCGGCGGAATTTGTTAGATTAACCAAAAAGATAATACATACTTCGATGGTTGCCGGCCAGTTCGGCATGACGAAACCGGTGAGTGCCTTCTGCGAGCTCGACGTCGATCCCAGGTCTTTCTACCATACCTCCATGTTGATTCCCGAGAGCGAAGGGCTATTCAGAGGGAATGTTCCTCTCGACGTCGTCGCGATGTCCGCCATTGCGCCCACGACGGCCCCCGAAGGCAAGCATCTGCTCGGCATGGCCAGCAGCATTCTGGCTGAAGAAGCGCATGACAAAAAGAAGGTCGATATAGTGATCGACAGAATGTTGAAGTTTGCGGATACCGTATTCCCGGGCTGGAGAGAATCGCTTGAGTTTATGTTCTTTACCGTCGGGGATACCTGCATCCTGTGGCGACATCCTGAGGATGAATGGGTGGATGTGAAGTGCCCTATCGTCGAAGGACTGTTTTTTGCGGGTGATACCTACGGGAAGCGCATCAACGAAGGAGGCATCGAGGGCGCTATCCACTCTGCGTTTATTTGTGCCAGCGCCATCACTGGCAAGGACTATTTGCAACTCCTTCCGCCGGTCTTTCGCTGATTGTCGTTAGGACACCGAGGGGAAGCAGCCACAGAGGAGGTTTCTCGGATACGCAGAGAGCTCAACGGGGCAAAATAAGAACGAATGACCGTTGCAGAATCAGCATAAAGAAGTTGAGATTTACGACATCACATTCCGAAGAACAGAAAGGAGAATATCGATCATGAAAGTATTGGCTTTGAACGGGAGTGTTCGGAAAAACGGGAACACGGAAATTCTTCTGAAACAAGCCTTGATGGGTTCTGAATCGGAAGGCGCGCAAGTGGAAATCCTCCGACTGACGGATTATAGAATCGGTCCCTGTCGGGGGTGCGGGCTCTGCCTGTTTCGGGAAAATGTCTGCCAGGTAAAAGACGATGATGTGAGCTTCATTTTTTCCAAAGTAAGTGACTGCGACGGGGTCATCCTGGGCTCGCCATGCTATTTTCTGGAATTGACCGCCGTGATCAAACAGCTGATCGACCGGTGTTGGATCCTCGGCCACCAGATCGGCAAGATCAAAAAGCCAGCGTCCGTCATTGTTCCCTATGCGACGCGCGGTTGGATCCCGTATATTTCTGTCCAATCCAACGTCCTCCTGAACGTGATGGGTTTGACCAAGATCAACGAGGCCGCCATTTGCACTCAGGGGATATCCGAAGTCGTCCTGGATCAGGAGGCGATGGATGTCGCTTATCGCATGGGGAAAGAAATCGCCGTCGCCATCCGGGAGAAGGATCTCACCTATCAGGGAGAGGAAGGTGTTTGTCCTTCATGCCATGATTGGCTCGTTCGGATATTAAAGGACCGGGAAACCGTTGAATGTCCCACGTGTGGGGTTCGGGGAAAACTGACCATGGCCGGCGGAAAGATCCGGGTGAAATTCGAGAAGAAAGCTTGGGCGGATAATCGTTTTCGGCCGGACGTATCGTACAATCATTTTACCTATCATATTGCGCCGTCCAAAGACTATTTTCTGCGGACCAAAGAGGAGAGAAAAAGCAAAACGCAAAAATATCAGGAATATTTGCCGGGGTAAGACTAGAACCTAGATCATAGACTTCAGACAACAGACATCAGACCTAAGTTCTTTTCGAGGCGTCCGCCCTGAGGCGCAAAGTGTTGCTGGTAACGACTTCAATGTACGTTCCCACGGAAAAGAGCCTATGGTCGAATGTCTCAGGTCTTAAGTCTGAATTTTGAAGTCCGGTTGTCTGAATGGGTGGAAGGAGGATAGACTATGACCGAATATCTTGTAAAGCTACGTTATTATCCGGGTGATCCGTTAGAGAAGATCAATGTAAAGGATTTGAAAACCCTTGCGGGAAAGTATGGGGTGAAGATTTCCTACGAGAAGATAGAGAATCGACAGATGGAACAGGGTCTCCTGATGGAGAACACCTTGAACAAGAAGATTGAAGAGATCTCACAGGAAGTGATCACGGTATCCGGAGACAAGGAGAAGAAATTTTCGGACTGCATCCGGACGCTCTACAAGAAATACAGGTGTCCCCGAACCGTATATAGTTTGTTAGGGAGTAATGAGGCTGGTGAAAAGATCGCCAAAGGATTAATCAATATCCACGGTGGATGGTAACGGTTACGGGACTAAACCACAAACATCTCTAGCCATATAATACCGAGCGATGCAATGAGATCTCGTACTGCACGTCGTTTTGAGAATGCCGGGAAGTGGGAGTACCGGTCATGCCTAAGGAATTGAACGACACAGAACTCGAGAAAGAAGAAACCTCTTCCAGGGAACGGGAGAAATCGCTCCGGGATTCTCTGAAGAAATACGAGAGCATCATCAACGACATTGAAGACGGTGTCGGTGAGACGGATCTCAAGGGGAATCTCCTCTTTATCAACGATGCCGGCTGCAGACTATGGGGATACAGCAGGGAAGAAATTGTGGGTTCGAACTATAAGTCTTATATAGATGAAGAAGAAGCCAAATTCATTCGAGAGGCTTACAATAAAGTTTATAAAACGGGTTTCCCTAATAGGTTTATTCATGAAATCATTCGCAAAGATGGCTTGCGCAGAATCGTAGAGGATTCCGTTTCGCCGATCCGGGACGCAGACGGGAATATCACTGGCTTTCGCGCAGTACAGCGGGACGTCACAGATCGTGTGGAGGCGGAAAAGAAGTTCGCAAGCCATCGGAGACGCCTGGAGGCCATCTTTAGCAGTGTCAAGGACGCGATTATCACGGTAGACCCGGAGCTAAGAGTCATCGAGGCCAACAAATCAACGGAAATGATTTGCGGCGTAAACTCAAAGGAAATCACTGGTAAGATATTTTCTGAAAGCCTCAGTCAATGCGATAAGACGTGTTGTGACGTCCTGAAACAAACCCTCAAACAAAAGACAGCCATATCGGAATATCGCATTGAGTGCGGACATCAGAAACAATATCAACAACTGGTCAGCGTCAACAGCTCCCCCCTGCTCGATTATCATGGCAATTTTACGGGAGCCGTTCTGGTGATCAGGGATATCACTCTGCTGAGAGACCTCGAGAGAGAACTCCGGGAAAGGCACCGGTTTCAAAACATCATCGGGCGAAGTAAAAAAATGCAGGATATCTACCAACTCTTAGAAGACCTGGCCAATATCGAGACCACTGTACTCGTTACGGGAGAAACCGGAACAGGGAAAGAGCTTGTTGCCAAGGCACTTCATTACAGCGGGGAGCGGGCCTTCCAGCCTTTCGTCACGGTGAACTGCTCTGCCTTGGCTGAAAGTCTGCTTGAGAGCGAGCTTTTTGGCCATGTCAAAGGGGCCTTTACCGGGGCGATTAAAGACAAGCAGGGTCGCTTCCAAGCGGCAAATGGGGGAACGATCTTGTTGGACGAGATCGGGGATATCTCGCCCTTCATCCAGCTGAAACTTCTGAGAGTCTTGCAGGAAAAAGTATTTGAGCGGGTGGGGGAATCCGCTCCTCAGAAGGTGGACGTCCGGGTGATTGCCTGCACCAACAGAGACCTGAAAGAAAAAGTGAGGAGAGGTGAATTTCGGCAGGATCTTTATTACCGTCTCAAGGTGGTGGAGATTTCGCTGCCGCCTCTTCGGGATAGGCTGGAGGATTTACCCCTTTTGGTCGACCATTTTTGTCGCATTTTTAATGAAAGATTCAAGAAAAATATCGATGGCATCTCCAGCGAGGTGATCAGCGCATTTATGAAGTATCCTTGGCCGGGCAATGTCAGGGAGTTGGAGCATGTCATGGAGCATGCCTTTGTCCTCTGCCACGGCCGCATTATCACCCTTGAGCATCTACCGACGGAGATCAAGGATTACGGGAGAGCCGAGAAGATCACGATCCAAAAAATCCGGGACAAGGGGCTGAACGAAGATCAAGAAGTTCTAAATGCTCTGAACAAGGCTCGCTGGAACAAAACGAGGGCTGCTCGTCTGTTGGGTATTAGTCGGCGTACGGTCCACCGGAAAATCAGCCGGTATCAACTCATCAACAAAATATGAGACATGGCACAAAATGGGCCGCCCCTATTTGAGACATGTCTCACTCTTTAAGTATTTTGTGCTTCATTTCCACACTAAAATAGCATAAATTGCGCCTTTTTATCGCAATTTGTTTCTTATGCCCTCTGGCACACATCTTGTAAAGGTTTTTGTGGAAACCGAATGAATAGCAGGTCGAGGTTTTTGAATTTTGAATGAAAACGCTGGTTCGTTTCATTAGACCGGAGAATTTTGAGCAAGAAGTGATCGCCGAGAAAAGGCCGGTTCTCGTATTGTGCATGCCTCGGGACGATGAATTCCTAAAACAATTGAAGGTGATAGAGGATATCGCAGCAGAGTATCGGCAACAATTAAAGGTAGGTATATTGGCCGAGGGACTTATCGAACCATTTAAAAAGAATTACAGTGTCGTTGGGACGCCAACCTTTTTGCTCCTGGTCGAAGGCAAAGAGAGAGCCCGGATGTTAGGGCTTGCTGACCGCGAAATGTTAACCAACTTAATTTCGCAGCCGTATCGATGACACCGATACGGAAGCTTCCGGGGAGTTTCCAGGAGGCGAAAAAGCTGAAAGGAGGTGGTCGTCGTCAGTAAATCAATTGTGGAGGCGTTAGGGGGATGCTGAACTCATGGCATTAAGGGGGAAATGGTTTTCATGTTTCGATCCATTTAAAGGAGGAGAATAAATATGAAGAAAACTAATTGGAAGATTTCTCTGGGTATTGTTTTCTTGGTGTTTTTGGGATTGGTCTTTACATCTCTGTCGGTCAACGCGCAAGTTTTGCCCACTGTAAGCATTATCAGCCCCATAGATGCGTTGACTACACTGCATAACGATGTCGCCGCCCTTCCGGGTACTGCTTTTGTAAAAACTAACTCCCAAAAAACGGTTCTGAATATGATCAATTCCGCGATAAAGGATACTCAAAGTGGCGCCTATTACAAAGCCAGTGTGATTCTTTATAACTTTTGGGACAATATGGACACGTGGATCAAGGAAGCCAACCAATCTACTATCATTGAAGACGTACAGGTGGCGATTAATGCGATATTCGACGCCAATCAAACAACCGTTCAAACTTTATATGGGGAGGTGGCGGGCGCCGATGCCGGCAATGATTGTTGGGTCTGGGCAGGAGTGCCTTATGCCAAACCTCCAGTAGGTGCGTTAAGGTGGAAAGCCCCCCAGGATCCAAAACCCTGGAGTGGGGTCAGACATTCAACCACCAATTTCACCCCTGCTCTTCAGCCCAATATGTCTACGTTATGGTTTCCACTGACAACCACACCTATTGGTTCTGAGGATTGCCTTTACCTAAACATTTTTCGCCCGAAAAACGCCGGTATAGATCTTCCAGTTTTAGTTTGGATCCATGGTGGAGGAAACGTTTTTGGAGAGGCCAATATTTATAATGCGTCATTTTTAGCGAGCCAAGAGAATATGATCGTCGTGGTGATCCAATACAGACTTGGCCCCTTTGGCTTTTTCTATTTTCCGGCACTGAACCCCAAAGGTACTGCTGAGGACAAATCGGGTAACTATGTCACACTCGATACAATGAAAGCTGTGCAATGGGTGAAAAATAACATCAGATCTTTTGGAGGAGACCCACATAACATCACTGTTGGCGGACAATCTGCCGGCGGTTTTAACACTCTGACTCTTCTCACTTCACCTCTTGCCAAGGACCTTTTCCAGAAAGCGTTTGTTATGAGTGCGGGTGGTGGAGCTTTACCGCCTGATAAGGGCGCAGCCTATAGGGTCGCCAATGTGCTCCTTGGACTCGCAGACAGTACCACGCCACCCAAAGGCAAAACGGATGCCCAAATTGCAGCACTCCTGAGGAGTAGCAAGGCTGTAGATATTGAGAAGGCACTGATGTCCAATGGTTCTTTACCATTAGGAACCTTCAATCCATCCATAGATGGTACAGTCATTACAGATACTTTTGCGAATTTGATCACACACGGAAATTACAGCCAAAGACCTACTATGATAGGAAACACTGAGTATGAGACAAAACCTTTTCTTCCTCTTTACGTCTGGGGGGGTGTTTTCGCTGATGGAACTACTCCTGGTCCCGGTTTTGTATTTGCTCCGAGTCAAACAACGTTTGACGATATCTGGACGACGATAAATCCAGCACCATACGGGGCCCTTCCTGCGTCTCTTTACCAAGCTGCTGGGTTGTATGCAGCACTCGACTGGAAAGCTGTGATGGTCGATGAGCTTGCAACCTCAATGGTGACCA
>Ga0187779_10000498_pt1 | contig 26175 bp, 28 predicted proteins | sample 1015_Q2_SP10_10__FD_132435 | JGI IMG/M metagenome (GOLD analysis project Ga0187779, IMG submission 132435) | Tropical peat soil microbial communities from peatlands in Department of Meta, Colombia - 1015_Q2_SP10_10_MG | ecosystem: Environmental > Terrestrial > Soil > Wetlands > Peat | place... | reverse complement strand
TCACGCTCTGCGGCTTCGTCCGCACCGAGAGCGTCAACGTCTACACGGAATCGTGGCGGCTAGACCGCTGACGGGCGTGCTGCTCGTCGGCGGTGCGTCCAGTCGCTTTGGCTCTCCCAAGGCGCTCGCGACCCTGGACGGCGAGACGCTCGCCGCACGTGCATGGCGGACGCTCGAGCGGGCGTGCGATCACGTGGTCGCCGTCGGCAAGACGGTCGACGATCTCGATCTGCCGTTCGCGGTGATCGATGACGCGAGCGACGTCCGTGCACCGATCGCTGGGCTCGTCGCGGGGTTGCGCGCGTCGGCCACGGAGCTCGCAGTGGCGCTCCCGGTCGACACGCCGCTCGTCAGGTCCCGTGACCTGCGGCGCCTCGCGGACGCATGCGCCGACATCGCGGTCCCACAGATCGGGCCGCTGCCGGCGGCTCTGCGTCGAACGGCGCTCCCCGTGCTCGAGGATCGGCTCGCCGTCGGTGAGCTCGCGCTGCGCGACGCGTTCTCGGGGCTCGAGACGCGTGTAGTCGAGCTCGAGCCGGCAACGCTCGCCAACGTGAACACGCCGGAGGAGCTCGCTGCGCTCCAGGTCGAGATCGTCCCGTTTCGGCCCGAGCACGCCGAGGGGTTTCGGGCTCTCGTCGGGGACACGCTGCGCGAGTTCGGCTTCGAGCCCGACCCTGCTCTGGATCCCGACCTCTCCGACCCCGCGGAGGCATACGAGGCGCTCTGGATCGCGACCACGAACGACGTCGTCGTCGGCTCGGTCGCGCTCCGGCGCATCGGACCGGGGGCGCTGCAGCTCAAGCGGATGTACCTGATGCCCGGTCAGCGCGGTCGCGGACTCGGGCGCAGACTGCTCGCGACCGCGCTCGACTGGGCGCGCAGGGACCATGCCGACGTGATCACGCTCGACACGACCGAGCGCATGGAGGAGGCACGACGCCTCTACGAGCAGCACGGCTTCGTGCGCGTCTCGGGCGGCCCGCCGCGGCAAGGACAGAGCCGTTTCGTCTACGAATTGCGGTTGTGAGCTTCGAGGTCGAAGCCGAGTCGTACGACCGCTACGTCGGTCGGTACGTCCCTGCGCTCGCCGCGTCGCTCGCGGACGCCGCCGGCGTCGGCCCGGGCATGCGAGTGCTGGACGTCGGCTGCGGCCCGGGCGGTCTCACGGCCGAGCTCGTGCGGCGGGTAGGTGCTGCGTCGGTCGCCGCGATCGATCCCTCCGAGTCGTTCGTCGCGGCGTGTCGCACGCGCAACCCTGGCGTCGACGTCAGGCTCGGCGTCGCCGAGGAGCTGCCCTTCCACGACGATGAGTTCGACGTCGCGCTCGCCTCACTCGTCATCCAGTTCATGAACGATGCGCAGCGCGGAGTCGGCGAGATGGCACGGGTCTCGACCAACGCGGTGGCCGGCTGCGTATGGGACTACACCGGGGGGATGAAGGCGCTGCGGCTGTTCTGGGACGCGGCTCGCGCGGTCGACGACTCCCCGCCCGACGAGGAGTGGCGGCTCGCCGGGAAACCCGGCGAGATCGCGTCGCTGATGCGAGCGGTCGGGCTCGACGTCGTCGCGGACGGCGAGCTCCTGGTCGATGCAGGCTACGACGACTTCGACGACTGGTGGGATCCGTTCACGTTCGGGATCGGGCCGGCGGGCAGCTACTACCGCTCGCTGCCGAGCGACATGCAGGATGCGATCCGCGAGGAGTGCCGGCGCCGCCTCGGCGATCCGCACGGGCCTTTCCGTCTGAGCGCACTCGCCTGGTACGCGGTCGGACGCGTCTAACGCAGCGCCACGACCCGCTCGCGCGCGGCGCCGGTGCCGACCAGCGAGATGCCCACGCCTAGGGCACGTTCGACGAACTGCACGTATCCGCGCGCCGCGTCGGGAAGCTCGCCGTCGAGCGGGACCCGCCAGCCGGGCTGCGTCTCGTAGACCGGCGTCGCGCTGTGGAAGTCGGACTGGTGGGCGGGGAACTCCTCGGTCTCCGTTCCATCGCGGAGCCGGTAACGAACGCAGACGGGTAGCTCCGCGAACGTCGAGAGGACGTCGAGCTTCGTCAATGCGAGCGACGTGATCCCGTTCAGCCGCACCGCGTAGCGCAATGCGACGAGGTCGAGCCAACCGCAGCGCCGCTCGCGTCCCGTCACTGTCCCGTACTCGCCGCCGAGCTCGCGGACGCGTGCCTGGTCCTCTCCCTCGATCTCCGTCGGGAACGGGCCTTCGCCGACGCGCGTCACGTAGGCCTTCGCGACGCCGACGACGCGATCGATGCGGCTCGGCCCGATGCCGACACCGGTGGCGGCATTTGCCGCGACCGTGCTCGACGAGGTCACGAACGGATACGTGCCGTGGTCGAGGTCGAGCAGCGTGCCCTGCGCTCCTTCCAGGAGTACGTCACGGCCGTCGCGGAGCGCACGGTCGACGAGCAGCGACGTGTCGGCGACGTACGGACGAATCCGTTGCGCGAGCCGCTCGAGCTTCGCGGCGAGCGCCTCGAGCTCGAACGGCTCGACGTGGTACACGCGCTCCAGCCAGACGTTCTTCTCGGCGAGCGCGACTTCGATCTTCTGGCGGAGGATCTTCGGCTCGAGCAGGTCCTGCACCCGAATGCCGAGACGCATCGCCTTGTCGGCGTAGCACGGGCCGATCCCGCGTCGAGTCGTCCCGATCTGGAGCTTGCCCAGCCGCCGCTCGCTCGCCTGATCGATTGCGACGTGCCACGGCATGATCACGTGCGCCTCTCCGGAGAGATGGACGTCCGCTGTCGACACCCCGCGCGACTCGAGCTCGTCGACCTCGTCGAGGAGCACCTCGGGGTCGACGACGCAGCCCGCGCCGATGACGGATGTCTTGCCCGCGATCACGCCGGTCGGGATCTGGCGGATCTTGAACGTCTCGTCGCCGACGATGATCGTGTGGCCGGCATTCGGACCGCCCTGATAACGGCAGACGACGTCGCTGCCCTGGGCGAGCAGGTCGACGATCTTCCCTTTGCCCTCGTCTCCCCACTGCGCGCCGACGATCACGGTCGCTGGCACGTCGCCGGAGTCTGCCAGACCGTCCGGCTACGCTGAGCCGCCCTTGTCGCTCCCACTCGCGGTCATCGTCTTCCTGGGCGGCGTCGTGGTCACCGTCGCCTCGAGCATCGTGCTCGCGCGCGAGCTGGACCGCATCGGCGAGCGACTCGGCTTCTCTGAGGCGCTGCTCGGGATCGTCACCGCGGTGGGAGCCGATGCGCCCGAGATCTCCACCGCCGTGGTGGCGATCGTGGCGGGTCATCACGCCACGGGCGTCGGCGTCGTCGTCGGCTCGAACGTCTTCAACATCGCAGCGCTGCTCGGACTGTCAGCGGTGATCGCCGGGCCTGTGCGCATCAGCCGCCACGGCCTGCTCCTGAACGGCGTGGTTGCCGTCGCCGTCGCGCTGTTCGGCGCGTTGCTCGTGTTCGGCTGGCTCTCGCCGTGGGCGTCGCTCGTCCTCGTCCTTGCTGTCGTCGTCCCATACGTCTGGGTCTCGTCGCTGCACTGGGACGCGCTCGAGCGCCTGCCGTCAGCGGTCCGCATGGCCGTTCGCGAGGAGCAGCGGGACGCGCGCCGCGACGAGTACGCCGGGCCAGGGGGTCTCGCCGATGCAGTCATCCTCGTGCCGGCGCTCGCGGGGGTCGTCGGCGGCGCCACCGGGATGGTCGTCGCGGCACAGTCGCTCGGCGACCGTTGGGGTGTCTCGGACGCGATCATCGGGACGCTGGTGCTCGCCGCGCTGACCGGCATCCCGAACATGCTGGCGGCGATCCGGCTGGCGCTGCACGGGCGCGGCGCCGCGTGCGTCAGCGAGTCGCTCAACTCGAACAACGCGAACGTCCTCGTCGGCCTCTGCCTGCCGGCCGTGATCCTCGGGCTCGGGGCGACGACCGGTATCGGCACGTTCGCCGCCGGCGCGATGCTGGTGATGACCGTCCTCGCGACGCTGCTCGCCTATCGCGGCGGCGGACTCACACGAGTCGAAGGCGCTGCGATCATCGTGCTCTACGCGATCTTCGCGGTCGTCGTCGCGACCGCTTAGCGGAGCTCGCGCTGGACCTGGAGCCGGTGGCCGCGCGGGCACTCGAGCGTGCCGCGACGGGCTTCGAGTGGGAGCGTCCCGCTGACCGCAGCGCCGCTGTACCCGTCGTACGCAGCGAACTGCGCGCACGCATTGCAGATCACCGTGAACGACGTCACGCGAGGCGAGATCCACACGACCTGATCCTCGATGACGGTCCAGGACGCCACGGTCAGGCCGCCAGGTCGGCGAACTTCGCGAAGCGCTTGAGGAACGACAGTTTCTCGGTCCCTGTCGGACCGTTGCGGTGCTTGGCGAGGATGATCTCCGCGAGGCCCTGCTGGTCCGATTCCTCGTGGTAGTACTCGTCGCGGTAGATGAAGATCACGAGGTCGGCGTCTTGCTCGATCGACCCCGACTCGCGCAGGTCGGAGAGGAGCGGGCGCTTGTCGTGCCGCTGCTCGACTGCCCGCGACAGCTGCGACATCGCGAGTATCGGGACGTCGAGGTCGCGCGCTAGCACCTTGAGGTTGCGCGAGATCTGCGAGACCTCCTGGACGCGGTTCTCCGCGGTGACTCCCGACGTCATCAGCTGGAGGTAGTCGACGATGATGAGCCCGAGGTTCGGGTTCTTCGCCTTGAGGCGCCGGGCCTTCGAGCGGATCTCCATCATGTTGATCGAGCCCGTGTCGTCGACGTAGATCGGCGCCTTCATCAGCTTGTCGCCGGCGGCGACGAGGCGCGGCCAGTCGTCCTGCTGGAGCTTGCCGGTGCGCAGCCGTTGCGACTCGACCTTCGCCTCGCTGCAGAGGAGACGCTGTGTCACCTCGGACTTCGACATCTCGAGCGTGAACAGGCCGACTGGGGTGTCGTAGCGAAGCGCGAGGTTGGCGCCGATGCAGAGACCGAGCGCCGACTTACCCATAGACGGCCGCGCCGCCACGATCACGAGGTTCCCCGGCTGGAAGCCGGAGGTGAGGCGGTCGAGCTCACGGAAGCCGGAGGGGACGCCCGTCACGTCCGCGCCTGCCTCGTACAGCGCCGTGATTCGCTCGAAGCTCTCCTTCAGGAGCTCCTCGATGTGACTGAACTCCGTCGTCACGCGGCTCTGCGACAGCTCGAACACGATCTGCTCTGCGCGGTCGACCAGCATCTGCGTCTCGCCCGGCCGTTCCCAGCCGAGCTGTGAGATGTTCTGGCCCGCGCCGATCAGTCCGCGCAGCGTCGCCATCTCGCGGACGATTCGCGCGTAGTGCGCTGCGTTCGCGGTTGCAGGCACGAGCGCCGCGAGCTCGTGCAGGCGGACACGCCCACCCGCCTCTTCGAGCTCGCCGCGTTCCTCGAGCTCGTCCACGAGCGTGATCGCGTCGACCGGCTCGCCCTTTGCATAGAGGCCGAGACCGGCGCGGTAGATGCGCGCATGACTCTCGCGATAGAAGTCGGAGGCGTCGAGCAGCTCGCTGACCGCCCCGATCGCACCCGGGGAGAGCATCATGGCCCCGAGCACGGATTCTTCCGCTTCGAGGTTTTGGGGCGGCGCAATCGGGGCGGTGTCGGCGAGCTGGGCGACAGGTGCCATGCCCGCTGAGTGAATCACTCGCTCCTCGGCGCGCCTAGGTCTGGACGTTTCAGTTTTCGACATGTGAAAAGGGCCTCGGTGCAGGGAGAAGGAAACACATGTTCTCGACCGCGCCGGACGGAGTTGTGGATGGTTCGTGCGCTCGCTGCGGGAACTTCGGCAGAGATTCACACCTCGGTGGAAATCCCTGTGGAGCGGTTTCCCCAATGAATCCACAGATGCGGCCGCGGGCCCGTAGGACCCTGGCTCGGCGCTGTGGACAGGGACCGCCGGCTAGGCCGCGTCGGTCGGTTCGGCGGCCGGCTCGGCCGCGACTGCGCCCTCCGGCGCGTGCCCCTCGGTGGCGTCCGCGATCGCGTTGCCCTCGGCCTCCGCGCGCTCGGCCGCCGCCTCCGCCTCTGCGGCTTCCAGCGCAGCGAGGTCGAACGTCTCCCTCGGCTCCGCCTCCTGTTGCTGTTCTGCCCGCTCGGCGGCAGCCATGGCCTCGAGCTCCTCGTCAGGCGGCAGCTCGCCGCCCTCGGGGACGACGAGCGTGCGCACGCTGCCCGACACGCCCTCGACGAGGTCGATCGGGACGTCGTACCGGCCGATCCGCTTGATCGTGTCGAGGCCGATCCGACGTCGGTCGATCCGGATCTTGTGGTCCTCCCAGAGCGCGTCGGCGATGTTCGTCGGCGTCACCGACCCGAAGAGCGATCCGGTCGGGCCTGCCTTGACGTCGAAGCGAAGCTCGACCGAGCTCAGTCGCTCCGCGACCGCGCGTGCGTCGTCCGCGGTCTTGGCTTCGTGGCGCGCGTGGCGCTCCTCGAGCTTGCGCAGCTCGGCGACGCGCGCCGGCGTCGCAGTCTCCGCGAGCTTCCGCGGCAGGAGGAAGTTTCTCGCGTAGCCGCGAGCGACGCTCACGACCTCGCCGCGCAGGCCGAGCTTCTCGACGTCTTGCAGCAGGATGACGTTCATCGCTACCGGCTGTCCGACACGTACGGGAGCAGCGCCATCTCTCGCGCGCGCTTGATCGCGACGGCGACCTGGCGCTGGTGGCGGCGACACGCTCCCGTGATCCGGCGCGAGCGGATCTTGCCCTTTTCCGAGATGTAGCGCCGGAGCTGGTTCGCGTTCTTGTAGTCGATCTCGTCGACCTTTTCCTTGCAGAAATAACATCCGCGCTTCCGGATCGGCCCCGCAGCGCTCGGACGCTTCCGTCCCGACTGCTGCCTGTCCCTGTCTCGGCTTCCGGGCGGCATCAGAACGGGATGTCGTCGTCGGCGGCGCCCTGCGCGAAGTCGGCGTCTGCTCCGGCGGTCGCCGCAGCGGGGACGAACTGGCGCTCGCCGCCGCCCTCGCTGTCGCCACGGCTGCCGAGGAACTGCACGGAGTCGGCGATGATCTCGACTGCCTGGCGCTTGGTGCCGTCCTGCGCTTCCCACTCGCGCCAGTCGAGGCGGCCGTCGACGCCCACGGGCCTCCCCTTGGACAGGAACTGTGCGCAGCTCTCGCCCTGGTTCCCCCAGACGGTGACGTCGAAGTAGTTGGGCTTGTCGCCCCAGTTGCCCTGCGCGTCCTTCTGGCGCGTGTTGACCGCGATCCGGAGCTTGCATACCGCCGTCCCGGACGGCGTGTGCCGTAGCTCAGGGTCGCGGGTGAGGTTGCCGACGAGCACGACGCGGTTGATATTGGCCATTCCTTACTCCTCCTGCGAACTGGTGTTCGCCTCAGCGTACGTGGGCTCGGGGACGGACTCAGGCTCGGGGGGCGCAGAGGTCTGGGAGCCTTCGATCCGGCGTGTCGCCAGGTGGCGCATCACGCCGTCGGTGATCCGAAGGACACGAGACAGCTCCTCGAGCGTCTCGGGCGCCGCGTCGAACTGCAGCAGGTGGTACGTCCCTTCGCTCTTGTGCGCGATCTCGTAGGCGAGTCGGCGTCTTCCCCAAACGTCCTGTCGGATCCAGCGCCCGCCACCGCGCTCGACGAGCTCACGCGTACGCGCGAGGATCTCCGACTGGCGGTCCTCGTCAAGGTCCGGGTCGAGCATGAGCAGGATTTCGTACGCAACCACCTTCCCGAGCCTCCTTCCTCTGGTCTGAATCGGCCTCGCCGGCCTGCGCCGCTCGGGAAGGCACGGCGCGATGACGAGGCAGGAAGTCGCGGGAGTGTAGCATCGCCGCGATGCGCCGCCCCCTGATCTGGCTGCTCGGCGGGTTCGCGTTGCTGGGCTTCCTGCGTCGGCGTCATGCTGCGCCCGAGGAGGCTCCTGCCGAGGAAGGTCCAGACCCGCGCGCGGAGGAGTTGCGGGACAAGCTCGCCGAGTCTCGCGCCGCGGAGCCCGACACAGCGGACGGTGCCGAGGCCGACGCGGAGCAGACCGAGCAGGAGTCGGTCGAGCACGTGGACGATCCCGCAACGCGCAGGCGAGCGGTGCACGAGACAGGGCGCGAGATCGCCTCGCGGATGCGCGAGACGAGCACGTAGGAAGCTAGCGCCGGCCGACGAACGCCTCGGCCCCGAAGGCCAAGCCCTGTGCGATCTTCTGCTGGTACACGCTCGATTCGAGCAGCGCGTGCTCGCGTGGGTTCGAGAGGAAGCCCGTCTCGATCAGGATCGCAGGCACGTTCGCCCAGTTGAACCCCGTCAGGTCCGAGCGGGGCGTCAGACCGAGGTCGGCTGCGCCCGTCGTGCGGACCACACTGCGCTGGACGATGCGTGCGGCGCGCAGCGACGCGGCGTAGATGTCGTCGGTCCAGCCGCGGTGCCACGCGGGGTAGAGCATCTGCACGCCGTGGATCGACGTGTCGGTCGAGCCGTCGGCGTGGATCCTGATCATCAGCGCGGCGTGGCGGATGTTGCAGAAACGCGCGCGCGCGATGTTCCCGCCGGCGTATGTCGGTCCGGTTCGCGTCATCGCGACCCGAAGTCCGTCTCGGCGAAGCAGTGCACGCGTCTTCAGTCCGATCGCGAGCGCGACTGCCGCCTCGCCGGGCGCGCCGCCGCCGTCCTTGATCTTGCGCACCGACGAGCCGGGCCCGATCGGCTCCGTCTGGCGGGCGATCGCCGGCACGGTCCCGTGGCCGGGATCGAGGCAGATGAGCGGCGGCGTCGCGGCGACCACGGTCGCCGTCAATCTTGCCTTTCCTGGCGAGTTTCCTCCGTTCCGGCCAGCAAAGACATGTCCAATCCCCCTTTCGGGGGTAGCTGGAGATCCCCGACAGCGCCCTCACTGTCCACAACAGGGGAACGTTGGAGCTCTAGGGGTGCCGCAGCCCGCAGGGCTCCGGGAGTCTCCCTCCCGCTGTGTCCCCCTGTTCTCCGAGGAGGGGCGGTTAGCCGCAGGCCGTCCCTCCTCGCCCTCTCCCTCGCCGATCGGCCTGATGCCCACTGTTCATGCGGGATCGACGACGGCACGGGGGTAGCGTCGGTCGCGATTCGGGTCTATAAGAAGAGGTGGGCCGAGCTGTTCTCCGGCCGGGGAAGCGTCAGGGGAGGACGCTCTAACCTGTTCGTTTCACCTTGCGGCGACCGTGAGCGCTTGGCCCACGATTCTTGTGGTTTCCAACGCGCCGCGAGACCTCCAGCGCGAGTCAACCGGGCCGGTCAACCGCGTTCGAGCGATGAATGAACCGGGGCTGCAGCGCGATACCTCTCTTGCACGAGAGAGCGGGGCCCCGATGCGGCGGGGGCCGAGCTCAAATCCCTTCCTCGAGCGACAAGAAAGCGGGGCCAGCGGCGGCCCCGCTTCGTCTATCTGGGGAAGATCCTCGGCGGTGCGTCTTGCCCGCCGTCCGCAGCCGGCTCGGGCTCGTCGCGCCGCGTGACCTCGTTGAGCGGCGTGAGGAGATCCGCGAGCAGGCGCGTCGTCTCCGCACCGGTCTCCGCGTCCTTCAGATGCACGCGCGCCGGCTCGACGCTCATCGGGTCGAAGCCGACCACGACGTAACGTCGGCCGCCGTACACGACGATTTCGTTGATGTCCATCACCGCAGTTCCGGCGAGCCGCTCCCAGGCTCGCTCGAACTCATCTTGGTCGAAGGGAGTTTGGTCCGCCAGGGGATCCGTCACCGGCATTCGCCAATTTGCGGACGCGGCGTTCGCGGCACGGCTCGACTCGCGTCGAGCCGCAAGGGGAGGGGGCGACGACGCTGGGAGGGCAAGGGCTCAGCGTCGCTCTCTCCTTGTAGCGCAAGATCGAGGCGATTGCCACAGCCGGATTCCTCGCGGCGACTCTTAGGGCGCCCTTAGTCCGGGCTGGCACGCTGTGAAGTAGTCGTCCGGTCGGGCTCGCTCCGGGGTCGCAGTCCGACCGGGCGTCATCCTCCCGAGCCGGCTGCTACGCCTTCTCGACCTTGGCCGGAAGGCGCGCGGCGGCGAGCAGGCCGATCAGGCCGATCGCGGCGAGGACGATCATGGCGATCGCGTACGCGCGGTTCCCGCTGGCCACGACCGACACGAGGATCGTGCCGGCGATCGCGGTGCCGAACGACGAGCCGAGGTTGGAGATGCTCCGCGAGAGGCCGGAGATCTCTCCTTGCAGGTCCTCGGGGAAGCTCGACTGCACGACGTTGACGGACGGCGTCAGCATTCCTCCCAGGCCGAGGCCGATCAGGAGCAGTCCGGGCACGAACGCGAGGAGGCTGTCCCATGCCCTGACCAAGAAGAGCAGGGTCAAGATGCCGGCCAGCGTGACGACGAACCCCGCGACGATGAGCGTGCGTTGCGGATAGCGCTTCGCGAGTCGCTCGGCCGCGAGTGACGAGACGAGGATGCCGAGCGTCGCGGCCGTGAAGATCACGCCGGTCTTGATCGCGCTGTATCCGCGCTCTTCCTGCAGGAACACCGAGACGACGAACGACGTGCCCATCAGGAGCAGCCACTGGATGTTCTGCGTCGCCAGGGCGAGATTGCAGACGCGGTTGCGGAAGAGCCCCGTGGAGAGCAGCGGCTCCTTCCCTTCCCGTTCGCGTCGGCGGATGTACAGGTAGAACGCGGCCAGAAACGCGGCGCCGATGGCAAGGAACGCGGCGAAGAGGACGTTGTTGCTGCCCGCCTGCAAGATCCCGAGCACGACGAAGAACATGCCGATCGCGGAGAAGACCGCGCCGGTCGCGTCGAACGGCCTGCTCGGATCGGGCGGTAGCGGGTCGACGAGGCGTCGGCTCAAGACGATGATCGAGCCGACGACGAGGGCCTGAAAGACGAATGCCGCGCGCCAACTGATCGCGGACGTGATCACGCCGCCGATCAGCGGGCCCGCGGCGGCACCGATGCCGCCGAGACCGCTGATCACGCCGAAGGCCCAGGCGCGAGACGTCATGTCCTCGAACCAGAGGGTCGCGAGGATGTAGACGGGCGGGATCAGGAACGCCGTGCCGACGCCCTCGAACACGGAGTTCCCGAGGATCAGCACGCCGAGGTTCGGTGCGGCCGCGCTCAGCAGCGCACCGATCCCGTACAGGGCCAACCCGCCGATGAAGCAGCGCTTCCGGCCCCAGCGGTCGGTCAGCTTGCTGCACGGGATCATGAGCACCGACATGATCACGAGGAAGAGCGTGATCGTCGTCTGCACGCCCTTGACCGTCGTGTTCAGGTCATGGGTGATGTCGGAGATCATCACGTTCATGTTCGAGCCGGCGAAGCTGCAGATGAACTGCGCGAGCGCCAGCGGCGCGATCAACCTCCGAGCAGAGTCCAGCGGACGGCTCGCGGTCGTGTCCTGGCTCACTGGGACCGGGTTGTCGCTCACTCGTCGCCATCCTCGTCACGAACCGAGGTCCGCCTGATCATCGCCGTTCGAGCCCGGTGACAGTGGAGAACAGGTGGTGAACATCGCAGCCGGGGCGGTGCGCCCCTTGCGGCGATCTACTGAGTCGGAGCCGGAGGGTTCCTGAGCGAGGTTCGGCGGACCCGCGGACGCGCCGTTCGAGCGCACCTCCTTGAATGAGCGGCAAGAGATATCGAACGGAGGTGCAATCCGATGCGCAAGCTCCTCATCACCCCACTGCTCGCGCTCCTGCTCGCCGCCCCGGCGTCGGCGGCATCGGTCGTCCCGATCGTGATGAAGGATCCGGGCTGCCACTGGTTCAAGGTCGGCAACAAGTATTCGCTGCGTTACGTCTCGAGCGGCCCGGTCACGCTCAGGAACCTCGACGTCGCGCCGCTCAGGTTCGTCGGCCCGACCAGGACGAGGCTCGATGGCGTCGGCAAGTCGATCACGATCTCGCGCAAGGGCACGTACCACATCACGATGCTCGGCCAGGCGAAGGACGACAACCACTTGACGCTCGTCGTCAAGTAGCACGCACCTCCGTGCGACGAGAGGCCTGCGCCAAGCGGGCCTCTCGCGTTGAAACCGGCCTTCCGCCGAGTCGGTAGGGACGGGGGTCGTTCCTACGGCGGCCTCATGTGTGTGAAGTGGCGAAGGGCGGCCATTGGCGGCCGGCCGCCCTCTTGCCTCTAGGGTCGGTGCCCCGCTATCCCGTCATCTGGATAGGCGGTGAGGCTGCGGTGAGATCGACCGCATTGCCGTTCAGCGTGCCGTGGATCGTGTAGGTGAACACGTAGCGTCCGTTGGGCTCCGTGTCGCCGTGGTACCAGCCGAGGATGAAGGCTGCGATGTCTTCGCCCGGGACGACGGCTGGATTCTGGACGTCGGTGCAGGGCGGGACGCCGTCGCAAAGCACGGTCGCGGGCCAGCGGGCCGACCACCCGGGGACCGAGGGTGTGATGTTCGGCGGCGGCGTCAAATGGATGGCGGAGTACTGCTGGCCGTTGACGGAGACCGACAAGTCGATGCTGTCGATGACGAACGTATTCGGTACGGTCAATCTCGACCCAAGCTGGTTCACGAGCCGATTTCGGTTGACGACGTGGATGTAGTCCACGACGAGGTTCGCTGGGGTGCAGCTGTCGGCGTCCGAGCAGGGCGGGAGAGGCCCGGGGTTGGTTGCGACAACGTAGGCCGAGAGCCCCTTTGTCTGCGATCCGGCCCGAGCCGATGGTGTGCCTGTGCTGCTTTCGACGAGCAGCACTGCCGCGGCAGCGATCACTGCTATCCCGCACAGAGTGGCGAGGGATCCGCGTCGAGTGGTTCGATGCATGCGTGCCTGCATGCCGACTCCTTTCGTCCCATATGCCTCGCTCTCCAGGGCGCTCGCCCATTTGCCGCGAAGCTCGGTTCGGTGTGGTCGCCGGCGATACTGGCGACGGCTGCTAATCCACCACTAATCCCGTTGAGGCGTGCCCGGCGATGCGGGCCGCGGTGGCCGTCGAGGAGGTCAGGGGCCGGCAGCCGAGCCGATCGACGAAACCGTGAGCTATGCAGGTGCTTCGAGTGTCGACGGAGCGGCACAGGAGTCGAACCTGCCCACCGTGGGGCTCCCACGGCTCACCGGTTTTGAAGACCGGCTGGGCCACCGGGCCCGGCCGCTCCGGTCCGAACCCTAACCAGGCGTAGCGAAGCGGAATCCAGCGCGTGTGTAGAGGCGAGCACCAAGCACCCGGACGGCTCAACACTGCCGACCGACTACTTGAGCGTCTTCAGATACGCGACCAATGCACGGAGCTGGCTGGCAGGGATGATCCCACCCCAGTGCGGCATGCTGACGATCGGAGCCTTCCCGATGACGCTGCCGCTGCGGATCACGGCAATGATCTTCGCGTCGGTGTTGAACTCGTGGCGGAAGTCCTGGCCCGAAAGCGGCGGGATCGTCTTGTCGGGCGAGAGGGGGTTGGGGACGCCGCCGAGCCCGTTCGGGCCGTGACAGTTGATGCAGCCGTAGCGGACGTATAGGACCGAGCCCTCGACCGCCGCTCCCTGACCGAGTGGCGTGACCGGTGGCTGCGCAGTCGCCACGCTCGGGAGTCCTGCCCGCAGGTACGAGACCAGGTCGTTGACCTGGGTCTGGGAGATCACCTGGCCCCAGACGGGCATGAACGGCTTCGTCGGGTTCGCGGACTCGCCGAGGCCGTGGTTGATGATCGAGCGGAGCTGCTGTGGGCTCAGAGTCTTTCCCACGCTCGTCAGGGCAGGGACGTCCGGCGACACGCCCCCGGCACCCTGCGGTCCGTGGCACTGGGCGCACGCGAACTGGACGAAGAGATGCGCCCCTGCCGCGACGTGCGGGTCGACGGTCGCCGTGGATGCGCCCGCCGCCGCGCCCGTCGCGCTCACGGTTACCGTGTGCGAGCTGCGGCTGCCGTGTCCGATCGCCCAGCCTGCGAAGCCGGCCACGAACGCCAGTCCGAGCGTGATCAGGACGATCGCGGCTTCTGCGGTCGCCGACGGGAGATCAGGCTTGCGCATCTTGGCGAGCGTAGGCAGCCGTCGGCGGTCGTCAATCGGGCCGAACGCCGATTCCGACTGTGGGTTTCCCGCAGAACCAAGTCAGAACGCGCGCCTGGTCGAAGGCAAGGGGACTCGAGCCGCCCGTTGAACTCCGCCTCGATGACCGACGGCAAGCACACCCCGGGTCGAGCCCACGACTCCTCCCTGATCGACCGTCGAGTGCAGCGGATCGTCAACGCGCGCTCGGTGACGGTCGGCCTCGCGGCGACCTTCGTTCTCCTGGCCGTCGTTGGCGGCTTCGTCATCACTCTGGTCGATCCGGACAACTTTCCCAACCTCGGACTCGGCGTCTGGTGGGCGTTGCAGACGGTCACGACGGTCGGCTACGGCGACGTCGTCCCGAAGACCGATGCCGGCCGGGTCGTCGGCGGCATCGTGATGGTGATGGGAGTCGCCTTCATCGCGTTCGTCACTGCGGGTGTCACGAGCACCCTGATCCAGCGAGGCGAGTCGCGTGCACAGGAAGTCGAGCGCGCCCGTGACGAGCGGAACACGCAGACGCTCATCGACGCGGTCGGCGAGACGACTCAGAGCCTCGGCCGCATCGAGGAGCGGCTCGATCGGATCGAATCGAAGTTGACCTAGCTCGTGTCGGTGCCTGCGTCGCCGTCGACCCAGCTGCGCGTCAGGTAGAGCCAGAACGCGAGTCCGGCCCACCGTCCGTAGCGCCCGAAGCGTCGCTCGATCGTCGTGTCTTTCAGCTGGCGCTTCGCACCGACGAGTCGTGAGTACGTCGGTCGAGTCCACGAGTCGAGCACGAGGCGGGAGTAGCGGCCGAGCGAGATCAGCATCACGTGCGCCGCCGCGTACGGCCCGACTCCGGGAAGCGCGAGCAACCGGGCTGCGACATCGTCATCCGAGAGGTCGGGATCGGCAAGCGTCTCGAGCTCGACCGTTCCATCCGCGACATCGGTCGCGAGGCGCACGAGATACGCGGCGCGGTAGCCCGCGCGCACGGTCTCGCGGTAGAACGTCTCTTCCACGCCGCCCATCGCGGCGGGGGTCGGGAACGCGCGCCCGCCTCCAGGCGCTTCCGCACCGAGGTGGTCGACGAGGGCAGTCGCCATCTTCGTCGTCCCGGACCAGGCCGTGTTTGTCGTCAGGATCGTCTTGACGACGTCCTCGAAGACGGTGGGGCTGCGCAGCATGCGCCCGGCGCCGCTCGCACACCAGTCCAGGTCAGGATCCGCCGTGCAGAGCTCGTAGAAGTCGGAGAGGTCCTCGTCGAGGCGGAGCATGTAACGCACGACGCGCGCGAGCTCTCGACGCATTGCGGTGTCGGCCTGGCCGGCGACCAACGCGATCCGCGCGTGGTCGTCGTTGCGCGAGAGACGCAGCGTGCGCGCTCCGCCGTCGACGGCGAGCGTCGTCTCGAGCGCGTGCGCCGCGAAATCGAGACGGTTGGGCGCGAGCTCGACGACGCCGTGTGACGCGATCGTCCGCGCGAAGTCGACAGGCTCGCCGCCGGCACCGGCGAGAGGGATGTCGACGAGCGTCGTCATAGTCGTTCGAGCAGACGGTCGAGCGGCAGCTCGTCGAGCGACTCGAGCACGAGGTCCGCACGGTCGAACGCAAGCGCCGCGGTGATCGGATTCGGCACCGCAACGCAGAACAGGCCGGCGGATTTCGCTGCGGCGACGCCGTTGGGCGAGTCCTCGAACGCGATCGCTTCGTCGCTGGCGAGCCCGAGCATCCGCAACGCCTCGAGGTACAGCGTCGGCGAGGGCTTCGCACGCTCGATGTCGCCGTCCGCCGTCACGATTGCGTCCCACGAGTCCGTTCGGTCGAGCCGACCGAGATGACGGTCGACCCACCAGCGCCAGCTGCTCGAGACGATCGCCGTCATCAGCCCGAGCCGGTGCGCGTCCGCGAGGTACTCCTCGACACCTGCGCGAAACGATTCGAGCGCATTCAGCTCGTCCTCGCGCTTGCGGCGCCGTGCGTTGACACTGTCGCGGTCGAGCGGTGCGCCGACGAGCTCCTCGAGATGGCCGAACGGGCTGAAGTCGGCGCCGATGGTGCCCACGACCGTCGCCCAGCGGTCGTGCGGCAGCTCGTGGCCGTGCTCGCGGTAGAGCTCCTCCCAGACGCGGCGGGACGGGCTCTCCGTGTCGACGAGCAGGCCGTCGAAGTCGAAGAGGAGTCCTCGTACGTTCACGCTGTCAGTCTTCCCGAATGGCCCTTCTCGGTGTCGACGTCGGTGGGACGTTCACGGACGCGGTGCTCCTCGCCGACGGACGCTTGGCGACGGCGAAGGTGCTCACGACGGCGAGGCAGGAGGAGTCCGTCGTTGCGGCTGCGCGCGTGACCGGGGCGCAGGCCGTCGAGCGCTTCACGCACGGCACGACGATCGCGACGAACGCGCTGCTCGAGCGGAAGGGGGCCCGAACGGCTCTCGTGACGACCGCCGGATTCGAGCACGTCCTGCAGCTCCGGCGACAGACGCGTGCGCACCTCTATCGGCTGTGCGTCGAGCAGCCGGAACCGCTCGTGCCTCTCGATCGTTGCGTGGGCGTGCGCGAGCGAACGGGGCCCGACGGTGTCCTGGAGCCACTCGATCTCGACTCGCTTCCGGAGCTCGATGCGGAGGCCGTCGCCGTTTGCCTGCTCCACGCCTATCGACACCCTGAGCACGAACGCATGGTGGCGCGCGAGCTCCACCGGAGGCTTCCGCATGCGCGGGTCGCGGTCTCGCACGAGGTCGCGCCCGAGTTCCGGGAGTACGAGCGTGCTTCGACGACCGCCGCCGATGCGTACCTCGGCCCAGTCGCCGCTCGGTACCTCTCGGCGCTGACGGAAGCGTGCCTTGCGACGGGATTGCCCGAGCCGCTCGTCATGCGCTCGTCGGGTGGCGTGACGACGCCGGCCGAGGCTGCAGCTCACCCTGCCACCATTCTCGTCTCCGGCCCCGCCGCGGGCGCGGTCGGCGCGGCTCGTCTCGCCGCCGCGGCCGGCTGCAGCGATGCGATCGCCTTCGACATGGGCGGGACGTCGACGGACGTGTGCCTCGTCACGGGAGGTCGCGCTGCCCGCGCCAGCGAGCGACCGGTCGGCGGCCTTCCGATCCGGATGCCAACCGTCGACATCCACACCGTCGGCGCAGGCGGCGGCTCGATCGTGTGGCGCGATCCAGGCGGCGCGTTGCGCGTCGGGCCGCAGAGCGCAGGCGCCGACCCAGGGCCTGCCTGCTACGGCCGCGGCGGGACCGCGGCGACGGTGACCGACGCCAACCTGCTGCTCGATCGTCTCCCGGCGCAGCTCGCAGACGGTGTCGCGCTCGATCGCGACGCCGCCGAGCAGGCACTCGCCGGCATCGATCCGGCCGCCGTCGTCGACGTCGTCAATGCAGAGATGCTCAAGGCGCTGCGCATCGTCTCCGTCGAGCGCGGCCACGATCCGGAGGGCTTCGCGCTCGTTGCGTTCGGCGGCGCAGGTCCGCTGCACGCGTGCGAGCTCGCGGCCGAGCTCGGCATGCGTACGGTCGTCGTGCCCGAGATCGCCGGCGTGCTCTCCGCGTTTGGACTCGTCGCGTCCGAGCAGCGGCGCGACCACGTTCGCTCGTACATCGTCCCACTTTCTGAGGCAGGCGAGCTGCCGCGAGAGGGGGAGGCCGATCTCCGCTACCTCGGTCAGTCGTTCGAGTTGACGGTGCCGCTGCAGGACGACCTCGAACGCGCGTTCCATCGGGCACACGAGGAGCTCTACGGTTTCGCAGACCGGGACCGGGTGGTCGAGCTCGTCACGGTGCGCACCGCAGACGTGATCCCCGGCCCGCCGATCGAGCTGCCGGTCGCGAGCCACGAGGTAGTGCACGGGCCTGCGCTCGTCGAGCTTGCGGGAGCGACGCTCTGGATTCCCCGTGGGTGGGTGGGGGCTAGGGATGGTGCCGCGTGGATCGTGACGCGAACGTGAACGTTCGGCTCCAAATCTTGGGCTCGCTGCTCAATGCCGTCGCGGAGGAGATGGGAGCGCTGCTCGTCCGCTCCGCGTTCTCGGCGAACATCAAGGAGCGGCGCGACTGCTCCGCGGCGCTCTTCGACGAGCGCGGTCGCATGGTTGCGCAGGCGGAGCACATCCCCGTGCACCTCGGTGCGATGCCCGACGCCGTTGCCGCGGTCGCCGCGCATTCTCCCGGTCGCGACGAGGTCTGGATCCTCAACGACCCATTCGCGGGTGGCACGCACCTGCCTGACATCACGCTCGTCTCGCGGACGGAGGTGGGCTACGCCGTCACCCGTGCCCACCACGCGGACGTCGGCGGACGCGAGCCCGGGTCGATGCCCGCCGACTCGCACACGCTGGACGAGGAGGGTGTCGTCGTTCCGCCGACGAGGCTCGACGACGACACGCTCGCGTTCTTGATCGCGCGCATGCGCAATCCCGACGAGCGCCGAGGCGACTTACGTGCCCAGCTCGCGGCGCATGCACTCGCCGAGCGGCGTGTGGCCGAGCTGTGCGCACGCCGCGGTCGCCATGCGGTCATCGAGGCGATGGACGAGCTGTTCACGTACTCGGAACGGCGGATGCGGGCAGGCATCGCAGAGCTGCCCGACGGCCGCTACGCGGCGATGGACGTTCTCGAGGCGCCCGAGGACGATCTCGAGCTGCACGTCGCCGTCACGATCGCGGGCGAAGAGATCGAGATCGACTTCGCAGGAACGGCTCCGCAGCATCGCGGCAATCTCAACTGTCCGATCGCGGTGACTCGCTCTGCGTGCTACTTCGTCGTCCGCGCAATCGTCGACCCCGACCTCCCTGCCTCGGGCGGCGCGTTCGCGCCGGTCGCGGTGCGCGCGCCGGGGGGATGCCTCGTCAACGCCGACCCGCCCGCGGCGGTGGCGGCGGGGAACGTCGAGACCTCGTCGCGGATCACGGACGTCGTCATGCGTGCGTTCGGCCGCGCGATCGACGTGCCGGCGCAGGGACAGGGAACGATGAACAACGTCACGCTCGGCAACGATCGGTTCACGTATTACGAGACGATCGGCGGCGGTCAGGGTGCGTGTCCGGATGCCGACGGCCCGAGCGCGGTACACGTGGCGATGTCGAACACGCTCTCGACACCGGTAGAGGCGCTCGAGCTGCAGTACCCGATGCGCGTCGAGCGGTACGCGCTCCGACTCGGCTCCGGCGGTACTGGTGTTCACCGTGGTGGGGACGGCGTCGTGCGCGAGCTGCGTGTGCTCGAGCCGTGCCGTCTGTCGATCATCTCGGAGCGACGCCGACACGCACCGCAGGGAGAACGCGGCGGCGGCCCGGGCAAGCCGGGGTCGAACCTCCTCAACGGCGGGCCCTTGCCCGGGAAGGTGACGCGACACCTCGATGCCGGAGACACCGTGACGATCGAGACGCCCGGCGGCGGCGGTTATGGCTAGGCTCGTCCGGTGAACGAGCGCGTGACGGTCGCCTGCGTCCAGGCAGAGCCGGTGATCCTCGACCGGGACGCGACGATCGACAAGCTCGAGCGTCTCGCGGAGGAGGTGGCGCACGGCGGCGCGAGGCTCGCGCTCTTCCCGGAGGCGTTCATCCCGGTGTACCCGTCGAACCGCTGGGCGAGGTACCTGATGCAGTCGGACAGCAACGCGAAGGAGATCTTCGCCCGCCTCGCGCAGCAGAGCCTCCGCGTGCCGAGCCCCGAGGTCGATCGCATCGCGTCGATCGCACGAGCGAACGGGCTCTGGCTCGCGGTCGGGGCGAACGAGCTCGACGGCGGCACGCTCTACAACGTGCTATTGCTGTTCTCGCCGCACGGCGAACTCGCGGTCCATCACCGCAAGCTGATGCCGACGAACCACGAACGGCTCGTGTGGGGACTCGGCGACGGGGAGGGCCTCTCGGCGGTCGACACCGACCTAGGCCGCGTCGGCGGGCTGATCTGCTGGGAGAACTTCATGCCCCTGGCGCGGTTCTCGCTCTACGAGTCGGGCGTCGAGGTATACCTGGCGCCGACAGCGGACGACAGCGAGGACTGGCACGTCTCCGTCCAGCACATCGCACGCGAGGCGCGCGCGTTCGTGCTCTCGTGCTGCGTGTTCCAGCGAGCGTCGAGCTTCCCCGACGACGTCTTGCTCGCGGACGGTCCGGAGCTGGTGGGGAGGGGTGGATCGGCGATCCTCGGACCTGACGGCGGATATCTCGCCGGGCCGCTGTGGAACGAGGAGGGGATCCTCTTCGCGGACCTGGAGCCGGCTCGTCTCTACGAGGAGCGTCAGCGCTTCGATCCGGCCGGGCACTATCACCGACCGGACGTCTTCACCTTTCGCGTCGGCTAGCCGACGCGGTTGGGCTCGCTAGGAGCCGACGACGCGCACGCTGAGGCTTCCGCTCGGGAAGTTGCGCAGCTTGCGCTTGAGGACTACCGCAGACATGTTGTGCCGCCTTTCCGCAGGTTGAGACAGTGACGCCGCCCTCCCAATCTCGGCGTCAGGCGGCTGTGCCCCGATCCCCCGTTCGTGGCGCATGCGAGGACGAGTAGACGTCCTTCCGCTTGATCAAGCCATTCTCGAAGGGGAACACGTCGACGCCGTCCCACTCGAGGACCTGACCGTCGCGCTCGGCTCGCGCCGTCCACTCGCTGACGACCAGGCCGTCGCGCGCGTACAGGCGGCGGCCCGTGAAGCGCAGCGTGGGCGTGTTCGCGAAGATCCGCGAGATGTGCTCGCGGCTGTGGTCGGCCTCGACGCGCTCGTTCGCGGTCCAGTTGTGGAAGACGAAGTCGGGCGCATGGCAGGCGACGATCGCGTCGACGTCCTGCCTGTTCCACGCGTCGTTGTAACGCTCGATCGTTTCGCGCAGCGTGTCGGCGTCGTCGGCGTGGCCCATCCGCGCGATCCTACTCCGGCCGCGTGGAACGCCGAAGCACGCGCTCGTCGCCGGTCCGCCGCGTGAGGCCGTCGGCGTCGAACCGCTCGAGCAGCATCTGCGCGGTCTTGCGCGACGTGCCGAGCAGGTCCCGGAAGCGCGCGAGCGTGATCCGGCCGGCGGCGCCGCATTCGTCGACGAGCACTGCTCGTGCGCGCTCGTACGCAGCAGGAGAGACCGCGAACCCGTCACCCACGCGGACAAGCCGGCCGCGCTCCTCGAGGAAGCGTCCAAGTTGCCGATCCGCAACCTTCACCGGCTCGAGCCCGAGTGTCGCCTCGAGCTCGCTCGCCTCCGCCTCCCGCGCGCCGAGCTCGCCGGTCGAGCCGGGGCGGTAGAGCCGCGAGCCGCGACGCTCGAGGCCCAGCTCGCCGGCCACGGCGGCGGCCCACGGCTCCGTCGGCGCGGGGATGCCAGGGTCGAGCGGGTCGGCGAGGTCGAACGCGCGGTCGAGCTGCTCGCACAGCTCGGCGAGCCACTCCTCCGAGAAGCGCCACCTGCCGTCGTCGTCGAGGACCGGCGCCGAGACGAGGGTCTCGCCCCGCGCGAGTCGCTCGAAGCGGTCGGGGTCCGCGTGCCGCGGCGGCGCGGGGTCGAGCACGCGTCCGCCGCCGACCGTCGTCCCCGCCCGCAGGACGAAGGCGTCGCCGCGCACGGCGACGACCGGCACCGCGAGTCTGAGCTGCGCGAACCGTCCCGCCCGGACGACGCGTGCGAGTGACGAGCCGCTGCCGTGGTGGAGCAGCGCGCGTGGCGGAACCGGCTCGAGCTCCTCCAGCTCGACGTCGAGCCGGTAGCTCGGCGTGTACGTCCCCTGTGCAACGAGGACGTCGCCGCGGCGGAGCTCGCGCCGCTCGATGTTCGGCAGCGCGACCGCGACACGCTGACCGGCTTCCGCCACTTCGACCGGCCGGTCGTGGACGTGGACGCTGCGCACGCGCACGTCGACCCCGGACGGCTCCGCCCGCAGCCGGTCGCCCGCCTCGATCCGGCCGGACCAGAGCGTTCCGGTCGCAACGGTGCCGATCCCGCGCAGCGTGAACGAGCGGTCGACGTACAGCCGAGTCGCTTCCTTGTCGCGCACGCGATCGCGTTCGACGTCGTCGGCCGCGCGTGCGAGGGCCGCTCGAAGATCATCGAGCCCCACGCCGGTCTTCGCGCTGACAGCGACGACCTCGGCGCCGGGAACCAGCTCGCGGGCCGAGGCAATCGCGCGAGCTCGCGTGTCGTCGTCGACGAGATCCGACTTCGTCACCGCGACGACACCGCGGTCGACGCCGAGCAGGCGTAGCACCGCGAGATGCTCGTGGGTCTGGGGTCGCGCGCCCTCGACCGCCTCGACCACCAGCAGGAAGAGATCGATCCCCGTGGCACCCGCGACCATTGTGCGGACGAACCGTTCGTGGCCGGGCACGTCGATCAGCGAGAGGCGTCGCCCGTCCGGCAGGTCGAGCGGCGCGAAGCCGAGGTCGATCGAGATCGACCGTGACCGCTCCTCCGGCAGCCGGTCCGTGTCGACGCCGGTCAGCGCGCGCACGAGCCACGTCTTGCCGTGGTCGATGTGCCCCGCGGTGCCTATCGTCAGCGGCATCGTGCTCTGATCAATCCGTCCTCGATCTCGTCGGCGACGAACCCCGTCTGCTCCAGGAGGCTGCGCCACTCCGTCACCGTGCGCTCGCGGCCGTCGGCGAGCACGAGCATGAGCAGGTCGAGCCACTTCGCTCCGTCGGGCTCGTTTCCGGGATCGATGACGGACTCGACGACGACGAGACGAGCATCGTCGGGAGCAGCGGTGCGGATCGTGCGGAGGATCGCGGCGGCCCGCTCGTCGTCCCAGTCGTGGAGGATCCCGGAGAGGACGTAGACGTCGCCGGCGGGGACGCTCTCGAAGAAGCTGCCCTCGACGAACTCGATCCGGTCGCCGAGCTCGTCGTCGCGCACGGTCTCCGGCAGGTCGACGACGATGCCGCGGATGTCGGGGACGCGTTCGAAGAGCTCGCGGAGCAGCGCACCGTTCCCGCCGCCGACGTCGACGACCGTCTCGTCGCCTCTCCAGTCGAGCGCGCTCAGCCGCTCGCCGGACCGTTCCTTGCCGCCGCCCATCGCACGGTCGAAGATCGCCCGCTCCTCGGGATGTGCGCCGAGCCACGTCCAGTAGTCGTCGCCGAACGCCTCGGCGAAGGTCGACCGGCTCGGCCGCGCTTCGAGGCCGACCGTCGCGTCGTAGAACACGCCGCCGAAGAGGTGCGCGAACTCCCGCCACGCCCCGGACCCGCCTGCGCGGAGCAGCTCGGACGCACGCGTGTTGCGAAAGACGCCGGGCTCGTCTTCGGCGAAGACGCCGTCAGAGGCAAGCGCTCTCAGGATGCGGTGCAGCGTGTCCGGATCGGCGGCCAGTTCCTCCGCGAGCTCCGCGACGGGTCGGGGGCCGTCGGCGAGCGCGTCGGCCACGCCGAGATCGGCCGCCGCGCCGAGCGCCTTCGCCGCGAGCGCGCCGCGCATCAGGCCCCAGAGCTGTCCTTCGGGGGAAGGCTCGCTCACGCCCGCGCGGCGCGCACGGCCGCCGCGACCTCGTCGACCTCCACATCCGTCATCGTCCGGCAGTCGAGGAGCAGCCGCCCGTCGCGGAGGACGCCGACGACGGGCGGGTCCCCGGCGCGGAGCTTCGCGGCCAGATCCTCCTCGACCGCGCAGGCGAAGCTCGGCAGCTCCGCAAGGGGCAGCGCGCCGCCGCCTGCACGCGCGACCGTCTCCTCGACCTCGCCGTCGACGAGCCGCGCGAGGCGCTCGGCGCGGACACGCACCGTGTCGGTCTCCTCGAGCAGCATCCGCAGCACCGGCACGCGCCTCGGCGCATCGAGGTAGAGCGCAAGTGTTCCCTCGAGCGCCGCGATCGTCAGCTTGTCGGCACGGAGTGCGCGTTGCAACGGGTGGCGGCGGAGCTGCTCGACGAGATCCTTTCGCCCGACGACGATGCCGGCTTGAGGGCCGCCGAGCAGCTTGTCGCCGGAGAAGCAGACGAGGTCGGCCCCGGCGGCGAGACTCTCACGCGCGGTCGGCTCGTCGGCGAGCGGCGGGCCATGGCCGTCGGTGAGCGCGCCCGAGCCGAGGTCGTCGACCAGCGCGAGCCCGCAATCGTGCGCGATCGCCGCGAGCTCGCCGAGTCGCGGTTGCTCGGTGAAGCCGACCACGCGAAAGTTGGACTGGTGCACGCGAAGGATCAACGCGGTCTCCGCGCCGATCGCTCGCTCGTAGTCGGCGGCGCGCGTCCGGTTGGTCGTCCCGACTTCGCGGAGGTGCGCACCCGACCGGACGAGGACGTCCGGGATCCGGAAGCCGTCGCCGATCTCGATCAGCTCGCCGCGCGAGACGAGCACCTCGCGTCCCTCGGCCAGCGCTGCGAGCGCGAGCATCACCGCCGCCGCGTTGTTGTTCACGACGAGCGCCGCCTCCGCTCCTGTCAGCCGTCGAAGGATCGGCGCGACGTGATCCTGCCTTGACCCGCGGGAGCCGCGGCCGAGGTCGTACTCGAGGTTGGAGTAGCCGCGCGCGGCCTCGCGCACGCGCTCGATCGCCTCGTGAGCGAGCGGCGCGCGTCCGAGGTTCGTGTGTACCAGCACGCCTGTGCCGTTGATGACGCGCCGAAGTGCAGGCGCGCGAACGGACGCGAGCTCCTCGTCGAGGCGTGCCGCGAGATCGCCCGGATCGTCGCCGGCCCGAATCGCGTCGCGTGCGCGCTCCAGCACGGCCCGCGCCGCGTCGACGGCGAGCGGGTCGTCGCGGGTACCGGCCAGCTCGTCGACCGACGGGAGGTCGCGCAACTCCATCGTGCGAAGGCTAGCTCCCGGTCTGCGCGCGGACTACTAGGCGCCGCGGCGAGGCTACTACGCGTCGGCCTTCACGGGCGACTCCGGCGTCTGCGCCGTGCGGGCCTCGTAGGCATGGAGCACGTGCGACACCGCGACGTCGGGATCGTCCGTCACGTGCAGGAGGTCGAGGTCGCCGGGCGAGATCATCCCGTGCGCGAGCAAGTCGTCGCGGAACCAGTCGAGCAGCTCGTCCCAGTATGCGGCGTCGAACAGCACCACCGGGAAGTGACGCACCTTGCCGGTCTGGATCAGCGTCAGCGCCTCGAACAGCTCGTCCGCCGTTCCGAAGCCACCGGGAAAGACGACGAAGCCCTCGGCCGCCTTCACGAACATCGTCTTGCGCACGTAGAAGTGGCGGAAGGTCAGTGAGATGTCGAGGTACTGGTTCGTCGCCTGCTCGTGCGGGAGCTCGATGCCGAAGCCGACCGAGAGGCCGCCGCCTTCCTGCGCTCCGCGGTTCGCCGCCTCCATCACCCCCGGGCCGCCGCCGGTGACGACCGCCCAGCCGCGATCGGCGAAGCGCCGCGCGACGGTTCTCGCCTCCTCGTACGGCGCCTCTCCTTCCCGCACGCGGGCCGAGCCGAAGATCGTCACCGCGGGGCGGTCGATGCGGTCGACCGTCGCGAAGCCCTCGCAGAACTCCTGCGCGATGTGGTCGACGTGCTCCTCGAGGTCGGCGGCCGTCGTGTCGGCCGAGAGGATGCGCCGGTCTTCCACGTGACGGCTAGAAGGCGTGCGGCACGTGCGTCGCGTGCATGCAGAACACGAGCAGCGCCGCGAGCCCGAAGTACAGCACGCCCATCAGCAGCCGCCGTCGCGGCTCGACCTGGTAGTAGCTGCTCATCTGGGGATGTCCGCGGAGCTGCCAGCGGCGCCACAGCTCCGAGCCCGCGAGCAGCAGGATGATGATCAGGATCGGGTTAGGGCGATAGACCACGAGCGCGAGGAGGCCGACGAACCCGAGCAGCCAGAGGACAGGGTGCAGCGACGCGGTCACGCGGCCCCCGTCGAGGGGGACGACGGGCAGGAGGTTGAAGAGGTTGAGGAAGAAGCCGAGGAAGGCGAGCGCCTTCAAGTCGTGCGAGTCGTACGCGACCCCGACGCCATAGAGGACAAGGGCGCCGAGCGAACCGAGGATCGGGCCGGCGATCGCGAGCCGCGCCTCACGCCAGGCGTCGCGCGGCATCTCCTTCATCGTGATCATCGCGCCGAGGAACGGGATGAAGACGGGTACCGACACGGGTAGGCCCTGGCGCTTCGCCTCGAGCACGTGGCCCATCTCGTGGACGAAGAGGAGACCGACGAGCCCGAGTGCGAACCACCACGGACCGAGGAGCAGGTACGCCCCGAACGAGATGATCATCGAGAACAGGAACTTGAACTTGAAGAGGACGGCGCCGAACTTCGCCAGGAAGGCACCGATTGCCGCGATCGGCGCCCACACCTTCCGCGCCGCGCCGCGCCAGTCGATCCCGCCGCGCGGCTGGACC
>Ga0187779_10000497_pt1 | contig 26186 bp, 31 predicted proteins | sample 1015_Q2_SP10_10__FD_132435 | JGI IMG/M metagenome (GOLD analysis project Ga0187779, IMG submission 132435) | Tropical peat soil microbial communities from peatlands in Department of Meta, Colombia - 1015_Q2_SP10_10_MG | ecosystem: Environmental > Terrestrial > Soil > Wetlands > Peat | place... | reverse complement strand
TTGATGAGATCGGTATCGATATTGCTCACAAGGTCTCCGGCATCCTGTATCAGGGGTTAGGAGAACGCGTAAAGCCCTCGGGCCTACTCTCTACGCTCTATAAGGAAGGATATTATGGCAAGAAAAACGGCAAGGGCTTCTATCTCTACAACGGAAGGAACCGTGGTGGACCGGACGATTCTCTCTACAGAAAGATTTCGGCAGTATCACGTACCGGAGAAAAGATGAGCCACGAAGAAATCGTGGATCGCGCAGTGCTGCTTATGATAAAAGAGGCTACGCTCTGCCTTGAGGAGAGGATCCTCGACAGGCCGGACATTCTCGATGCGGCAATTGTTTTCGGCATTGGATTTCCGCCCTTCCGCGGAGGACTGCTCAAATATGCAGACAGTATCGGCGCGAAGATCGTTGTCGAAAAACTCACTGGATACGCAATAAAATATGGCAATCGGTTCGCTCCATCGAATTCCCTTATGGATATGGCCAAGGCGGGAAAAAGATTCTATACGTAAGAAAGAAACCAGAGGGTGTATTGATCGAAACGAGGAACAGCCTGCTCACTTCGGTCATCCAAGAGAGGAATCCCGCGTCTGAGATCGGGCATCCAAAAGAGTCTTGCCATTCGACTGTGCATCCTATGGCCATCCATGTGCGTAGGCGTTTGGTCTCTTCGTCTTTTTCCGCACTCATGTGCGTCCAAAGGATATAAGCCATGATTCTGAAAAAAGGAACATTGTGGCAGAGCATCGAGAGAACCACGGAGAATGCGCTGAAGACGGGCGCATTGCTCCCGGTCTCCACGGAACATGCCTTCATTGAGGACGCAGGGCTGCGGTTTTTTGTCAGGATCCTGACAAGTTTGCGGGAAAAAAAAGAAGCGCGGAGGCAGCAAGAGGCTACAACCTCATCAGGGAAGCAGGTGAACCCTTTTCTCCCGCCTGAAAGGGGCCTCATCGTCGCAGATATCACCGATACGCACCAAGCTATCCTCAACAAATTCAACGTTGTGGAACACCACCTGCTCATCGTCACCCGGTATTTCGAAGATCAGGACACTCTTTTGACGTTGAAGGACCTTGAGGCGCTCTGGCTCTGCATGGGCGAATACAGCGGCCTTGGTTTTTACAACGGCGGCCGCGAAGCTGGCGCAAGCCAGCAGCACAAACATCTCCAGATGGTACCTCTCCCCCTCGCGCCGGTCGGTCCCGAAATCCCCATCGAACCTCTGCTGGCCGGGGCTGCACAGAGCAGAGTAACGACGATTCCAGGACTCCCCTTCCTCCATTCCTTTGTCCGCCTGGACAAAGATCTCGCACGCTTCCCAGAGCGTATTGCAAGAGAGACCTTCGACCTCTACTCCTCTATGCTCGAAAATGTCGGCTTAAACAAGCCTGATGCCTCACGCCTCGCACATCAATCTATGCCCTACTGTCTCATCGTGACTCGCACATGGATGCTCCTTGTACCGCGCTCGAGGGAGCATTTCGAGGACATTTCATTCAATTCCCTGGCGTTTGCCGGCTCCCTCTTTGTCCAGGACAAGCAGCAATTAGACCGATTGGAGGCCTTCGGCCCCATGAACGCCCTTAGGAGCGTGACAATGCCGAAGGGGAAGTGAAGAATGCCGGATTGTATCCGTTCCCACACGTTCATCCCGGCGATGGCGTAATCCATCCATCTTTTCTTCGGCTTTTTTTCTGCCTTCACGTGCTCTTCCCGACCTTTTCACGGTGTCTCAAAGTCACCTGTTTTCCCATCAAGCCGTCGAGCCCTTGAATGCCGCGCTCCTTGACATCAGGTTCTGCCGGAGCTATCCTAAAATATAGGATGATAGTTATCCTGATTAGGCAACTCTTGCAGGAGGAGAGGCAACGATAACGGCCCTTACCGCTCGTAGTCGTTTTCATTGCAGCGTGTACATGCCGGCGGCGACGGAAAGCAGGAAAAAGCCGCATGCCGCAGATTGCTTGTCCTTCCGTCTGCCGGTCATCATTCTGTTTACTCCCTCTGCAGGGCTGGTGCACAAGTTTGACGGAAGAGGTGGTTAATATGCCGAATCCCCGTTTGACAGGAATCTCGAGTATCACGGGAAAGACCGTTTACATCCGTCATGCAACCGAGCGGGATGTCGTCAATATGCAAGATCATTTGAAACGGTATGGGCAAGAGGGCCAGAGCCTCGCTCAGTCCGATGTTGTGGTCGCTGCCGAAGAAGACCGTATCATCGGCTTCGCCATTCTGGAGAAGGGTCATGGTGTCGACGCAGGTTGTGTGACGGTCATTGAAGACGCCAGGCGGCGCGGGATCGGGGTCCCCATTGTACGACATCTTATGGAATATGCGCATGCGACGATTGTGTACAGTGCTGGCATGCCTCGGTATTTTACGAAGCTCGGCTTCACGAAAACAAATGCGATCCGGCGTAAGCATGCGGATATTGCTGCACATTTGTGCAGATGGCAAGAAAAACGCGTTCTGTCGCTTGCGGTGTATGAAAAAAGGTGAGGTGGGAGAATACAATGCAGATCGTCAAGAACGGCATCTGGACGCACCTCATGCCCGATGTGCCACGGGAGATCGACGGGGGAACATGGACTCGCAATGGCGGCAAGTGGATAGTGTTCGACCGGGAAGAGCGCATAAAGGAAATCGCAGCGAAACTTGCATCGCACATTGACTCTGGAGAAATCGAGAGCGGAAAGTACTGGAACGGAGACCCTAGCGCTATTAACGTTTACTCCCTTGATCGTGACCGGGAGAAGACACGAAAGATCTTGAACGGCATAGGAGCATTACGCGCTATGGTTTGGGAATACGACTACGCATGGCGGAAAAATCTTCGTTCTCCTCTCACCTTCACATATTCCTGGCTGTCCAAATTCAGGACTATCATTCAGAGTCGGGGCTTATGCGGCACTCTACGGCTCGTGAAGGACGTGATGAAGCCGCAGCGGTATATTGCCTAGAGAATCAGAGGACCGCATGGCACGCGAGGCACGCAAAGAGAAAACACGAGCAACGCTGATCTATGACGGCACCTGCCCCATATGCTCATCTGCTGTGAAGTGGATCAAGGAGAACGAGAAGGAAGATTCCTTCCAGATGGTACCGTGCCAGTCCGAAGTATTGGACATCCGGTTTCCTGGCGTGAAACGTCACAACTGCATGCGGGCAATGCACCTCGTGCTTCCTGACGGCACCATACTTGGGGGTGAGCAAGCCCTGCCCGAAATATTCAAAAGGCTCAGACGGCACCGCAGTGCAGCGGTCCTGTTCAAACTGCCCGGAGCGAAGATGCTGAGCCGCGTCCTATACCGCTGGTTTGCCGACCGTCGATACCGCATTGCCCATTTTTTTCATCTCTCCGCGCCGAAGAAGTGAAGCCCGGCGGGGGGAAGATGCCGCCTCCATTTGGCAACCCCTAGGTGAAGGCAGTTGGGGTATAAGAGCTTTGTGGACGATGATAATCCACGTATCGTACAGGCTTAACGGGTCAAGGAGAAGGGGACTTGAACATTCTTTTAAGCTTTTTGAAGTCGCTGATAAACTGCTTTTTCCCCTCCGGAAAGCGCATCGCATAGGAAGGATGGAAGGTAATGCAATACGTTCGTCCTTCCTTCTTTACGGTGCTACCGTGCGCCCGCGTAATATCCACTTTCGCGTCGAGCACAGCTAGACACGCCGTCTTCCCGAGTAGGACAACGATCTCCGGATCAACAACGGAAAGCTGCTCAAAGAGGTGAGCCCTGCCGTGAATGATCGCTTCCTTTGAAGGAGTACCGCGCAATGGAAGGTAGTGGACGGGACTTGTGATAAAAACCTTGTTCTCATCGAGACCTGCTTCTTTTATCATCTGCCGCAGAAACTTTCCTGACCGCCCGACAAAGGGCCTGCCAGTCTTGGCCTCTTCGCTCCCCGGCGCCTCACCGATAAAAACAATTCTCGCATTGGGATCCCCTTCGCCTGGTACTGCCTTTCCAGTGCATCCTTTTTTGCAAAGAGGACAGCCTGTGATTTTGTGGGCTATCCGCTTCAATGCTTTTTCCTTGTCCATAGCACATGAAAAAATAGCAGCCACAAATTCGCAAGAACCGGGCCCTCTATCGTCCCATAACGCTTTTCCTTGAGAATTGTCCCGCATCGACAAATGTTGCCGAGTGTCCAGTGAGCGACCAGCAGCAGAGCAGACGCAAAAGGCATGCACCTATCGGAATAATAAAGTCTCGTTCCTGAGTTCTCAACATGCTATTCCTTTGACCGATGCTATTTATACTTATTCTTCTTTACCAGCATCTGAACGGCCTTTCCGCCGTCCCGCTTCAGCCATATAAGGCAGAAGACCGCAGATGCGATCACGAGAGAAGCAAGTGCCTTTTCGCCGCGCTGGATCATCAGGATCGCCCCCGCGGCAAGAAATATCATGAATCCCAAAGGGATGAATATCCTTGAGGCGATCTCTCTCACTGGGGAGAGGTTTCTGAAGCATATCCTCGCTTCATCGAACCTGCGCATTTTTTCATACAGGCTCCCCAGGTTAAACCAGATCAGATTGTTCTGTGGGTCCATCTTGCTTGTCCGTTCGTAATACGTTATCGCCCTCTCCGGATCAGCGTCCTGAAGCTGCATCGCAAGACGGACCCAGAGGGTGAACTTGTTCCCTGCTTTGTCATAATGCTTTTCCGCCTCAACAGATCTCCCGGTCTCCTCAAGGATCACAGCCTTAAGAAATTGAGCACGGTGGAAATCCGGATGTGAAGAGAGCAGTTCGTCAATCGCCTTCTGGGCATCGCTATATTCTTTTTTTTCATAATGGATTATTGCCTTTTCGAGCAGCTTCCCTATGGACTCCATCATTCAGCTCCTTTGACAGGATGTTCAATAAGCGGTATGAAATGAATAATATCAGATGTCTTATGCCGATAGCAAGTGGTATCAATTGCCCGGGAATAAATGAGCTGCCGTTACATTTTGGTCGTGAGTTGGATATTGCGGGCAAAGGCAGCAACGGATCATTTTTAAAATAACTCGTTGCCATATGCCTGACACTGATATTTCCCTGGCTTTCCCCGTCCTCTGATTGTTGTCTGTCATTCGATTTGTGCTATTTTTTCATTCCAACAGCTGCCATGCTGCATACCCTTCTTTCTTCGTAGCAATCTTCCTCCCTGACATGCGCACCCTCGTCAGTTCGGGATGGGTCTTGACTGTGATGTACGCTCGTACGAGACTCGCTATTGTAGCCTCCTGGAACGTAAACTCTGTTCCATCCTGGAGCGTGATCGTGGTGCGCAGATGCTTGTGTCCCTCAGGAATCTCGGTAGTCAGGTCATTCACGTCTTCATTTGCTATGATCACGGTTCACCTCCCTAAACATGTTCATTCGGGCGCCGCATTCACCGAATGTCGAAAAAGGCAGCACCGAATATTGTTGCTTCCGCCCAAGATACGGGGAATGATGAAAGAATGGCGGACAACTGGAAACTGCTCGGAATACCGCTTTCGTGACACGGGAAAACCGCAACGTCCGATCTCGATCAGTGTCCGGCTCCTGCCATTACAGGCCATATGAACAGCCAGCACGCAACCTCATGGATCATAAGGCTGCCCGTACCCTTGCAATTTCCGTGGCACCATGTCATCATTTATATATACAATTATACACCGCAACGTCATAGTGCCCCGTACCATGCGCATATGATAGGGAACAAAGGATCAAGGGATGGCTTCATCCCCGCCTATCTCTGATTGCCTCCCGAGGCGCTGTATCTTGGGAAACTGCAGCCTTGCCAGAACTGGACCATCAGCCACCGTGGCGAAGATGTCGAAATAACGGTCCTAGTTGCTTGAAGAAGTGATGATTGATAGCCTGATGACCTGACCCAAGGATGTGACATGTTGGACGAAATAATTGAAGTCGTCACGTATTCTGGATATCGGGGAGATGAAGTCCCGAGGCTATTCTTCCTCAACGAGAAGAGAATCGAGATAGTCGAAATCCTGGAAACGTGGATTGAAGAAGACTTCGCCAGTAAAGTGCGAAAAAGATTTTTCAAGGTTAAAGGAAACGACGGGAATACTCATCAGATATACTACAATGAGAAAACCTTGGAATGGATTCATGTGCAAAAAAAGAATAAGTAGTGATCGGCGAAAATTCATCAAGGCACTGGCCATCTTCCCTGAAACACTGCCGGCACTCTATTATTCCCGTATCACTGCCATCCCCCAAGGAAGTACCTCCGATGACTATATAAGAGAAGCGGCGGTTTGATTTCGGGAATGGGCCGGTCCGCCGAACGGATGTTCCGGCGGACCGTCTGCTCTCATCTTTCGTAATGCACGCTCCTTCTGGGCCGGAGGGTCCTAGGTCGGGCGCGGCCGGGTCTCAGGAGCATGGTGCGGAAATAACTGCTTTCAAACATCCGGATCTCCTCGGCGAGAAGAATTTGCGAATTACTGCCCAGCGCCGGCTACCGATGACGCGAACACCATCGTGGTTACGTCTCTTTTTTGGTTCCTGTGGTCTGCTTAAGGCTGAAGACCTCTAGGGCTCGAAGACATGATGGTCCGCCATGCTCACCGCTCCCCTTCTGCTGACCTGGGGCCCATTCGTGAAGCAGCTTCCGAACAAGGGCTTCGGGGCAAACGAAAACCGTGCCTGTCTTTCTGTCTTTCCCCATGTTCAATTTACCCTCTTGAATGCCTGTTTTTTAGCCTTGCAGACGGGACAATCATCGGGAGCCTCTCCCTCGGCAGTGTACCCGCAGACTTGGCAGACCCAGTAATCCACATCTGTGCTCCTGCCGAGGTTCTTTATGGCCTTTTCATAGAGCGCTGCGTGGACCTTTTCAACTTCGTTCGCAAGGGTGAACGACCGAAGAGCTCCCTGCATCCCTTCCGCTTTAGCGTCTGCAATCATCAGGGGATACATCTTCTGGAATTCGTACGACTCGCCGCTAAGTGCCACGTTCAGGTTTTTGTCCGTGGACTGGATGCCTCCAAGTTCTCGCAGGTGATTGATGGCGTGCACCGTCTCGGCATCGGCGGCTGCCCTGAAAAGCTTTGCGACCTGCGTATGACCCTCTGCCTCAGCCTTCTGCGCAAACGCCAGGTATTTCCTGTTCGCCTGAGACTCGCCTGCAAATGCATCTCGCAAATTCTGTTCTGTCTTCGACATAAAATCTCCTCCCGATGGTTAGATGTACTAATAGAATACGGTATGGATGCTGAGAGAACCGACTGTTCCCGAAAATTGGGTGAGCAGATGAAAACCTGTCCGAACTCAATATGGCCTGGCAGAAGTACACGAGATTGCCGCTGGCATTTCCGGTGATCACCATTTCATTCCCGGAGGTTCGTCATCGGTACTTCGAGACTGCTTCCTTTATCATCCCTGTTGTCTATGCGACCCTTTCAAAGGATCCCTTGCCCACGTTGCACACGGGGCATTTCCAGTCATCTGGCAGGCTTTCGAACGGAACTTTCCGCTCCTTTTCCTTGAAGAGCCATCTGCAGGCTGAGCAGCGCCACAAGTCGAAATCTTCACGCGAGCCCTCCTTCTTCACGACATCCCAGCCCTTTTCCGTCCATTCTTCGATGCGCGGGGGATAATATCCGGAAAATATTTTTTTATCCCGTGCATCCTCCATGCTGACCTCAACAGTATAGGCGCCTTTTTTTACAGTATAACTCCAGTTGAAGTTCTCCTTGCTATCGGGGCTGGTGGCCTTTCCCGTATAGGTGAATGCATTCCCGGACCGTTTGATCTTCGACCAGCTGTAGCAGCACGGCAACACCGTTGTACATCCGCATTTCCCGTTCTTCAATTCAAGCCCGTCGAGGCTGAAGCCTCCCGCGACCTTCTCGACGCTGACCTCCATGCATCCTCCGTTCTTTCCGCTTCGGCAACGCCTATGAATGAACAGTCGCCCCTTCGCGCGCCTTCCTCCAGCCTTCTCTTGCCAAGCGCTCCATTCGCTTATTGCCCCAGTTCTTCAGTTCTTCGAAGTACCGCTTCGGGTCAGTTTTCGCGTACTTCAGAATCGCCTCTCGCTCACGGAGCGAGTCAATATGGTCTGTCGGCGTGATCCCCCGCCAGGAACAATACCCTTCATCGAAGAGATACTCCGGAGTAATCCCGGAGGCCGGGACCGGAAGTTTGCTGAGCATGAACCTCGCGATATCCATCTCAAAGTGCAGGACCCACCCGTTGTCCCGCATCATAGTCTTGGAATCGTGCTGCACGCCGGTCGAGCATGCCGGGCAATATAGCTCAGTGATGACCTCGCCGGGCAGGATTGAATCCTTGAAATTAAAACTCGCGGAGTGGGCTCCGCACTTACACTTTTTTGCATAATCCATACACATGGCCGTCCTCCCTTGTTTGAAGCTTTATAACTTAGAACAATTCCAATTCTTTTAAAATATAATATAGGACTGTTTTTGTCAAGTATTTTTCTTGCAATTTATTGCTATGGAAATTTATCCATGAAAGGGCTGGCCGGCCCTCTAATCCGTCCGGACCGGACGGATTAGACTGGCTTTCAGGATTGACAGACGGTGACCGGCAGGGGTTTGGATTCGGCGAAGATGTCTTTGGTTGGCTTATGGTAATAAGGGCACTTCTCTTCGCGACAACCGTGAGGGTGTCTGCTGCTGTCCTTGCAGAAAGCTGAAGATTTCGCAACGGGGAGCATTATTCCGAACCTCTCGGCAAAGATTGCCACGGCAGCGGCAAGCGCCGATCGCACGTAGGCCTTGCAGCAGCTCGGCCCCGTAAGCTCGACGATACCCTGTGAAACCTTGATGGCGGCGTCCATCGTGATCTTCTGCTCCGTATCCGAGCCACAGCTTGAGCCGAGGAATACGGAAAAACATGCTCCGATGGCCGGAGTGATCCCGCACACGCCCGTGAGGCCGCAGTATCCCCCAACAGCCTGCTTTGACGTCCGGTCGAAGACCTCATGAATGTCCTTGTCGGTAACCTTTGCATATGGTGAGTTCCTGAGCGCCGCAAGGAGGGCTCCCGCAGCGATGAGGGCATGTTCGCAGCCGAGCATGGGGAGCGCTGGATGACTCATCATGAGTTCGGCAATTTCAACGGGATCCTTCAGCTCTGTCGCATACGCGATGTCCTCGATCATCTTCCGGGAATCACGAGTATGGCACGCCTCGCAGATAAAATGCCCATGAGGGCATTTTATAGAAGCTCCTTCGCGGTTCCTGCAATACGTGCAGGTCAACTGCTCAGATTGTTTCAGATACTCAAGGGGGGAACCACAGACCATGCAGTGTTCGGTTTTTTTCGCGTTCATCCTGGTTTGAATTATACCCTTTCCGCACTTTCGTTACAAGCCCATCGCGAGCATGCCAAGAAGTGTGGGTCGTCATGGTCGCTCTGGATCCAAACCCGTAAGCACCGTCACGCCTTCGCTATCGTTTCCGTAGGAGAAACGCATGAGCCGAAAGACCGGCACCGAAAGCTACCAAGATACACCATTCGCCTGGTGTAATCCCTTGTTTTTCGATCTCACGCAGCACGAACCAGACCGTGGGTGATGACATATTACCGTGTTCGGCCAGTACTGTGCGCGTAGCGCGCACCTGCTCTTCCGACAGCCCTACCTCGTCCCGAACCGCGTTGATGATCTTTTCTCCGCCGCTGTGGAGCGCCCAGTGCCTTATGTCCGCGGGCTTGAGCGACAGCGGCGACAGCACATCGGACACGACCTGGGCCGCCGCTTTTCGGACAATGTCGGGCAACTTAAGCGAAAGCTGATTGTAGAGCTGGCCATGCTTGTGAATATAGCGTATGGTATCGCGCTGCTCGGGTACATAACGGCTTGCCGAGGTCACGAGCTCATATCCCATGGGCCTAGTCCAGAGCACGGCTGCAGCAGCCCCGTCACCGAACAGTGTATTCGACAGCAGCAGGCTGAGGTCGTTTCCCATCTGAAAGGTGGCTGTGCATATCTCGACGGAAACGCTCACGAACACGCCGCCTCCGTTTCGTATTAGCAGGGACTGGGCGACCTCCAGGTTGGGGATTGCGCCTCCACAGCCGCTCCCAAGGAGGTCGTATACGCGCACGCTCCGCGAAAGGCCCAATTTTTCGATCAGGTAGGTTGAGATGCCCGGGCATAAGTACCCGGTGCAGGTGTTCACGACCAAACCGTCAACATCAGCGACACCCAAACCCGCCTGTATGAGCGCTTCTCTGACCGCCTGTGCTGAAAGTTCCAAAGACCAGTGAGTGAATCGTGCAACGCGCGTATCCAAGTCTTCATCCACGAGGTTCTCGACATTGTCGACTGCAAAATTTCGTCGTTTGATGCTTGGATGCAGGAAGAGCGAGCGGATGAGCGACAGGCTCCGAGCGCTTAATCTCCCTTTATAGTGCTTTTGGGCGAGACGTTCGAGGTCACGTTGATCCATGGCAAATGGCGGCGTAGCAACAGCCACCGAGGCAATATGAGCATTTTGAGAGTTCATAAATAGAAGCCTCTCTCCTAGCTAAAACTCAGCATTCTGGTCCCATGTACTTGGAACCGCTTGCACTGAACAAATTCCAAATCATAGATCCCATATTTAAAAAATCCGATCATGCAATGTTTATAGGGTTTGAGCTTGAATCTGGGATCCGGGCCATGAAATTTATCGATCATCCGTCCATCCCTATAAATCGAAGTCCCCTCCTTATTGAGCGCGTGAACCTCCAAAGCGGAGGTCTGAACCCAAGTCGATATCCAAGCCGATGAATCAGCGACAAATAGGGAACGTTGAGAGAAACGGCACTCATGAAATGCATATTTCGCTGGAGTGCTCCCTTAACGAGCCGTTCGATCCAGAGTCCGTCCACATCGGGCGATACATAGAACACGGGCGACAGCAATTCCGCCGTTGACGCTGACAATACCCCTTGCTGCCGCGCGATCGTTTCGAGCTCCGTGCCGGGATAGATCCGAACGCCTATGGCGAAGAACGCCGCATCCTGCCGACGGATTTGGGTTTCCGCAAATCGCAGCGTTTCCTTGACGGTCTCCTCGGTCTCTCCCGGCCCACCGAGCATGAATATCCAGAGGCACGGCAACCGGCGGCGTCGCACAGTCTCGGCCGCCGCATGTACATGTCGGGAAGTGAAGCCCTTTCTGAGTCCCTGGAGAACTTGATCGGACGCACTCTCCACAGTCATGCCGATGCCCACGAACCCTGCATGCTCCATGACCGAGAGCAGCTCGTTGTCTATAAAGAGCGGGTTCACGTCCATGCTTTGGAAGCGGGAAGGGAGCCGGAGGCGGGCAAGGGCCTCGCAAACGGCCATCGCATGGTCGTAGGGAGCATTGAAAACGCTGTCGACAAACTCGATGTCCCGCAGCCCCGATGATGCAAGCCGTGCGGCAGCGTTTGCCACATTCTGAGGATCCGACAAGCGGTACGTGCTTCCCTCTATTTTGCGGTACGTGCAGTAACTGCACTGAAACTGGCAGCCACGTTTCGTCTGGAGCGGTACCGTCGCCATTCGCGAACGGTATGAGCTCACGTCGATCCAACGGTGATACTGGGGCGTCATGAACTCGTCGGAGAAGCCCATCGATGCGGAAGGATTCTCTTTGAACTCGCCGTTTTCAACATAGGCAATGCCAGGCAGATCCCCAAGAGCTTCACCTTTAGAGAATTTTTCCAGCACGAAGGGGAACACAACCTCGCCGTCACCGAGCACCGAGCACGAAACGCCGGTGGCATGAAGGATCTCTTCAGGCATGACCGTGAGCGAGGCTCCGCCTAAAATGATGGGGACCCTCGTCAATCTGCGGATGGCATCGACAAGAGGAAGCAAATCAGTGATATAAAATGCCGGCTCCCGCATGTCGTTATTGTCGATATTCCGCACCGACACCCCGACAATATCATAGTGCTTTTTTCGGAGTGCCGATTCTATCGCACGCAAAGGGTCAGATGAGAACATGAGATCGAGCACTCTTACAGAGTGGCCTGCACGCTCTGCAGCTTCCGCCACCATGCATGCGCCGACGGGCATCACCGGCACGGGAAAGGAACTCCTATTTGCTGCAATAATAAGGACGTTCATGAGCTTCAGTTTTCATGGGGACAGGTGGCGAACTCGGTTAAGGCTATAATTAAATATTACAGGATAGGCTCGTCGTGTCAAGAGCTGTTTTATTGAACTCCTCTCTAACTCTTTCGGTTTGACTTTTAGGAGGTTTTTGTGTAGTGTTCTACATTCATACAGGGTCCGGCGCTGTTTTGCCATTTCACATCCGGACCGCACAATAAGGGAGCAGAGCCTTATGGACACATTGCAGAGAATCAAAAAAATTGTTCTCGAGAAGATTGACGCGCGGGAAGATAAGCTGACTCCCGATGCTTCGTTGGATAGCATCGGCCTTGACTCCCTCGACAAGGTCGAATTGATGTTCTCCCTTGAGGAAGAATTCAAAATTAAAATACCTGATCGTGAAGTGACCATAGTAACCATCCAGGACGTGGTGAGCGTCATCGATAAACTGGTCGCAGAACAGCACGGTGCGGTCTGAACATGAGGAATCATCGTTGAAACGGGTGGCGATCACGGGCATAGGGGTCATTTCTCCCGTCGGCAACGGTACCACCGCCTTTTTCTCGAATCTTATGGCCGGCAAATCGGGCGTTCGACGAATGACGTCTGATTTTGCATCCGGGCTCTCCATAAAGATCGCCGCGGAGGCTGACTTTTATCCCTCCGATTATTTCTCAAAAAAACAGATCGGGTCGCTCGACCGGGTGACCCTCATGGCACTCGCAGCGGCCTCGCAGGCGTGGGATGACTCTGGGATCACTCTGGCCGAGGAAGAGAAGGGCCGAGCGGGCGTCTACCTCGGAACGGGTATGGGAGGCTCCCCGTCGCTTGATGACTTATTTGTCCAACTCTATAAGAAAGCGGCTTCGCGGGTCAATCCTTTATTCGTTACGAAGATCATGAGCAACGCTCCCGCTTCTCACGTCTCCATCCGGTACGGGCTCCTCGGGCCCTGCCTCACTTTTTCCACTGCCTGTTCTTCTTCCGCTGTGGCAATCGGCGAGTCCTTCCGTCAGATAAAAGCTGGATTTTGCGACGTTATGCTTGCCGGGGGAACTGAATGTCTCCTCACATATGGTTCCTTTAAATCCTGGGAGTCCCTCGGCGTACTTGCTACCGAAGATCGCGAGGACCCATCTGCATCATGCAAACCTTTCGCGAAGGATAGAAAGGGCTTTGTTCTGGGAGAAGGCGCAGCGTTATTGGTACTGGAGGAAATGGAGCACGCACAGAAACGAGGTGCCAAAATCTTCGGGGAGATCATCGGCTATGGCTCAGCCGCCGATGCCAGCCATATCGTCAGACCGTCCGTCGCCGGTCAAGCGCGGGCTATCCGGCTGGCGCTCGATGAAGCTCATATCGGACCCGATGCAATCGATTACATCAATGCCCACGGCACGGCAACCGCTGCCAACGATCTTGTAGAAACGCAGGCCTTGAAAGAGGTATTTGGCAAGAGGGCATATGCGATCCCCGTCAGTTCTACCAAATCCATGCATGGGCACCTGCTTGGCGCAGCCGGTGCAGTGGAATTCGTGGCTGCGGTCCTTGCCATGATGAATGGGGCGGTTCCTCCGACAGCCCATCTCAGGGTGCCTGACCCCGACTGCGACCTTGATTATGTGCCGAACAGCGGCAGAACCGGCGTGGATATTAGAACCGTCATGTCCAATTCCTTTGCCTTCGGAGGGACGAATGCGGTCTTGGTAGCAAGGGCGCTCTGATAGTTTGCAGGAGGAGAGTCCTAAGGCAGAGAACTCATGGTGTATCCCCTACCTGCTTGACTTTTTTAGTTTTTACGCTATGCTTATAAGGTAGTATTTGCTTGTCTCAACCCGGCGCAGTAAAATCCCTCCACACAAAATTCTCGTTGCAGGAGCTGGCGTGAGGAAGTCTTACTTTTTTTTGCTTACCTGCATACTCTTGGCGAACATTGCCTTCGGCCACGAGACGACGGCCGCCAAAGCAGACATTGCGCTTGACGAAAGACTGGGGGACTACGTGCCTGCGGACTCCGTGTTCACTGATGAGCGCGGCAATAAAATAGATCTGAAAGCAAGCATCGACAAACCCACGATCATTGCTCCGGTCTATCTAGGCTGCACACACGAGTGCCCCATGCTCCTCACAGGTCTGGCACAAGTTCTCGGAAAACTCGACCTCGTAAAACCGGGCAAGGATTTTCAGGTGATAGCGCTCAGCTTCGACGACAAAGATACGCCGAAGATGGCGGCTGAGAAAAAAGTAAATTACCTCAAGGCCATTGGCAAGCCCTTTCCCGAGGACTCTTGGAAATTTCTGACCAGCGATGCAGGAAATATAAAGAAATTTACTGATTCCATCGGTTTCAAGTTCCAGCGGGACGGAGAACGCTATTTCTCCCACCCCATCACGATCGTCATTGTCGCGGCCGATGGCAAGATCGTTCGTTACCTTGAGGGTGTAAGTTTTCTGCCCTTTGAAATGACCATGGCGCTTACCGAGGCTGCAGAGGGCAGGGTAGGATCGCCCGCGCGCAAGGCGCTCATGTACTGTTTCAGCTACGATCCGCTTAAAAAATCCTATGTGTTCAATATCCTGAAAGTGACGGCGACCGTCATGGTCCTGTTCATCGGTTTGTTTTTGGCATGGCTGGTAATCACGTCGAAGAAAAAGCGCGGAGCGGCCTAATGTTTGTTATGCCGCGATGACAGGTAGCCAGTGGCTTTCTGAATTCACGAAACCGTGGCCCGGGCCACGTTCAGCATGCTAGTCAGGGGAGCGGGATTATCATGGAACCGAATTTCTATAACGTAAAGACGAAATATCCAGGCATCTTCGGCTGGATCTTCACGACCGACCATAAGAGAATCGGCCTCCTGTACCTGATCTCTACGCTCGGTTTCTTCTTTGCCGGCGTGTGCCTCGGACTTACTATGCGTCTCGAACTTATTCGCTCGGGCATGCACTTCTTCAGCGCCCAGACCTATAACTCGATATTTACGCTCCACGGCGTAATCATGATCTTCCTCTTCATCATCCCGGGCATCCCCTCGTCCCTCGGAAACTTTATCATGCCGCTCCAGTTAGGGGCGCGCGATGTTGCCTTCCCAAAGATCAACATTCTCTCTTGGTGGCTCTTCATCACGGGCGGCGCTCTTGCCGTGACCTCGCTTTTTACCGGCGGAGGACCGCCGGACACGGGCTGGACCTTTTATGTTCCCTACAGTGTCCGGACAGGCACAAATGTTTCTCTCGCGGTCTTCGGCGTGTTCCTTATCGGCCTCTCGTCGACACTCACGGGCATGAACTTCCTTACGACGATCCACCGGCTTCGGGCGCCGGGCATGACGTGGAAACGCATGCCCCTCTTCACATGGGCGATCTACGCCACATCATGGGTTCAGCTCCTAGCCACTCCGGTCATTGCCATCACGCTTCTGCTCCTTATCTTAGAACGGTTCTTCGGCATTGGCTTCTTCGACCCCGCAAAGGGCGGGGACCCCATCCTGTTCGAGCACCTGTTCTGGATCTACTCGCACCCGGCCGTCTACATCATGATTCTTCCGGCAATGGGCGTGGTCACGGACATCATCCCAGTGTTCGCGCGCAAGAACATTTTCGGGTACACTGCCATAGCGGCCTCGAGCCTCGCCATCGCCTTCGTGGGCTACCTCGTCTGGGGTCACCACATGTTCACCAGCGGCATGAGCGACACGGCGAGGGTCATTTTTTCCTTTTTAACGTTCCTCGTCGCTGTTCCAAGCGGCATCAAGGTCTTTAACTGGATTGCGAGCCTCTACAAAGGCTCGATCACCATGGCTGCCCCGCTCCTGTACACACTGGGTTTCATTTTTCTCTTTTCCATCGGAGGACTGACTGGGCTCGTGCAGGGCGCGCTGGCGACGAACGTCCATGTTCACGGGACGTACTTCATCGTGGCTCACTTCCACTATGTGATGTTCGGCGGCGCAGCCATGGGGTTTTTCGCCGGCCTCCATTACTGGTTCCCCAAGATGTTCGGCAAAATGTATGAAGAGCATCTGGCAAGGCTGGCGTGGGTCTTCCTTTTCGTCGGGTTCAACATGCTTTATTTCTCTATGTTCGTCCTGGGATGGGAGGGCATGCCCAGACGCTATTATGATTATCTCCCCAAGTTCAACGCCCCGAACCTGGTTTCCACTATCGGGTCCTGGATACTTGCGGCGGGCTTGTTCATCATGTTCTACAACTTGATCCACTCGCTCATCGCGGGCGAAACGTCCGGGGACAATCCCTGGGGAGGTGCGACACTCGAATGGCAGACCTCGTCGCCCCCCCCGGCGGAGAACTTCAAGGAAGTCCCCGTGGTCACGAAAGGACCGTATTCGTACGAATGAAACAAGCACGGATCTCGAAATAAAATCATGATTTTTGATCATTCGACATTGCTTGGAATTTCGTAATTCGTATTGGATTGTCATTCTTATGGCTGGAATCGCCCACACAGAACACCGCGACTACACCGGCGCCAAGCTCGGCATGTGGCTCTTCCTGTTCACGGAGATCCTGCTCTTCGGCGGGATGTTTTTGCTCTACTCCATCTATCGCACTGTGCACACGCAGGACTTTCATGAGGCCGCCAAGGAAATGAATCTTGTGCTCGGCGCCGTCAACACAGCTATTCTGCTGACGAGCAGCATGACCATGGCGCTTTCAATATCGGCGGTCAAGCAAGGCTTCAAGATCCGCTCTTTGCTCTACCAGGCCGCAACGATCATCCTCGGTCTGGCCTTCCTGGGGAACAAGTTCTTCGAGTGGCGCGACCATATCCAGCACGGTTATTACCCGAATTCCCCCGAACTACTTGCCATGAGCCACGGAAAGATCCTCTATTTCGGGCTCTACTATGTCATGACGGGCATTCATGGCCTCCATGTTCTGATCGGAGCCGGGATCATCTGCTTCACGTTCATCCTTACGCTTCGAGGCGTTGTATCGGGCGCGGACTTCATAAAGCTGGAAAATACGGGATTATTCTGGCACCTGGTGGACATCATCTGGATATATCTGTTCCCGCTGTTTTATCTGATCACCTGAGGGCTGCTATTGTTATCGTGAATCGAAGAACAAAATGCAAGATCGTCGTGATGGCCTGGCTGCTTCTGTTCTTTTTTCTCGGGGTCGGGGTCTGGAACTTTCAGGGAGGCCACCTGATGATCGTGGTGTACTTTATCCTGAGTGTCGTTCTGTATGTTTTCTACGCGTTTCTGGCCCGATGTCCTCGATGCAGCATGCCGGTATTGCTCAGGCCGGTGAAGCTATTCGGGATGGAACTGTATCGGTGGTCACTTTTAGTGCCTGAGCGCTGCACTCATTGCGGCGAAGCGCTGCCGTAGAAACTGGAGAGTACGCCTTATGAAGGAACAGGAAAAGCACATTGTTGTAAGCGCGAAGACCTTCGTCCTGATCTGGTTTGCCCTGCTCGTTCTCACCGGCGTGACCATCAAAGCCGCACAGATGCGCATGGGCGAACTGAGCATGCTCGCAAATCTCCTGATCGCTTCAACAAAGGCGAGCCTCGTTCTCTGGTTCTTCATGCACCTGAAATATGAGCATCGGTTCCTCAAATTGCTGTTCTTCGTCCCCGTTGCGACGATAACGATAATTATCGGGCTGACATTTTTTGATATCTGGTACCGGTAGCCCGGCAAATGTACTCCGTACCTTGAACTCTGCACTTTATCAAAGGTGGAACGATGGTAACCGGTTGGCCGAATCTGGCAAGTCCCGCAGACAGCGTCTTTTACTTCATCATGGGGATTGCACTTACTTTCCTCTTTCTGAATACGGCAGTAATGATCTACTTCGTGATCAGGTACAGCCGTAAGAGGAATCCCAAGCCTGAAGACGTAAAAGAGAATCTTACGATCGAGATTCTATGGACCGTGATTCCCACCATCCTCGTTCTGCTCATTTTCTTCGTGGGCTGGAAGGGTTTTCAGTACATGCGCACGGTTCCGCCTGATGCGATGCCCGTGAAGGTCACGGCCCGCCAGTGGTCGTGGCTGTTCACCTATGAGAACGGAAAACAGGATAGCGTGCTCAGAGTACCGCTGCGAAAGCCGGTGAAGCTTTTGATCACGTCTGCTGATGTGCTCCACAGTCTCTACATTCCAGCCTATCGCATCAAAGAAGATTGCGTGCCCGGCATGGAGACACACCTCTGGTTTTTGCCGGACGAAATCGGGTCTTATGACCTCTTCTGCACTGAATATTGCGGTGTCGCGCATTCGAACATGATCACGAAGGTTGAGGTCATCTCACAGAAAGATTTTGATGCATGGTACCAGGGCGAGAAGAAGGCGCAAGAGACAGAGGAGAAGAAAACCGCCGCCGTGGCAGCAGCGGCAAAAGCAGCAGAAAAACCGACTGCAGAGGCGGAAACCCATGGGCACGAGGGGGCTAAACTCATCCAGACAAAAGGTTGTGTCGCGTGCCATACGACGGACGGAACGCCGAAGATCGGGCCCACGTTCAAGGGCGTCTTTGGAAAGAAGGAGATTGTGATCCGCAATGGGAAAGAGCGGGAGATCGTGGTTGATGAGGCATTCATCAAACAGACACTTCTGCAGCCTGAGCTCGATCGGGTCAAAGGTTTTCCGCCGATCATGCCGTCGATGCATGGACAGCTGACGGATAAAGAGATGGATGAAATCGTCGGCTACATAAAGAGCCTGAAGTAGCAAGCACGTGCCTAAGCAGGCATTACAATGTCTTTAATTACGAAGGATGCCCCGCAACCTGCGGGCTGCTGCGAAGAACGTTGGATTCTTTGTCAACAAAAGACCCAAAAAGGCCTGTTTCTGGCCGAGACGAATGGGTGGAGAAGTTTCGATCCTGAATATTGAATAATGTGACTTATGCTCTGCGACCTTTGCGGTCTCTGAGCCGGTACCCAAGTGGCCTATCATGTTCGAGGTAAAACCGTATATCACGCTCTGTCGGCCAAACATTTCCCTCTTCGCAGCTTGTTCAGCGGCAACAGGCTTTTTCCTGGCCCCCTATGACCGGATTGCCGGCGTACTGGCTCCCGCTGCAGCGGTCTTCCTCCTGGCCTGCGGCGCATCCGCTTTGAACCAGTACCAGGAGCGGAACACCGATGCGATGATGGAAAGAACGCGTTTGCGGCCGCTTCCATCCGGCACCGTCACCCCTGCGCACGCCGTATTTCTTGCACTAGTTCTGATGGTATCGGGGCTGCTCCTGCTCTTGATCGAGGGAAAATCGATGGCATCGGTGCTCGGTCTTTTTGCTCTTCTCTGGTATAATGGCATCTACACCCGTCTCAAGAGGGTCACGGTTTATGCATCCGTGCCCGGGGCATTGGTTGGCGCAGTCCCGCCCGCCATCGGGTGGTCCATCGCAGGAGGCGCTCTCGCCGATGTCCGTCTCCTTGCCCTCTGTTTTGTTTTTTTCATGTGGCAGATACCGCACTTCTGGCTCCTGGTCATCCGCCGGGGCGACGAATATCAAAAAGCGGGCATTCCGTCTCTTGCCGCCGTCATGAGTACGGCACAGATATCCCGCGTGACGTTCGTTTGGATATCTGCCGCAAGCGTGGCCTGCCTTTTGCTTCCTCTCTACGGAACGATCAGATCTCACCTGGTGTATTATGCGCTCATCCCGCCTGCCGCCTGGCTCGTTTGGAACGGGAGTGCCCTGGCGAGACGGCAGCCTCCGGCGACGCAGTCTTCCGGACTTTTTAAAAAGATAAATATATACCTGCTTCTCATAATGTCCCTCCTTTCGCTCGAGAACATCTTCTTCCGCCTGCCATGAAGGAGCCCCGCGTTCTTATCGCAGAAAAGCTCCGACGGCTCCTGATCGAGTCCTCGTTGCTCATCGAGAAATATACGAGAGAGGTTTGTCCGGACTGCGTCGATGTCTGCTGCAGGCAGAAACACGGAGCGTACCAGGAGAAGGACATCCTTTACTTGCATGCGCTGGGCGCCGAGGTCCCGCGGCGTGATGTGGCGAGGCCGCCGGAAGGCCCCTGTCAGTTCATGGGGCCTGGGGGCTGTGATAAGCCGCGGTGGCTCCGGCCGTTCAAGTGCACGTGGTATTTCTGCGAACCGCTCCTCGCAGCTCTGAACGAAGGGCCGCAGAAAGAGGCGCGGCAACTTTCTTCTTTGCTGCAGGAAATGATCGATGTGTATGCCAGGCTCTCATCGGAATGATATGCTGTATCCCGAGAATGTAAAATATGAAGGCTCTCTCTGCGGATGATCCTCACCGTTTATGATAGAATCAGCACATGGGGAGATACGGGGGAGATAGCCGCGCTTATCTGAGGTTCATATTCAACGCCTCGCTCGCGAGCCTCTCCTATGAAATAGCGCTCATGCGGGCCTTTTCCATCTCCCTCTGGTATCACTTCGCCTTCATGGTCATCAGCATCGCCATGCTGGGCATCGGCGCGAGCGGCACTGCGCTCTCGGTTTTTCCAATCCTGAAAGACATCCGGAGGGTTCCACACTACGCGCTCGCGCTCGCCATAAGCATCCCCGCATCCTATGTCCTCGCCAACACAGTTCCCTTCGATCCGATAAGACTTCCCTGGGACCGTATGCAGATACTCTTTATAAGCCTGTACTATGCAATCCTCTGCATTCCGTTCTTCTGTTTCGGACTGACCGTCTCGGTTGCCTATTCCGCGATATCCCCTCAAGCAACGGCTATTTACGCTTCGGACCTTCTGGGTGCCGGCGCGGGAGCGATCGCCATGGTCTGGCTTCTCTCCATCGGAGGACCCGAGACGAGCGTGTTCATCGTCTCTTCGCTCCTTGCCACAGGGCTCCTGTACCAGGCCGACAGGAAGACGCAGACCGTTTCAGCGCTCATCCTCTCGCTAAATATGGCGATCCTCTTCATGCATCCATCTTTCATTCAACCTAGGATATCGCCCTACAAGCCTTTCGCGCTCGCCTTGCAGTTTCCCGGCGCGGAGCGCCTCAGCACGGTGTACAGCCCATACGCGCGCGTCGACCTCTTTAAAAGTCCCGCTGTTAGATTCGCACCGGGCCTGAGCTTTGGGTACCTCGAGCAGCTGCCTGAGCAGACAGGGGTTGCTGTTGATGCAGGCGACATCTACGCCATGACCGACGATTCAGACAGTAGCAGGCTTGCCTTCATCAGTTCCCTCCCCTCCAGCCTCGCCTACCTTCTTGGCAGCACCGATGACGTTCTCATCATTGAGCCGCGGGCGGGTCTCGCCCTCCTCACTGCCCGGCAGTTCCAAGCACGGAACATTTCCGCCGTTGACTCAAATCCCCTCGTGTTAGACGCTGTACGGGAATATGGAAGAGAGCATGCTTCAAGCATCTATGAGGAAAATGTCTGGAGCGGGCTCGGGCGGACGTGGCTTGCAGCCACGGACAGGGAATTCGACCTTATTGACCTCTCGTTCATGGGATCATCGCCTTCTGCGACCTTTGGTTTCGCCGAGGATTACCGGTTCACCGTGGAGGCGTTCGAGCAGTACCTGGGCCACCTGAAACGCGGGGGGTTCCTGTCCCTTAGTCTCTATATCATTCCGCCGCCGAGATCGGAACTTCGCCTTCTTACCACGCTGGCGCGGTCCGCGGAAGCGTCCGGCATCGGGGAAATTGACAAGCATATCGCCGCCATTCGGAGTTGGGACACTCTGACCATGGTCATTAAGAGATCCGCCCTGAACCCGGAGGACGTCCGTCGGATAAAGACATTCGCGCGCGAGAAACGGTTTGACCTCGTGTACTACCCCGGCATAAGGCCGGAAGAGAGCAATGTTCATATAAAAATCCCGGGGAACGGATATGCAGAAGCCTTCCGGCGCCTGATAGGCAAGGAAACGCGGGAGGGATTCATGGACGATTACCTCTTCGATATAAAGCCGGTCTCAGATGAGCGGCCATTCTTCCATTATTATTTGAAAGTGAAGAACATCGTATCGACCTACCGCGTAATGGGCGAAAAATGGCAGTATTTCATCGAAGAAGGTTACCTCCTTCCGGTCCTGTTTGTTCAGGTCCTCATCGTAAGCTTGGTCGTGATCCTCCTGCCGCTCCTTGCGCTTAAGAGAAACGTAGCCAGCAACGACGTGCCCGCCTCTCTCCGCAGCCTCTCATATTTCTCCCTGCTCGGAATCGGGTATCTGTTCTTGGAGATCGCATTTATCCAGAAAATGATCCTCAGCCTTGAGAACCCGGCATACGCGGCAAGCACGGTCATAGCCTCGGTCCTGATCAGCTCAGGCATCGGGAGCCTGATGAGCCGGAGGAGCAAGACGCTTCAAAGTCCCCGCATCCTCCTCATCCTTGCGGCCCTTGCTGTTGTCTACAGCATCATTCTGCCCGGGATGATAGCATCCATGAGTCACTATTCTCTGCCGGTAAAGATCACTCTTGTCTTCGTTCTCCTCATGCCCGCTGGCATCCTCATGGGCATTCCTTTCCCTCTCGGTATCTCCATCCTCGGCTCAACTTCTCCCTTGCTCATTCCCTGGGCATGGGCAGTGAACGGCTGTTTTTCGGTGCTCGCTCCGGTCCTCGCGGTCATGCTTGCGCTGTCCGCGGGCTATCACACAGTGCTTCTCACAGGGGCCGCGATGTACCTTATGGCTTTTTGGGCAATACGCCGGGGATGGAATTTCACCGCGGCGAAATAAGAAATCTATTTTTATCGACTGATGAAAATCCACTCTTCGAGTCATCCGAGCTGCGCATTGAAAATCCCCGCCCTGCGTCTGTTTCTTGACAAATGTTATTTCTCTGATAGACTTGTTAGTATCCCTTGGGTTTGTCGTAACAAATCATAAAATTAGGAGGTGTACCTATGAAAGCTCTAAAAGTGTTTTTTCTCACTGTTTTTGTCCTTTTAGTCGTTGCCGGAGTTGCGCTAGCTGTGGAAAAAGAGATGTCAGGAGAAGTTACCGCTGTTGATGTTGCGAAAGGCACTCTTACATTGAAGAGTGGGACGGTTGAGGCAGGTTTCGATTGTGAGACGGGTTCCCTTATTAAAGATGTGAAGGTAGGTGATAAGATTACTGTGCAATACAAAGAGGAAGGTGGCAAAAAGAAAGCCATTAAGCTCTGGGCCACTCCGACGCAAAAGAAATCTGGCGGATACTAACTAATATCTCCTTCAGAAAAGGCGGGCGTTTGCCCGCCTTTTCTGTTTTCAGCTGCGGGTTTGGCCGCACGCGACATCCGCTCCCCGTCTCCGGAAGAAAGAATCCCTACCTCTTCTGCATCTCTCCCACCATGGGCACAAAGGCAACAGGGCTCATTTGTTCAACTTCCAGCTCTCCCTTTCTCTTGGTCGCGAGGGTGAGTGTCTGAAAATAGACCGTGCTCCCCAGCGGTACGATCAGCCTGCCGCCTTCCTTGAGCTGCTTGATGAGCGGAGGGGGAATGTGGTTTGCCGCAGCGGTGATGATTATCGCATCGAAAGGCGCCTGTTCTTCCCAGCCGAAATACCCGTCTCCGTATTTCACTTTCACGTTCCGGTATCCCAGAGTGGCAAGCCTCTCCTCAGCCCTGTCGGCCAGGGCTTTCCTTATTTCGACGGTATAGACTGCATTCACGATCTCGGCCAGCACCGCGGCCTGATAGCCTGAACCGGTTCCTATCTCTAGAACACGGTCTCCGGGCTTGAGCCGCAGCGCCTCGGTCATGAGGGCGACAACATAAGGCTGTGAGATGGTCTGGCCATCTCCAATCGGCAGCGGATAGTCGCCGTATGCCCGGCTCCGGAGTGATTCATCAACAAACAAGTGTCTCGGCACCTTTCCCATAACCGTAAGAACAGCAGGGTCCTTGAGTCCGCGATTCCTTATGTCCTGCTCAACCATCTGCTGCCGTTTGAGAGCATAGAGATCATTGGCAGTGGCGGCGGACGAGTATAGAAGAAGGATAAATGTCGAGACAAGAAACCGTACGGTCGTTTTTTTTGTTGAGGCCAGCATGGGACGGATAAACCTCCTTTTTTATTATGTCATATGTAGCGAGGAATGAGTGGACTTTTTTAAGTTGAAAAAGAATGGCTGAAAATTCGGTAAGTAAAAACTTTCCGACTGAGGAACGAGTATAAGACTACACAGGCTTTGTGCGCCATCCGGACTTGTGAATTAACACAGCCTGGAGAATACACGACTCCAAGATGTGAGCCTAGAAATTTGGATTGAATGGATTTGGACCTGAAGAAGAAGGTCCTCTTACGATTCGTAATTTTCCTATTCTCTGATGTCAAAAAAAAGACTTGCCTTTTATGCTGCCGAAAATTTCGACAAAACCGGACAGTTCTGTCTTGGTAGGCTGTCAGACTTTGCTACTTTGGTTTGCAATAACTAGAGGAAAACAGGAGAACTTGACACCGCTTTGAAGTAGAGATACACTTCATTTATATTTTTTTCAAAATAGTTCCCAATCAATAATTTTATCCCATTTGCCCTCTGGGATTAGGACGATGCTTTAATAGCTTGAGCAATGGGTATTTTGGTAACATCATGGAATGTTCTCATCGCCCAAAAAAGATCAGGCTGATCTGATCATTAAGTAATAAATTCCTGATAATCAAAATCTACGCCCGAGAAATGTAGACAGTCGTCAAACATTTTAAGTGGGAAGTTTTTTCCAACTCCCTACCGTTTGAAGCTTGACTGTCATTCTGTTTTGCATGCATATGATTTTAATTCAGGCCGGCGACGGTAGCGTGTCAGGGTGATTGAGCGCAAAAGCTGTGCTGGCGTATGCCTATAATGTGACAGTCAAGCCGGGAGGCTGGTTGAACATCTGAGGTACATTGCCATCCGTGTAAACCACCCTGGAGGTGAAAAAATGAACGTTACACGAAGACAGTTTTTCAAGATAACTGCGGGTGGATTGGGTGCTTCCAGCGTAGCGGCCCTCGGCTTTTCACCTTCCAATGCACTTGCCGAGATGCGCGAGTTCAAGCTCACCCGCAGTACTGAGACCCGCAATACCTGTCCATACTGCTCGGTGAGCTGCGGCTTAATCATGCACAGCATCGGAGACAAGGCGAAAAACGCCGAGTTGTCTATCTTCCACATTGAAGGAGACCCGGACCACCCGGTGAACCGAGGCACTTTGTGTCCGAAGGGAGCGGGGCTCGTAGACTTCGTCCACAGTCCGAACCGGCTCAAGTACCCGGAATATCGCGCTCCCGGCTCGAACGAATGGAAGCAATTATCATGGGACGAAGCATTTACAAAAATCGCTCGGCTGATGAAGGACGACCGGGACAAGAACTTTGTTAAAAAGAACCCAGATGGCGCCACGGTCAATCGCTGGATGACCACCGGATTCCTAGCGGCATCCGCCTCAAGCAACGAGACAGGTTACATTACACACAAGATGGTCCGCAGCACCGGTATCCTAGCCTTCGACAACCAGGCTCGGGTCTGACATGGCCCCACGGTGGCCAGTCTGGCCCCCACGTTCGGACGCGGCGCGATGACCAACCACTGGGTGGACATCAAGAACGCGAACGTCATCATTGTCATGGGTGGGAACGCCGCCGAGGCCCATCCCTGCGGCTTCAAATGGGTGACCGAGGCAAAAGCGCACAATAAGGCAACTTTCATCGTGATTGACCCCCGCTTTACCCGTTCGGCATCCGTGGCGGACCTGTATGCCCCCATCCGCACGGGCACGGACATCACCTTCCTTGGCGGCATGGTCAACTACCTTCTCACGCACGACAAAATCCAACACGAGTACGTCAAGGCCTACACAGACGCAAGCTTCATCGTGCGCGAGGATTATCATTTCGACGACGGCCTGTTCTCTGGATATAACCCTGACAAACGTTCATATGATAAGACAAGCTGGATGTACGAAATGGGACCCGACGGCTATGCCAAGGTTGATCCGACGCTGAAGCATCCTCGATGCGTGTTCGAGTTGCTCAAGAAGCACTATTCCCGATATACGCCGGAGGCGGTAAGCGACATCTGCGGCACGCCCAAAGACGCGTTTCTCAAAGTGTGTGAGATCGTCGCCACCACATCCGTCCCAGACAAGACACTGACCATAATGTACGCCCTCGGCTGGACCCAACACTCGGTGGGATCGCAGATGATCCGCACCGC
>Ga0187779_10000496_pt1 | contig 26242 bp, 24 predicted proteins | sample 1015_Q2_SP10_10__FD_132435 | JGI IMG/M metagenome (GOLD analysis project Ga0187779, IMG submission 132435) | Tropical peat soil microbial communities from peatlands in Department of Meta, Colombia - 1015_Q2_SP10_10_MG | ecosystem: Environmental > Terrestrial > Soil > Wetlands > Peat | place... | reverse complement strand
GCGTAGAACCATAGCCCCCTGACGTAGTTGCGCGAAAGATATCATAGCTGACGCCGGTCGTTGTGCTGGCAGTCCATGACAGGTGAACCAAGTGTGAACTGGCGGCCTGGCTGGTGCCCGAGATTGCGATCGACAGGGGTGAATTGGTAGCGCTGCTGATGATTTGGACATTTGCACCCGTCAGGGTTCCCGCCGTCGTCGGAGCAAATGTGACGGTCAGCGTGGCGGACTGGCCGGGCGCCAGAACCATGCCGCCGGAAACACCCCCGGCGGTGAGTCCGGCGCCCGTAACAGTTACTCCGGAAACATCGATGTTGGCGTTTCCGTTGTTCGTAAGGGTCGACGTCAGTGAGCTGCTGCTACCCACCGCGATGGCATTAAAGCTCAGGCTCGTCGGGTTTGCACTGAGGAGCGAGTTTGCTGTCGAGCCGCTCCCCGACAGGTTGATCACGAGGGGAGACGGCTCGGCATTTGTCTTCAGGGTTATGGACCCGCTCGAGGTTGCTGTCGAAGTCGGCGTAAAGATGGCGTTGAAAGCCACGCTGCCAGACCCGCCAATGGTCGTCGAAGTAGAAAGACCGCTGATGCTGAATCCCGTTCCCGCCGCACTGACTTGCGAGAACCGAATCATGCTGTTGCCGCTGTTTCTGAGCGTAATGGTCTGCGAATTACTGGTTCCGATGACCACGTTTCCGAAACTGACGCTCACAGGTGTAGCGGTGATTTGCGACACCGTATTTGCCGGGTTCCCACCGCCGCCCGAGCCACCGCTGCCAGACGAGTTTGCGGTCGTATATCCCGCACAACTCGAGAACCCTATCGAAGCCGCGATGACCAATGAGAGGACGATCAGTAGCGGGAAGGTTCCGTGTTGCTGGGGAGTGAATTCCTGGTGTGCTTGCATCGACAGCCAGTTTAGAAAGCCGCCGGAACTGCTTTCTACTGGACGGAAGACCAAAGAAGGGGCAACCTCGCGGAACTGTCCGTTAGGCCAGGGACACCTGAACCATTGTTCCCCGCCTTCTGCTTGACCGGCATTCGACTTGGTTCGCCGCTCTCGGCAGATAAGCTTTCCGGTTCTTTCACCTGAGCCGATCGTTCCTCGAGGGATTCTCGGAACGGACCCATGCTGCCGCCGCAGCTCGGCGTGCTAGACTGGCTGTGCCAACGGTCGGCGGCAGTTCCGATTGGGTTAACACCGTGCAGAGCACACGTAGAGCATGCGTGTCGTCTCTGCTCCCCACTTCACAGCCGTAGCGATGGATCGGGCAAACATAGTCATCATCGGTGGCGGCGTCGTGGGTTGTGCAATTGCCTACTCGCTTTCACAAAACTGGGACGATGTGTTCCTGCTCGAGGCGCTCCCCAAGCTCGGGATGCTTACGAGTACGCGCAACAGCGGCGTGATTCATTCTGGCATCTATTACCCACCCGGCTCGCTCAAGGCCCGCCACTGCATTCGGGGCAATCACTTGTTGTATGAGTTCTGTGCAGCGCACCGCGTTCCCCACAAGAACATCGGTAAGATTGTTGTGGCTTCTTCTCAGCAGGAGGAAGGGGCACTCGTGACCCTCGAGGAGAACGGGCGCGCCAATGGTGTCGAAGGGCTCCGGATCATCGACCGAGACGGGATTCGAAAGCGCGAGCCCCATGTAGAAGGTTGTTGCGCGCTGGAAGTTCCCTCCGCGGGTATTCTCTCAAGCGAGGACCTGGTCAAGACCTTTGCTCGCCTAGCTGCGGATCGTGGCGCACATATTCTGACCCACGCAAAAGTCGACAGGCTCGCGGTGTCGCCGGAGGCGATCCGTGTAAGCAGCGCTGCGGGAGAAATCGAGACGCGATGTCTTGTCAACAGCGCTGGCCTCTTCGCAGACGACGTCGCGGCGATGCTCGGTTCGAACATGGCACGGCACAAGATTTATCCCGTCCGCGGCGAGTATTGTGAACTCGTGCGATCCAAGCAGGATTGGATCCGCGGGCTCGTCTACCCTATGCCTCATGCCGTGGGACTCAGTCTCGGCACGCACCTTACGAAAACCCTCTCCGGCACGGTTTTGGTGGGCCCAACCGCACGATACATAAAGGATAAGAACGACTACGAAAGCGATCGCGAGCCCGTCGATAACTTCGCAGAAGGTACCAAGCTCTTATTGCCCGGTGTCGAGGCATCCGATTTCGTTCCGGCGTATTCTGGCATTCGCCCCAAGCTCATTCCTCCGCCTTCTTCCTCCGTACAGGTACACGGTAAAGGAATGGCAGACTTCGTCATTCAACGCGATCCTCAATTCCCGTGCGTCGTACAGCTGATGGGGATTGAGTCGCCCGGTCTCACATCCGCTCCGGCCATCGCCGAGCATGTCGCACAGCTGGTGACGGAAATCCTCAACCACGAGTAAATGCCGACTCAAGGCTTGGGGATCGGAGCCTGCGCTTGGTTCGACGGGGGACTACTCCCTCCTGGATCGACAGCCTCGACGGTGTAGAAGTATGTTTGGCCAGAGGTCACGTTCGTATCCGTAAAGGATGTTGCGGATACAGGTGACGCGTTCAGTGGCGTTTTGTTCTCGCCGCCGGAACTCGTTCCTCGAAACACGTTGTAGGTCACTCCAGCCGTTGGGCTGGCCGTCCACTCGAGCGAAACCCAGTGTGTGCCTGTACCGGACAAGCCGATCGTCAGCGGGGCTGTGTTGCTCGTCACCGTGATGCCGGCGCCCGTTACGGCTCCCGGCGCCGTGGGCACAAACGATACGGTTAGGGTTGCCGATTGTCCGGGCATGAGGACCGTGCCATTGGGAATGCCGCTGGCGCTAAATCCTGTACCTGTCACTTTCACGCTAGAAATCGTGATGTTGCCGTTTCCCTTGTTGGTGATGGACGTGGTCAGCGAAGAGCTGCTCCCATCGTTCACATTTCCGAAACTTAGAGTGGAAGGATTGGCCCCGAGTGACAAGGTCGCCGTGGCCCCGATGCCGGACAGATTGATCACGAGCGGAGAAGGAGTGCCGTTCGTCGTGAGCGTGATGCTTCCCGTAACCGTTGCTGCGGACGATGGAGTGAAAACCGCATTGAAAGTTGCCCTTCCGCCCGCGGCAATCGTGGTCGATGTCGAGAGACCTGTTTCGGTGAAGCCCGTCCCAGACACTGTGACTTGTGAAAACGTGAGAGTGGCGTTCCCCGTGTTCTCGAGTGTGATCGTTTGTGAATTGCTGGTGCCGACCGTTACAGTTCCGAAAGTCACGTTTGTTGGGTTGGCCGAAATCGTAGGCTGGGTGCCCGTTCCACTGAGGGCAATGGTGAGCGGTGAGCTGGGTGCGTCGCTGGTAATCGCCACGCTCCCCGTGGTGATCGCGGCAGTGTTCGGTGCAAAGGTAACGCTAAAGGAAGCCGTTTGGCTGGGATTGAGAGTCTGAGGAGTCAGCGGGCTCATGCGGAAGCCGCTGCCCGTAATGCTGCTTCCCGTAATTGAGACAGGGGCCGTCCCGAGATTGGACACCGTGACACCGATCGATGCACTGCCGCCAACCGGCAAGCTGCCGAAATTGACGCTCGAAGGGTTAACGCCGAGCACCCCCTGTGTCCCCGTTCCGCTGAGGGCAATGGTGAGCGGCGAGTCCGATGCGTCGCTGACAAAGATCAGCGTAGCCGTGTCGTTGCCTTCCGATGTGGGAGCGAATTGAACCTGAACACTGGCCATCTGACCAACCGGCAGGGACGTGGCGGTCCCTCCACCAACGATCGCGAAGTCCTTGCCTGTGATGGCTGCCTGCGAGATTTTGACATTTGCTGTTCCGGTGTTGGTGACACTCACCGTCTGCGTTGCCTTGCTGCCTACGGCGACATTTCCGAAAACTACGGCGTTTGCGCTGGGCGACAGCACTCCGGCGGCGGGATTCGCGGGATTCCCTGGATTCCCTGGAGTGGACCCTCCCCCGGTAGTGGATCCTCCCCCGGATGCGGCCGTCGTGTATCCGGCGCAACTCGATAATGCTACGCTCGCTATGATGAGGAGTAAGACGGATATCGGGGCGAGTAAGCTGCTCCCGCTTCCACAGGGCATTCCGTGAGACGTCCGTGTGCGCGTTCTCACAGCGCGCACAGTCTAGGAACTGCTTCGAGTTCCTATCTACTGGACAAGGGACTAAAGAATGGGCAGGCGCTTTCGCCTGTTGGGAAGGGCCAGAGAATTCCTGTCCTTGTTGCGGTGACAACTCCGTATGCGACGTTTTTGGAGTTGGTTGCGGCGGTTGACAAAAATCGGCCGCATTTGTTACGTAATCCTAATTCCGCGATGTGGAGCGCTCTCGGCGGGTACAGGTCCCTCGCAACCAGTTAACCCTGAAAAGCTCCCTCCCAAAGAGAGAAGCGGATGACGGGCAAGGCTGACAAGCCAGCGTTTCAGTTTCGGGTCTATGTCGAAGTCGTCTCCGATGGCCGGGAGGACAGTAAATGGAGTGGCAGCACCTTACCCGTCGATGTCGTCAACGGTTCTGCGACAATGACTTTTACACCCTCTGCGTGCCGCCATGTGCGAGCCGCCAAAGTTCCCCCGTAATGGCGCTTCAGCTCCTCTAGAAAACAGCGTCGGATGATATCAGGATTCGATTGTTCGACTCGCGGACTCACACGCAGGGCCATCACCGTCTGCGCGCTGCCTTCCTCTTCGACCAACTGGTAGTCTCCCGGACCGCCCCCGAGACGACGAGGCAAAGCCTCTTCCAGAATGCGCACGACGTCGGTCCCTGCTAGAGTCATTCCTTGACCCGTCAGCTTCCCATAACTTGCGATATCGCGGATTTGCCTACCGTACCCTACTTGGGAGAACAAGCAGTCACAGCGGACTTTCTCTATGATTCCGCAATCGTCCATCTCCACATTGATCAATACGCGCGACGCGAAAGGCGTCAGAGTTGTGAACAAAAGAGAGTTCACTTCGGTCTCTGAAAGCGGGGCCAGCTTCCTGCGGGCGACTGCAGCCACCAAATCCTCAAACAGGTGCACGCAATTGCCCGTTTTCATACGCCGACATGCGTATCCAACGGGTCCAACCTCTACGATGGCGTAGAAGGGATAAACTTCACCGCCCGCCGCTTCAAGGATTGAACGTTTGGCCGACGTCAGCGCTTCCCCACCAACGGAGAAAACCGTGCCTCTGATGTCCAGTCCGTGCTCCATGGCCGCCGCAGCGACGCGCACCGCCGGGCTCACAAAGCCGCCTACGCAACACCTTTGGCCAGCAGCCTTGCGGCGTGCGATATACTCCGCCACCGGTAAAAAGTCATTTTCTGGCAGGTAAGTTGGAAATCGACACCTAGCTCCCGCCATCTTGCCAATCAGGACCATCAGGCCAGTGAGGGCGCGGTAGTGTCCGGAATCCCGGAGATTTCCTCCCACGGCATACCAGCGTTTGACATTCCATCCGAACCCCGGACCGCGGAGGGCAACAGTCAAGCCCGCGATTGAGGGAAGAATGGGAAGGAGCCCGACAAAAGCATGGTGTTGGATGTCGAGCTCGCGCGCCAACAGGGCGTGGTAGTGCTCCCAGTGAATCTGTGCGGCGATGCTATGTTGTGTACGAGTGCCCTGGCTCCGGCTTCCGCTGCTTCGTGTTTCGATCTGTGCCCGAACCAAAGGATTGTCATAGCTGTGTTGATTGACGGGGATGAGTTCGCCGGAACGGATGATCGGAGCTTTCCCCTTCAGTTCGTCGTGCGTTAGGTATACGCCCGCTTGCAACAGTTGCTCCAGTGTGGGTTCTAGGCCGTCACGCTGAACCGCCCGCACTAGGTCCGGGTAGTCGCACTGCGCGATTTGGAGCATTCTGTGGTATGGGTTTTCTGGGTTGGCGTAGACCGTGCGAGCGACCAAATCGAGGAAGCTCGCTTCGCGGTTCCGCACGTTCCTTTGCAACAGCTCTACAGGATCGGCAACTGCTGGCGTTCGCGCCAGTTCAAAGATGCCGAGCGCCATTCGACCGTACTGACCAATTTCAGCTGGGATTTTCATTGAATTGGTTTGCGCGCACAAACGCTGACAAAACAACCTGTCAGCCAGCGCGTGGGAAGCATTTCACCCACGGCAAAGAAACGGAGTAACTTGCGGACCGGTGCATCGGCTCTCTTGTTCAAGCAGCGTCGCAACCCCAGAAACAGAATCGTAGAAAGAATGCGCGGATTGTGCAGGAGTGTTCCGGCGCGCCCGACTTCCAGGCCGCAATCCTTCAACGCTTGCACTAGCTTCGGTGCCGAGAATGTACAGCCGAGCGAGAACGGAGTCGCTCGAAGACGGCTCATCGCTCGAAGTGGCCAGTACAGTGGATTCCAAGGGTTGTCGAGCGTAACGATCAAACTTCCCCCCGGTTGCAATACGCGGGACAGCTCCGCGAGCGCCTCAAACAACTGAGAAGGCGCTTGGAAATGATCGAGCGTCGAGTTGGAGAGAATCAAGTCCACTGAACCAGATCGGAACGGGAGATGTCGGACGTCGGCCGCCACTAGCCCAGCTGCGATGTCTGAGTGTCTTGCTTTAGCTGCCCGAACGGTTAAAGACGAGATATCGACTCCCAGCTTCAAGCGTGCGTCCGGGGCGACGCTCGGGAGAAGTGCGTCGCCTCCATGAGCCTCCTCAAACAAGTCCGTCTTGAGAAAAATTCGTGGAGACCTACCGCCGATATACGAGTGCAACAGGTCGGCGTGTGCGCGTTTTTTTTGCTCCGCGACGAGGGGATCGAGATACCAGGAAGGACTCGGGCGCCTGTCTTCTGGCGGCGAAGCTTTCAAGGGCTGGGCAGGCATCGTTTCCGCTAGGGTATATCCCGGATGCAGGTTGCCCGCCAAATGTAAGTCGTCTCTTTTCAATTGAAATGCGTCTCATATGGATCAAGCCAAGGAAAAGCTCGTGTAAACGGGAGATTTCACTTCCACTCCAGCGATCGTTAAGGGGTATGCAGCTGGTGCTGTTCACGCGCGCGCTAAGCTCTTTGGAAGCAAAAACGAACACGTCGACTCCAGGAAGTTTCCGTCATGGTTCAATTCCTTTCTCGGGCCTATAACGAATTGTGACAGGAGGGACCAGACGGCCCGCTCCAATGTCGTAGGCTTGAGCTATTTGGCTTTGATTCTGATATTTACGTGGCTTTCTGGTGCCAAGGATTTGCTTGCGACTGGCTAGTCGATTGCTGATCCGACAATGACGGCAGCTTGACCTTCGGGCTACTGGTGTAGTCGCCAGCCTTCTGGGATCCCGAGCTCTACAGCGGGCGCAAACTGATTCGGCGTGGCCGTTCAAGGGGCGAACGCATGCTTAGGCCGTCGGGTGGAAAGGGGTGAGCGTGGCCCAAGCCGTGGTCGATTCCGTCGTCACGTCCATCTTCGTACTCCCCCGCCCTCGGATTGACGGATCGACCTCTCTGCCGATCGCCTCATGAACTGTCAGCAGAACGACCGTCCTGGCCCGGCCGAAGTGCCAAACTCGGTGAACCACGGTGCTGCTGAGATCGTAGTGGCCTGCGCTGCGAATGCGTCGTACGCGTTACCTCTCGCGGTAATGCTGAATTCGCTGGGTTCTCATTTGCCCTCCGATTGTAAGGTCGTGGCATATCTGCTCAACGACGGCATTTCACAAGCCGACAGAGACAGAATTGCCCACTCGCTCGGTGCGCGCGTGAAGATCTGCTGGATGCAAGCGGCATCGATTCCGTCCGGGCTGCCGATCTGGGGAAGGATGCCGGTAACGACGTATCAAAAGCTCTTTCTTAGTGAGTGGCTGCCTGCTTCTCTGAAACGGGTAATCTGGCTCGACTGCGACCTCTTGGTCCTTTCGGACATTTCTCCGCTTTGGCGAGTTGCCTTGGGTCACGGTGCCGTTTGGGCTGTGCAGGACCAGCGTGTGCCGTTCGTCTTCTCGAAAGGCGGTGTGGCCGGACATCGTCAGCTAGGGCTGAGTGGTGAGGCGAAATACTTCAGTGCGGGCGTGATGGTGATCGACCTCGAACGGTGGCGGCGGAACGACGTTGCGGAGCGCTCGATAGCGTATTTGAAAAAGTACAAAAGGAGAGTGCATTACTGGGACCAAGAAGCGCTTAACGCGGTTTTGGCCGGCCAATGGGCGGAACTGGATCCCCGCTGGAACTGGCATCCGACCTTGGGCAGTCTGGGGCGTTTCACGGCGGGACGTAGACCGCTGCCGTCAGACCCCTGGATCGTGCATTTCAGCGGAAACCGCAAGCCCTGGATCGACTACGGAGCGGGGTTTTACTGGAATCGCTACTATCGATATCTGGACCAGACCGCCTGGGCCGGCCATCGTCCACCGCGGCACAGGCGTGCTGAATTAATGGCCTGGTATGAAACATCTTGGCTGCGCCGTATCTTCTACCCGGCCGAAACATGGGCATTCGAGGTCTTACGATCGGCCACGCGAGAATATTCTGAGAAAACCGAGTGGGGAGCTAACAATGAATGACCCGAAGCTAGCCGTCATTCTGGCCACGGATACCTATGCCACGATTCGTCCTGTCCTGGAGCGTTGGCGTCGGCAGACGGTCCGGGAACAGATCGAGCTCGTTCTGGTGGCACCCACCGAAGAGGCCGTAAGCGATGGCCTCGGCTACCGCAACGAGTTCGCCAGTCTAAAAGTCGTCGTGGATCCGGTGCACGATCTGGGTCTTGCGCGCGCGGCCGGAATTCGGACGGCCACGGCCCCTTTCGTTTTTGTTGGGGAGACCCATTCGTTTCCCGAGCCCACTTTCGCCGAAGTACTTCTCGCGGCGTTCGACGGCCCTTGGAGTTCGATTACTCCGGCTTTCGGCAATGCAAATCCCGAGAGCCTGGTTAGCTGGGCAGCCTTCCTTTCCGACTATGGGCGCTGGGCGGAAGGCTTGGCCGCGAGGGAGCTACCGGAAGCTCCGGTCTACAACGCAGCCTACCAGCGGCTCATCCTGACCGGTCTGGGAAACAAGCTGGAGCGCGCTCTTTGTCAGGATGACGAGCTGTGGATTCTCCTGCGCGAGCGTGGACATCGGGCTTATTTTGAACCTCGGGCCCGGATCGATCACGCCAATGTGGCTCGCGCGCGGGAGTGGATTAGGCAGCGATTCCTCACCGGATTGCTGATTGCGTCTCGGCGTGTCCGTCGCTGGTCTTGGGCGCGGCGCGTGCTCTACGCGGGCGGCGCGTTTTTGATTCCCGCGATCCTGCTGTCCCGAACCCTTCCGGGCGCTTGGAAAATGGCACGGCTGGGACGCCTGCCGTGGGTGGCCATCGCCGTTCTCGCCGCCGGTGAACTCATCAAGACGGCAGGCGAATTCGCAGCTTACATAGGTTTCTCGGGCGACGACGCCGAGCGCGCCATGCACGAGTACGAGTTGCACAAACTCTCCTATGTCGGATCGGTGCGATTCCCAGACGGGAGCAACCCGCATGACCAGCCTGTCGGTGATACTGGCGACTGACACATACGCAACGATTCGTCCCGTGGTAGATCGTTGGCGGCAGCAGAGCGCTCGAAAACAAGTCGAGCTGGTGCTCGTGGCACCTTCCGTGGACGCCGTGCGGCCGGTGCTCCAGCATCGGGGTGAGTTTGAAAATGTGCGAGTCGTCGAGAATGCCGTGGCCGACCTCGCTTTTGCTCGCGCAGTAGGGATTCGCGCGGCGACTGCCCCCATTGTCTTTGTAGGTGAGACGCATTCCTATCCACAGCCGGGTTTTGTCGAAGCTTTGTTGGCGGAGTTCTCAAACCCTTGGAGTGCAGTCGGGCCTGTTTTTGAGAATGCGAATCCCAAAGGGTTTCTCAGCTGGGCTGCGTTTCTCTCTGACTACGGCCGTTGGTCGGAAGACTCGTCCGCAGGCGAGACCTCGGAGATGCTGCCCATCTACAATGTCGCCTACCGGCGATCTGTGCTGTTCGAGCTCGGCGAACGACTGGCCCCGTCTCTCGACCATGGGGATGAGCTTTGGACAACGCTCCGTGCGCGTGGTCATCGCGCCTGCGTCGTGCCGCTGGCGCGGCTCGCTCATGTGAACGTGTCATGTGCATGGGACTGGGTGCGGGAACGATTTCTCGCTGGCATACTGATCGGCAATCATCGGGCCCAACGCTGGTCTTTTGCGCGGCGGCTCACATACGTATGCGGCTCTTTGCTGATTCCTCTCGTGTTGACCTGGCGTGTTGCCCCGAGCGCATGGCGAACGGTCCGTCGCAAAAGTCTGCCGTGGATGATTATTCCCGCAATCCTGGTGGGAATGACCATCAAGGCGGCGGGCGAATTCGCCGGGTATGCCGGCTTCTTCGGAAACGCACAACGCGAGATGCTCGAATATGAGGTGCACAAGCTCGCCTATGCCGGGGGCGCCCGGCAGTGACATCGAAACCGGTTCGCTTTGGCGTCATCGGCTGTGGAGTGATTGCCTATTGGTATCACCTCAGAGAACTGCGAACCCTACCCGGTGCAAGACTTGTGGCCGTTGCGGAATCGGATGCGGCGGCCAGAGAGAGGGCGCACCAATTAACGGGCGCTGTGGCTTTCCGGGACGCTGAGGAGCTGCTCGGCCGCGAAGACATTGACGCTGTCATTGTCAGCGCGCCCACCTGCCTCAACGCAGAGCTCGCCATATCTGCCGCGCGAGCTGGCAAGCACGTGTACATCGAGAAACCCGGTGTAATCACTCGCCGTGAGGCGTTCGATTTGCAACAAGCAGTGCGGCAGGCCGGTGTGCGAGCCATGATTGGCTTTAACCGCCGCTACCACCCTCTTTGCAAACAGGCGCGGAGGCTCATTTCGTCCGGGGCAATTGGAGCGGTGCGCTCGGTGCTGTCCACGTTCTCTGAACCACTGAATGCGGAAACGATGCCCACTTGGAAACGTCGGCGCTCGACGGGAGGTGGAGCTCTGCTGGATTTGGCCTCTCACCACGTTGATCTGCTGCGATGGTTCCTGAATGACGAAGTGGGGGAAGCAAAGGCCAGCATCTCCTCGCTCATCACAGAAGCAGACCAGGCTTGGCTTGCGTTGCGTACCTGCAAAGGCATCGAGTCGCGCAGCTTTTTTTCCTTCCGCACGGGACGCGCCGATTGGATGGAGTTTGCGGGGGAGTCTGGGACATTGCGCGTCGACCGGCACCGTTCCATTCTCTCGGTGCGCGTATCGCGCCGATTCGGCTATGGAGTGCGCAGCGCGTTTCCGCTTCCATCCATCGATCTGGTCCGCTGGTGGGGAGCCCGGCTGATACGGCCTTCCTACGAGCCCTCTTACCGTCTTGCTTTGTCGGCGTTCGTCGAATCCATCCAGGGCGAGGACACGGGGATCGCATCGCTGGAGGACGGCCTGCGCAGCGTCGACGTTTTGTTCGCTGCCGAGGAGTTCGCTCGACAAGGCGAATCCATGCCCGTGCCTTTGCCCGAACCGCCATGCGCATCCTGATGATGCTGGACTGGAATCGCGGCAGCGGCGGCGCCGAGATCTATGCCTCCGGCTTATGTCAGGGGCTACGGGAAGCGGGCGACGAGGTCCGGTTGCTGACCAGCAGCGTAGGCATGGCCCGTGACGGCACGGCTGACTACGTAGCCTTCGGCACCGAATCCAAAGCAGCCCAAGTATTTCTGCAAGTCGTGAATCCGTTCGCCGTGACGACCGTGCGGCGGGTCTTGCGCGAATTTCGACCGAACGTCGCCTGGATCAACATGTTTGCACTTCAACTCTCGCCGGCAGCATTGCTGGCGCTGGGTCCAGTGCCAAAGGTATTGCTCGTCAGTGATTACAAGGTGCTGTGTCCGATGGGCTCGAAGCTAATGCCTGACGGTTCTCTGTGCACCATCCCGTCGGGTTGGGTGTGTTGCCGCGAAGGGTGCGTCAGTCTGCCTCATTGGCTTCGGGATCAGCCGCGCTATGCGCTGATTCGCTCTGCGGTGCGCAAGGCTACTCGCGTGATCGCATGTAGTTCGTGGGTCAGGGACAGTTTGGCTGAGAGGGGGATTCAATCCGAAGTGACCCTGTTGCCGTCGCGTTCGCCGGGACTTGATTTCAAGCGCCGCCCGTCACCGGAACCAACCTTTCTGTTCGCCGGCCGTCTGGAACGAGAAAAGGGCGTGGACATTCTGCTGCGGGCCTTTGGGCGCCTTCACCAGCAGTGCCCGGAGGCGAAGTTGCGCATTGCGGGACGCGGGAGCCAACAGGACCGACTGAGACGGTTGGCAAGCGATCTGGGGATCGACGGCGTCGTTGACTTTACTGGCTGGCTTTCTTTCGAAGAGCTCGAGGTTCATCTGGCAAAAGCTTGGGCCTCGGTCGTCCCTTCTATTTGGGCGGAACCGCAAGGCCTTGTGGCTGTCGAGGCCATTCTGCGAGGAGTCCCCGTGCTCGCGAGTTCCGCCGGTGGGCTGGCAGAGGTGGTTGACCACGGGCGGAGCGGCTTGCTGTTTCCCGCGGGCCAGGAGAGCTCACTTTTTGACTGCCTGCGCAGCGTGGCGAGTGGCTCGGTGTTTCCCAACCATGTTCTTGCAGCCGACGTGGTCGCCGATGCAGCTGAACGCTTCAGCTTTCGCCGCCACATTGACCGGATGCGCGACATTTTCGCGGAGATTGCAAGCGCGTGATGACGTGGAACCGGTTCGTTTCTTGAAGACTTTACAAGAGAGGTTCCCCGGTGTTGTGCGCGATGATTTCACGGGTGACATCTCGCAGGCGCACAATCTCGTGCCAATCATTGCCCGCCTTGGGATCGGGTTTGAGCAGCGGCCCAAACGTTACGGTCATCCTTCCCGGCCGTGGCAGTACGGTATCGTCTTTCAGGATCTGGCGAGCTCCGCGAATGGCCACCGGGCAAATCGGCCTGTGCGTAAGCGCCGCGGCCTTGAACGCGCCGAGATGAAAAGGGCGGATGCCCGTGACGGGCGTGAAGGTCCCTTCGGGATAGATTGCAACCGATTCGCCACGGAGAAGGGCTGCATCGATCTCTTCTGCCGCTTGGCTGCGTTCCTCCGGGTCGTTGCGATTGAATGCAAACTGTCCCGTTTTCCGCACGATCGTGCCGATGAAGGGCATGGCCAGCACTTCGCCCTTGGCCACGAACCGCACTCCTGCCGGCAGAAATGCCAGGGTGACCAGAATGTCCACGTAGCTGGAATGATTTGCCGCAAAGATGCAGGCCCCTCCCCTGACCGCTTCATCGAGCGCACCTTCTCCCTCCACCCACACGGGAATTGCCGCGATTCGCAGCATGAACCTAGCCCCTCGGCGTAACAATCTGGCAGCGCGCATCCGGTCCGAAGTGAGTGCAATTGCCAACCACAACAGGAACAGGCCGATCCCGAACATGGCCAGGACACAGGCTCCATAAAGCGATTCAACGGCTCGACGCCCGGCGCGCCTGCCGCTGGCGAGCGCCTGCGGCCCAGCGCTTGTTGCCGCGAGCTGGGCGAGCTGCATCCAGGGAGGCGAGAGCTTCTTCCCAAGGTTTCCTCCGAGAAACAGCCTGCGCGTCTCGCTGCGGCGCAGCTTGCCGCTGGAAGTCTTAGGAATCGAGTGTGGTGGGAGCACTTCCACCAAATCCGGCGGCACCCCGATTGCCTGATCCACTTCACGCGTTACCTCGGCTACGATCCGCCTTGCCTCCGCGCTGTTTCGCACTTCCACCGCAACGACGAGTTTCTCGGTGCCGCTTCGCTCATCGGGCGCGCCGAATGCAACCACACATCCAGTTCGCACCCCCGGTACACGCCCAACGACCTCCTCGATTTCGTGTGGGTAGAGATTATGTCCAGCCTTGATGATGACGTCCTTGGCGCGGCCGGTGATGTAGATTTCTCCGTCGGCCAAATAGCCGCGATCGCCCGAGTCGAGCCATCCTTCCTCGCGCATTAGCTCGCGTGTCGCGGCCGGATTCCGGTAGTACCCGCCCGTTGCCGAAGGACCCTTAAACCAAAGCCTCCCTTCGACGCGTTCCTCCAGGTCACGGCCATCGGCCGTCACGATTCGCACGGCCATGTCTGGGAGCGGTCGTCCAGCGCTCACGAACTCCAGTGCCGACCGATTGTCAGGCGCTGCCGGAATCGCACGGTCCTCCGACGCGAGCGCCTCTCGTTCGACGCGATCCACCTTGTAGCCTGCTCCCACGCTAGGGGCAGACACGGCGAGAGATGCTTCCGCCAATCCATACACCGGCAGGAACGCTTCCCGCCGAAAGCCACATGGTCGAAAGCGCGCCGCGAACCGTTCCAAAGTGCTTGCTTGAACGGGCTCAGCACCATTGACCGCAGCCCGCCACGAGCTAAGGTCAAGCCCTTCCAGGTCTTTTTCGGCGATCTTTCGCACGCAGAGTTCATAGGCGAAATTGGGGGCCGGACTCAGCGTCCCCTTGTGGCGGTCGATCGCATGCAACCATCTCTCGGGCCGGGCGAGAAACGCAAGCGGCGACAGCACTACGACCGGAACGCCGAAGAACAACGGCGCTAGCCAGGCGCCGATCAACCCCATGTCGTGATAGAGCGGTAGCCAGCTCACCACGACATCATCCCGTGTTACTTCCAGTCCCGAGATGATCGAGCGGATGTTGGCCAGCAGATTGCCGTGCGTCAGTGCCACGCCCTTGGGATCGCCCGTGGATCCCGATGTGTACTGCAGGAAGGCGATGTCCTCGCCGCGAGCGCTGTGCGAAAGATTCGCAGCGGGCCGCATAATCTTGGCAGGTTCCTCCCGAATCGGTGGACTGGCCATGCGCTCGGCGTTCAAAACGGCCCGCAGTGTTGGCACGCGCGGTTGGAGTAGTCGCGCAAGGCCCTCCGCTTGTCGAAATGTGATCAGAAAGCGGGATTCGGCGTTGCGCAGGATATTTGCCTGCCGCGTCGCATACTCGGCGATACGGTCTGCCCGAAACGGTGGGTAGAGCGGCACCGGGATCCCACCTGCGAGAAGAATTCCTGCAAACGTAAAGAAAAATTCGGCGCACGTCGGAAGCATGATCGCCACCGTTTGGCCAGGCTCGATGCCTCGCTTCTGTAGCTCGCCTGCCACGGCCAAGGCGCGCTCGTGGAGTTCGCCGAAGGTAATGACGCGCGCTTCTTCGTCCTTTTCATAGAGATGGATATGGGCGCGGGCTGGCTCGCCCGATCCTCGCAGCCGCACGACCTCCGTCAATGTCTCGGCTTTGCGAATTTGCTTTTCAAGGTCCGGGCTATGTTCGAAAACTGGTGCGGTGACGGACGCCGCTCGACGCTCTGTCTTGCGACCCTCCTCCGGAAGGTTCTCGCGCGAAGTCTCGTAGAGCAGTGCGTCGATTAAGTCCTGAACTGTCTCCGCTCCTGCGACAACGCGATCGGGCAACCGCACGCCGCAGCTATCCCCCAGCCGGAGCATCAGCTCGACACGTTCCAGGCTTCCAAGTCCGAGTTCGCGTTCCAAATGCGCCGCCGCGCCACGTGCCGTCAGCTGCTCGAGACCGCGCCCTGCGCCCAGTTCCGCGAGCACTTGGCTGACGGTGGCCAGTGCGAGTTTTGAGATGGAAGCCGTTTGATCGAGTTTTGTTCCGGTAGCAGTCATCGGGGCGAGCCAGAAGAGCGGTTCGCTTGTTTTGAGTGCAGACTATCACTGCGGTCTTCGTACTTCAATTCATTGGACAAATACTCAGCAGAGGCGAGTTCGAATATGGGTTGTCAGTCCTGCCGTCTCTCGATTACACTCTCGGAACGATGAAAGGTTCCCCTAAAGTCATCCAGGAACTCAACAAGGCCCTCCGGGAAGAACTGACCGCCATCAACCAATACTTCCTCCATGCTGAAATGAGCGAAAACTGGGGCTACGAGCGCCTCTCCGAGTACATAAAGAAACAGTCCATCGGTGAAATGAAGCACGCTGAGGCGCTTATGGAACGCATTCTCTTTCTTGACGGGACACCCACCATGAAGCCTATGGAGTTGACCATCGGCAAGAACGTGCAGGAGATGCTGCAGAGTGATCTAGACCTCGAGCTTTCCGCCGTCGAACAATACAATACTGCGATTCAGGTCGCCGTCGCTGAAAAGGACAATGGCTCAAGGGATCTTTTTGTCGAGCTGCTAAAAGATGAGGAAGAGCACGTGGATTGGCTGGAAGCCCAAATTCACCAAATTAAGGAGTTGGGCTACGAGCGCTACCTGACCATGCAAATGGGAGAGGAAGAGGAAAAGGATTAGCGGTGCATGGGGTGTTCACCAAAGTAGGTGGCCCAGATCCAGCCTTTGGTGGCGATTCCGAAAGCCTCCGATTGACCCGTCCGTTGCTGGCCTCTATAATTGGTTTGTGATGTTGACCTCCTTCTATTAGCACTTCTTCTCCGCTCCTCGGTCGAGCGATGCCGGCGGGCTAATTCCATTCTTTGCTTTCCCATTTTCTTGAGGTACTCCCATGGCGGCACTGACGCTTTTTGAGAAACTCGATCAGATCGAATCGCGCTACGACGAAATGACGCGCGAGTTGTCCTCCCCCGAGGTACTCGCCGATTCCGCGCGTTACCAGAAGCTCGCCAAGACGCACGCGGAGCTAGAAGAGATCGTCACGAAGTATCGCGACTGGAAAGAAATCGAAAAGGGCCTGGACGGCGCCAAACAGTTGCTCGCCGAATCAACCGATGCCGAAATGAAGCAATTGGCGCATGAGGAGCAGCGGTCGCTCGATGCTCGTCGCGAGGTTGTCGAGCGCGAATTGAGGCTTCTGCTGATTCCGAAAGACCCCAACGATGAAAAGAACGTTATCGTCGAGATTCGCGCCGGCACGGGAGGAGATGAAGCCTCTCTGTTTGCTGCGGAGCTTTTCCGCATGTACTCCCGCTACGCGGAATCGCAGGGCTGGCGCGTCGAAGTGCTCGAGAGCTCCCCGTCGCCTGTCGGCGGTGTGAAGGAGATCGTCGCGTCCATTCAAGGGAACAAGGTCTATTCCAAGCTGAAATACGAAAGCGGCGTGCACCGCGTCCAGCGCGTTCCGGCAACCGAACAGCAGGGGCGCATCCATACGTCGGCCGCTACCGTGGCGGTGCTTCCCGAAGCCGACGAAATCGACATCAAAATCGAGCCGAAGGACTTGCGCATCGACACGTTTTGCTCTTCTGGTCCTGGCGGGCAGTCGGTGAACACCACCTATTCTGCCGTGCGCATCACCCACATTCCGACCGGACTCGTCGTGTCACAACAGGACGAGAAGTCCCAGATCAAGAACCGCGCCAAGGCCATGCGCGTGCTGCGTTCCCGCCTCTATGAAATGGAACAAGCCAAACAGCATGAGGCCATCGCCGCAGAGCGCCGCGGCCAGATCAAGACGGGCGATCGCTCGGAAAAAATCCGCACCTACAATTTTCCCCAGAACCGTGTTACCGACCATCGCATCAATCTGACACTCCATCAGCTCACGGAAGTGATGGACGGCAAACTGGCTCCGTTCGTCGATGCCCTCGTCACTCACTTCGAGTCCGAACGTTTGAAGCAAGAGCTCGTCGAGGCGTAAAGGCGCAGTCAGCTAAGATTCCCGCATCCCTCATTCCGGTCTATAATCCGCAGGGTAGAAGAAGCGGTCGGGCCCGACCGGGCCAGGGAGAAAACCGCCATGCAACGCTTCGCTATTCTGGCGCTCGCAGTTGCCGCACTCATCGGGCTGCCGCTCTTGGCACGGGGGCGAACGCCTGGCCAATCGTCAGGTCAGGCGCCGAGCACGGCTGACGCGATCCGCCAGTCGTACAACGTCCTCAAGAGCAATCTTCTCAAGGCCGCCGATAAAATGCCGGACGACGGCTACGAGTTTCATCCGACTCCCGAGGAACGGACTTTCGGCGGCTGGGTCGCTCACGTTGCCGACGCGCAGACCGCCGGTTGTTCGCGTGTGCTCGGCACGCCGAAAACTCCCAGTGCCGGGTCGAAGACGACGAAAGCTGATCTCCTCGCCGCGCTCAAAGACTCGTTCGACACATGCGATGCCGCGTATGCCGCGCTTACCGATGCGAATGGCAGCGAGACCGTGCAAAGTTTCCGCGGGCCAACCACGCGGCTCGCATCGCTTGCGGGAAACATCGCACACGATAGCGAATGCTACGGCGCCATGGCCGTCTATCTGCGCCTGAAAGGCATCGTTCCGCCCTCGAGTGAAAATATGCCTCGGCGTTAGAGCCACTCGTTTACGGCGACTGAGGCCAGATGCTGCGCGCCGGATCCGGCGAGCATTTGTGTTTGCGTGTTTCAATCCAATCGATGAGCCGAAAGCAACATCTGTTGAGAATGGGGGGCGCGATGGCCATTCTCGCGTGGGCGGTCGTCCCACTCTCTCGGGGCTCTGACGGTCGCATGAATCACGTGACACGCGCGATGCTTTGTGTCACAGAAGGTTCTCTCGAGGAAATCCCTGGCGAGCGCCTTTCCGTAAGTGTCCCCAAGATGCGCGGGTATGTGAACCGCCAGACCTCGCAGACGATCGAAGCGAGCCTCACCTATGTGGGCCTCACCAAGAATGAAGCCAAGCTCGGCTCAGGGCAGATGCGTCGGCAGTTCGGTCTGAAGCTGCGTGCACAAGACCCTTGCAACCTGGTTTACGTGATGTGGCGCATCGAGCCTAAGGCGGATCTCGTCGTCTCCATCAAATCGAACCCCGGTGAGCATACCAGCGCCGAGTGCGCCAATCGCGGCTACCGAAACATTCGCCCGATCCGCAAATCGGCCGTGCCAGTCCTAAAGCCGGGAGATTCGCACACACTCCGTGCGGAAATGAGCGGCGAAAACCTCCGCGTCCTTGTGGATAGTTCCTCGGTCTGGGAAGGTCCCCTCGGGGCCGAAGTGCTCTATCTCAATGGCCCCGTAGGCATTCGTTCAGATGACGCCCATGTAGAGTTTCAGCTGCGGGTTGGCGAGCTCCCGGGCGCTCACACCGACGTCATTCTCCCCTGCAAGTCCGGTCCCTTTGAAGCGGAGTGACATCTTCCTTTTTTCGAACCGCACCCCACCCGATACAAGTGCCTTGCAAGGACTTGCTCTCGTGCTAACGTAGTTCCTCGTGCGGCAGAGTTCCACAGCTAGAATCGCTCGCTCTTTGCGGAACGAAGGTCTTTGAATGCCATGCCTCAGCGTCCTCGTCCCATCATTCTCACAGTGCTTGACGGTTGGGGCTACCGCGCCGAAACCAAGGGGAACGCGATAGCCTTAGCCAGAAAGCCCAACTACGACCGCCTCTTGAAGGAGTTCCCGAACACTCTGATCCATACATCCGGCCCGGCCGTGGGCTTGCCCGAAGGCCAGATGGGCAACAGTGAAGTGGGCCACCTCAATATAGGGGCAGGCCGGATCGTGCAAATGGACATCACGCGCATCGATCAGCTCATCTCGAGCGGCGAATTCTCGCGTCAGCCGCTCCTTCTCAAGGCGATGGAGCGCGGCCGCACGCATCAACTTCACCTCATGGGCTTGCTGAGCGACGGGGGTGTGCATTCGCATATCGAGCATCTCATCGCGCTCATCCGCATGGCGCGCGAAAACAAAGTCCAGAGAGTGTTCGTCCACTGCTTTATGGACGGCCGCGACACGCCGCCTGAAAGCGGCGTCGACTTCCTTCGCCAGCTGGGAAAGAAGATGCGTGAATTTGGCGTGGGCGAGGTCGCCAGCGTCATCGGCCGCTACTACGCGATGGATCGCGACCACCGTTGGGAGCGCATCGAGAAAGCCTATCGCGCGGTGGTTCACGGCGAGGCCGAAGTGAAATTCTCCGACCCGATTGCTGCGATCCGTTCGAGCTACGAAAAAGGGGTGACTGACGAATTCGTCATCCCAGCTGTCATCACCACCGAGCCCGTACCAGGCAAGCCCGCCGTGCCGCGCGGCCTGATCCGGGAAGGCGATGCGGTGATCTTTTACAATTTCCGTGCCGACCGCGCCCGGCAAATGACGCGCGCACTTATCGAGCCCGCCTTCCATGAATTTGCCGATCCCGTGAGGCCGCAAAATCTTGTCTTTGTCGCAATGACGCAATACGAGAAGACCTGGCCGTGGCTCCATTACATTCTCGGTCCGGAAAAGCTCGAACACATTCTTGCCAATGTCTTCGCCGAGCTGCAATTCAAGAATCTACGCGTCGCGGAAACCGAGAAGTACGCGCATGTTACATATTTTTTTAACGGCGGGGTGGAAAAACCGTTCGCGGGCGAAGAGCGCGTGCTGGTGCCGTCGCCCAAGGTTCCCACCTACGACCTGAAGCCGGAGATGTCCGCCGCCGGCGTAGCCGACGCTGTGGTTCATGCCATCGAGAAAGGGGATTTCGACGCCATCATCATGAATTTCGCCAACGCGGATATGGTCGGCCATTCCGGCAAGCTCGAGGCAGCGATCAAGGCTGTCGAAGCCGTGGACCCATGCCTCGGCCGCATCGAGCAAGCGCTCCGCCCGCGCGGCGGGGCCTGGATCATTACCGCCGATCACGGCAACGCCGAAACCATGATCGATCCCGTCACCGGCGGGCCTCACACCTATCACACAACAAATCCGGTGCCTTTCGTTTTGGTCACGGCGGACCGCTCAGTGCGACTGCAGCCGGGGGGCTCGCTTCGAGACGTCGCGCCCACGCTGCTGGGTGTCCTAGGTTTACCTGAGCCCGGCGAAATGACGGGCCACGATCTACGGGGCCACTGACCTAACCGTAGGGCTCTTCTGAGCGGTCCGTCTGTTTCACCCTGGCCTTTGCAGCGCCCATGGCTAAAAGACCATCCTGATCAACTCGATTGCTCCTGCCGCTCTCACGTCCGGTAAAATACGGGCGGGGGGAAATACTATGGCCGTCGCCGTCGAAGGTGAACTCAACGTCTATGAATCTGCGGAAGCTCGCTTTGAAATTGCCGCCGCGAAGTTGGGCTTGGAGCAGGGTCTGTACCGTTACATGAAATACCCCGAGAGGGAAATTACGGTCTACATTCCCGTGTCACTCGACAGTGGTCAGATCGCTGTTTTCACGGGATACCGCGTGTTGCATTCCACCGTGCGCGGGCCAGGCAAGGGAGGGATTCGCTTTGCGGCAGACGTTTCGCTGGACGAGGTGCGCGCTCTCGCGGCGTGGATGACGTGGAAGTGTGCGCTGGTCAATATTCCGTTTGGCGGAGCAAAGGGCGGTGTGATCTGTGATCCCGCCAAGCTATCGAAAGCGGAGCTCGAGCGTGTCACTCGCCGCTATACGGCGTCCTTGTTGGATTGGCTCGGGCCCGAGCGTGACATTCCCGCGCCCGATATCGGCACGAACGATCAAATCATGGCTTGGGTCATGGACACCTACTCCATGCACGTGCGCCAGGCCACGACAGCGGTCGTGACCGGCAAGCCACTCGACCTCGGAGGATCGCAGGGACGCAAGCAGGCCACCGGGCGCGGACTCATGATCTGCTGCAATAAAGCGATCGCGAAACTCGGCATGAGACGAGAAGGCTGCCGCGTCATTATCCAGGGATTCGGCAACGTAGGCTCGGAAGCTTCCCTTCTGATGCACGAAGCGGGCTACAAGGTCGTGGCCGCAGCCGATGTGAAAGGCGGTCTATATAACGAGCGAGGCATAGACATCCCCAAACTCTATGAGTGGGTGTACCGGGAGCGAAGACCCCTCGGCGAGTTCCCCGGCGGGGGGGAGAAATTGAGCTCCAGGGAAGTTCTCTTCCGGCCCTGTGACATTCTGGTGCCCGCCGCCACTGAAAACCAAATCACCACGGAGAACGCACACCGGGTGGACTGCCGCATTCTGTGCGAAGGCGCCAATGGCCCCACTACATCTCATGCCGATCCGATCATCGAGGGAAAGGGGATCTTTGTGATTCCCGACATTTTGGGAAACGCCGGCGGCGTCACCGTCAGCTATCTGGAGTGGGTGCAGGACCGCCAGGGCTTTTTCTGGCGCGAGCGCGAAGTGAATGAGCACCTCGAGGAAGTGATGGAGCACAGCTTCGACGAGGTTGTCCGCTACGCCGAAACCCACCGGGTCAATAACCGCATCGCCGCCTATATCGTGGCGATTGATCGGGTTGCACGAGCCTTGAAATTGCGGGGCTTTTACGCGTAAACTACGCCGCCTTGGCAGTTGCGGAGGTGCTTGTGGAACCCAATTCCATTTCTCACGGGGCGGTAAAAAGCGAAGCGGAGCATCGCAGCGACATTTGCGTCGTGGGTCGATGGATGCACGATCGCGGATTCGTCGCGTCGACTGACGGAAACATATCGGTTCGCCTCGAAGCCGACCGCATCCTCATGAGCCCGACGTGCATGAGCAAGGGCATGATGACGCCGGATGATCTCGTCGTCATCGATTTCGAGGGTCGCCGGGTGGGTGGAACCCGCAAGCCTTCCTCTGAACTCGCCATGCATCTGCTGATCTACCGGCTGCGTCCTGACATCAACGCGATCTGCCACGCGCATCCACCGACCGCCACCGGCTACGCGGCGGCTGGGGTCGCGCTGGACAAGCCGATCCTGTGCGAACTCGTCATGGGGCTGGGTACGATCCCCGTGGCGCGCTATGGCACGCCGGGAACGGCCGAGTTGACGACCGCACTCGAGCCGCTGGTCCGTGGCCACGAGTCCATCCTCATGGCCAACCATGGAGTTGTGACATACGGCCCCGATCTTCTGACCGCATTTTTGCGAATGGAAACGACCGAGCACTTTGCGCGCGTGTCCATGATCACAGAGATTCTTGGGAAACAGGTGCTGCTATCGGGAGGCGACTTGGAGAAATTAGTCGCGGCGCGCGCGCGCTATGTTGCCGGTGCGCACCACTCGGCGCCCACGGCTGCGGAGGATTTGGAAGTTTCGTCCTCCGGGTCGACCGAACGTGTGACTCTCACGCGTCGGGAACTGGATGCGTTGATCGACGAAGCGGTGCGCCGAGACCGCACTCTGCGCTGAAGCCCGGCGCCTCGATCGAACGCCGGGCTCCTCGGGCCAGTTTCCTAGAGTTTGCCCTCGACGGGTGCGACGGTCACGTAGCGCATTTTTCCGCCGAAGTGAATCTCCTTCACTTCGTCGTTGTTGATCACAACGTTTGAGTTACTCGGCTTCTTGGACTCATCCTTCCATTCTACCGGTGCTTCGGCCATCACTTTGCCGTTCTGGGCCACTGTGACCTTGGTATCGTCCACGGTAACGGTGTACGTTCCTGGCTTCAGCTGTTTCCCGTTCAACGAGGCCGCGGTCAGAATATCGATCGTGGCAGAGGTTTTCGAACCGTTGGCACTAACGCCGCGAGCCACCATCGCAAGCGCCACCACGACCAGAATTCCTACGACTTGCTTCAATCCCCGGCGATACATGGTTTCTTCCTCCTGAAATTGGATCTGCCCCATGGCGTCTTAGACGCAGCTCGGTTTACGAAGGAAGCAGTTTCGTTCGGTGGTTACAGGAAATTGACATTTAAGCAAGTTTCCTGCGTGTCAAGCATGCAACGGCCAAATTGGTCCCTGCAGAATGTGTAATATTTCCTGTGATTTGAGGGGCTTCTTTTTCACGATTCTCAACTTGCGACAGTGGAATGAGTGTGGGTGTTGCGGATTCCGTAATCGCGAATTGCGGCGAGTATCCGAATTCTTGTATTGAACGTTTCGCAAAGGTGGCCATCTCCTGCCCGAGTGCCCGCGTTTGACACGCTTCCCGCCGCTAACACATAATCGCTCAACATGATTGGCTCGCTTCGCGGCAAGCTCATGGACAAACGTCCCAGCCAGATTCTGCTTGACGTGGGTGGCGTAGGCTATCAGGTGCAGGTTCCCCTTTCCACGTTTGCTGTTCTAGGCCCTTTGCACAGCGAAGTCATGCTGTTGGTTTACACGCATGTGCGTGAAGACCAGTTGGCCCTCTACGGTTTTGCGACGGCACGTGAAAAGCACTGTTTTGAGCTGCTGATTTCTGCCTCCGGCGTGGGGCCCTCGCTGGCCCTGAAAATTCTTTCCGGCATGGGCATCGAAGACCTTGTTCCCGCGATTCGCAAGGGGGACGTGGCGCGCCTAGTGCTGATCCCCGGGGTTGGCAAGAAAACCGCGGAACGCATTGTGGTGGAATTGCGTGACAAGCTGGCAGCGATCGATATCGAAGAGGCAGGTAAGCCGGCGACGCCATCCCAGCTGGAATCGGATGTTGCTTCGGCACTCGTGAACTTGGGCTACGATGGACGTGCCGTCAGTCGAGCGATCGAACGGGCCCGCGCGACGGCAGGAACGGATTTCGAGAATCTGCTGCGCGCCTCGCTGCAGATCCTCAGCACTCCAGGGGCCCAGCAAGGCGCCCGTGCCGCTTCACCCTGAGCTTTGCAGAAACCTTTGGACTTCGTGGCACGATAGTTGCGAGAAGGCGATCGGTGTAGCCGCATGGACGCACGGGATTTTAGAGAGAGCGAGAGGCGCATGGCGGTCTTCGAGGAGCCGTAGATGCCGGAAGTGAAGAGAATGAAGGATGGCGCAAACCGTATCGTATCTGGGCGCGCGTTTGCTGAAGACGCCCGCGTCGATGCCAGCGTTCGCCCAACTACATTCGAGGACTACATCGGTCAGGATCGTGTGAAGGAAAATCTGCACATCGCGGTCGAAGCGGCGAGAGCACGTGGTGAGGCGCTCGATCACGTGCTGCTCTACGGTCCGCCGGGGCTTGGCAAAACGACGCTGGCACAGATTCTTGCCAACGAAATGGGTTCGGCGATCAAGATCAGCTCGGGCCCTCTTCTTGAGAAAAAGGGCGATCTCACCGCCGTGCTCACATCGCTCGATCCGCGCGATTTTCTTTTCCTCGATGAGATTCATCGGCTTCAGCCCGCGCTGGAGGAAATTCTTTATCCCGCGATGGAGGATTTTCGCGTCGACCTGATCATTGGACAGGGACCGGGCGCGCGCGTGCATCCATATCAATTGCATCAGTTTACCCTGGTCGGTGCGACGACCCGTGCCGGTTTGATTATGGCCCCGCTGCGATCCCGATTTGGAATTGTTCATCGGCTCGAGTTTTACAAGCCGGACGATCTGGAAAAGATCATCACGCGTGCGGCGGCAATTCTTAGCATCACGATCGACCGGGAGGGCGCGTGGGAAATCGCGCGCCGCAGTCGCGGCACTCCGCGCGTAGCGAACCGATTGCTGCGGCGCGTGCGCGATTACGCCGAAGTGCGCGCCAAAGGTCACATCACGCTGGCCGTAGCCCAGGACGCGCTCAAGATGCTCGGTGTGGACGAGCACGGCCTCGATGACACCGATCGCAACCTGCTTCTCACCATCATCCAGAAGTATTCCGGCGGACCCGTGGGATTAAATACGATTGCCGCATCCCTGAGCGAAGAGGAAGATGCCATCGAAGAGATCTACGAGCCCTACCTGATGCAGCTTGGATTGCTCGACCGCACCCAGCGCGGCCGTGTCGCCACGGTGCTCGCCTACAAGCATTTCGGTCTGCCCTTCGATGAAGCTCGCGAGAAAGACGAGCCTCGTCGCCAGCCCGGACTGTTTTAGCAGAACTTGACGGGCGCGAGATCGGAAGCCGCGGCTTACGGCGAAGTCATATCACACACTCGCTTGACCGTCTTCCCGCTTCGCGGTTCGTTGCGTGTGCCAAGTTCGTTGAACAGTGCAAATTGCTCTCCTTGCCGACGGAATGGACATGAGAGCAATGGCGGTATCGTGATGAAAACCGTTTACTTGTCGCTGGGGTCGAATCGGGGCGATCGAGTGAAGAATATTGCGGGGGCCATCGAGCAGCTGGACGAAGGTGGAGTGCGCGTGTTGCGGAAGTCGTCCCTCTACGAAACGGAGCCAGTCGATGCGCGCGGTGGCTGGTTTGTAAACTGCGCGGTCGAGGCGGAAACGAACATGATGCCACGCCAGCTGATGAACCAGCTGCTCGCGATTGAGCGCTCGCTCGGCCGGAAGAGGGAGGCTCACGTGGAAGGTCCGAAGGATTCGCGCACGATCGATATCGACATTTTGATTTTCGGCTCGAGCGTCGTGCACGCGCCCGAATTGGAAATCCCACATCCACGCATGGCGGATCGCCGATTTGTGCTTGTACCACTTGCCGAGATTGCGCCCAACGTAGAGCATCCCGTGCTCAAACGAACCGCGGCGCAGCTTCTCATCGATACACCCGACCGCAGTCGCGTACGGAGATTGGCCTAATCGAAAAACCAAGTGTTTTTTGGATTGATAGCGCAACCTTCTGCTTGAGTGATTTCTAGCGCGCCATCATGCCGCGTTCGTCTCCGCGCAGCACGCGCAGCTCATGGAGTGTCAGCGGCTTCGGC
>Ga0187779_10000495_pt1 | contig 26317 bp, 25 predicted proteins | sample 1015_Q2_SP10_10__FD_132435 | JGI IMG/M metagenome (GOLD analysis project Ga0187779, IMG submission 132435) | Tropical peat soil microbial communities from peatlands in Department of Meta, Colombia - 1015_Q2_SP10_10_MG | ecosystem: Environmental > Terrestrial > Soil > Wetlands > Peat | place... | reverse complement strand
GCGATGGCGGTGGCCTCGGCCGTGGCCAGCGAGATCGTCGGCACCGGCGAGGGCGACGGCGCCATGCAGGCCGCCAGAGCCAGACCGAGCCACGCCACCGCGAGCCCTCTCACAGCGCCATGCTCCGGAGCCCAGACGACTTCATGGCAGGCCCACGATGCGAGCCCGCCCGGCTATCGCAAGGGCCGGATGTCCTCTGGCCTGTCCCGTGAACCCAACGGAGCGGAGGAGCGTGTCCAACGTGGCGGGTAGCGGCCCGACCCACGGCGAGAGCGAGGCCGGTCCGGCGATCCCGCTGACGCGATAGGTCGGCGGCCAGTAGGCGTAGTCCGTGGCGGGGTCCTGCGGGATGAGGATGGCGACGACGGCGTCGAGCTCGGCGGCGCCGAGGCGACCGCGATCAGCTGGGCGGTCACCGTCGCGCCGGAGATCGGATAGCCCCAAAGGTTCAGGTAGGCCTGCACGCTGGTCCCGGCGAAGCTGACGAGGGCATGGCCGAGGGACTGGCCACCTGGTGATGGTGGGATGCCACCGCCAGGGCACGAGGTGCCCGGGAACAGCAGACCCGGCGTCGGACAGTAGATGCCTGCATCGAATACGACCATGATCGGGACACCGGGCTGCCCGGCCAGCGCCGCCAGGACGACGGGTAGGGCGATCGTGCAGAAGTTGCCGCCGACGTAGCCGGGTGGCGGTGAGCGCGGCGGTGGCGGGTTGGTAGCGTCAAGGCACTCGATGAGGACGGAGGCGCTGGGCGCTGGCGTGGTCGTCGGGCCAGCCGGAGGCGCGGATGCCAAGATCGTGGGCGAGGGCGACGGCGCCATGCAGGCCGCCAAAGCCAGACCGAGCATCGCCACGGCGAGCCCTCTCATGTCCCTCAGACGGTGCGCCTGCCTCCAAGGTTTCGCAAGGGCCGATCGTGCCGCCTAGAGCACCCGCGGAGCTGGGCCGGCGACTTGCATCCGAGCGCCCCACGGGCCGCTCGATCAGAACGTCAGGCGGGCTGCCCCTGGCACGATCGGTGACACCGAGACCACGCCGCCACAGGGAGCGATGGCTCCCTGGGCGGTGCCGAACTCCCGGGTGCCGGGCAGGATGACCCGCACCGCGACGGCGGTGGGACACCGTGAACCTCACCGTCCAACCAACCTGCAAGGTGGCGTCCAGGAAGGCATACAGGCGGCCAGGCGATGCGACGCCGGGCGCACGTTGCTGGTGCCGAAGCGCACCGACCCGATCCGCGTGGTGCGACACTGCAGGTGATCGAGTTCGTGGTTGGGAGGGTAGGTAGTGCGTCAGCGGTGGATCATGCGAATCGCGACCGCCGTTCTCGCTCTGGTCGTCACCATGTCGACATCGGTCGCGGCGCCGCGCCACGCGGCGGCCGCCACGCCAGCCGACCTCTACAGCTACGACAGCCTCGGGGATCCGATCGGCAAGGGCGGCACGGCGACGCTGACCGACGCGAACGCCACGTTCGACCTGACGACCAATCCGGGATATGCCGGCTCTGTCGAGGTCCAGGTTTACCTGGGCACCGACCAGCCATGGTTCATGACCTTCGCCCCGCGTGTAGGGGATACGCTCGCAGTGGGCACGTACGTGGCCGTGCCCAGCAGCATCAACGCCTACGGCCCGACGATCCAGGTCACCGGAAACGGGTCGGGTTGCGACATCTCCGCAGGGTCTTTCGACATCGCCGCACTCACAGCGGATGGGGCAGGGAACTGGACATCCGTGGCGTTGGTGTTCTCGCAGACGTGCGCTGGTTACAGCCTTCCGCTGATCGGCCAGGTGCGCGTCGGCTCGACGCAGCCGCTGGCCTCCCTGACACTGCCGCACACCACGCAGGTGGTCGCGCCGGAGCCCGAAACCACGTTCGATCCTGTCATCGTCGGGCATGCGGCTCCGAACCGCCGGTTCACCATGACGGCCGATGGCGACCTGCCCGTCTCGATCGGCACGATGGCCTTCGTCGGCCCGCAGGCCGCGGACTTCACGCTCGCCAACGACGGCTGCTCCGGTCAGCGGCTCAACCCGGGTGATAGTTGCAGCTTTGACGTCCTCTTCGCGCCGACTGGCCCGGCGGGTCGCCTGGCTTCCCTGTCCATGCCCACAGACCTGCCCCTGAGCCCGACAGTCGTCGGATTCGTCGGGACGGGCCGCGCGCCGACGACCACCACGATCACAGCGATCGGCCCGGGCGACTTCTCCGGCACTCCCGGCGTCACGGCCACGGCCGTCGTGTCGCCTGGTCCCGCCGATGGGGAGTTCGATTGTCAGCAGGACGGCACGCCCGGCTATACGGGATACCTGACCAACGGGACGGGCTCATGCACTGTGCCCCGACTCGTGGGCACGCACTCGATCGACGTCACGTTCCGGGACCAGGCGAACTACGTCACGAGCTCTACTGCCACCACGTACACGGCTAGTCCGACAACGGCGGTCGCGCTGCACTTGGACCCCGGCACAGGCGTGGCCGGGCTGCCGATCACGGCGACGGCCACCGTGTCGACGCTCGGCGCCCTCTTGTACCCGGGGGGCAACCTGACGATCCGGGATGCGACGTCGGGCGCCATCGTGGCCGTCGCCGCCATCGATGCTGGGCACCCGTCTGCCACTGCGACCCTCCAGCTCGCCGCCGGGACCCACCACATCAGCGCGGCGTATGGCGGCGTCAGCGGCGTGCTCGATCCAGCGTCCACGAGTGTTGACATCAGCGTCATCGGCGGCATCACCCGACTAAGCGGCCCGGACTACTACCCCGGCTACCCCGATGACCGATACGCCACCGCAGCCGCGATCAGCAAGGCCACGTTCGCGCCGGGCGTCGCGGTCGCCTACATCACGAGCGGCCTCAACTTCCCGGACGGCCTGGCCGGCGGAGCCGCGGCGGGCCACGTCGGCGCGCCCCTGCTGCTGGTCAACCAGGCCGTCCCAGATGTGACCGCGGCAGAGTTGACGCGTCTACGGCCGGCCCAAATCGTCGTCCTCGGTGGACAGGGTGCCGTCAGCAACGCCGTCATGACAGACCTGAAGGCGTACACGAGCGGAGCGGTGAGCCGGCTCAACGGGCCGCGCGAAAGCTATAGCGATAGTCGGTACGGCACCGCCGCCGCCATCAGCAAGTTCACCTACACCCCGGGCGTGCCGGTGGTCTTCATCGCCAGCGGCCAGAACTTCCCGGATGCGCTGGCGGGGAGCGCGGCGGCCGGCCACATCGGGGCGCCGCTGCTCCTGATCCCGAACTACATCACGCTTGACGTGCAGAACGAGTTGCGGCGGCTCAAGCCAGGCCAGATCGTAGTCCTGGGCGGCCCGCAAGCCGTATCTCCGGACGTCCTGACCCAGCTCTTGGCTTATGCGACCATCCCCAACGCCGTCACCCGCGACGACGAGACGGACTTCTACCCTGGATATCCCGATGATCGGTACGCAACGGCCGCTGCCGTCAGCAAGGCCACCTTCGGCGCCCCCGTGAACGTCGTATACGTCGCCTCAGGCCTCAACTACCCCGATGCATTGGGCGGCTCGGCAGCGGCTGGGTATGCCGATGGCCCGCTGCTGCTCGTGAACGGCGCGATTCCGCCGGTGATTGCAGCAGAGCTGCGCCGGCTTGATCCGAGTCGCATCGTCGTCCTGGGTGGGCGGGGTGCCGTATCCGATGCGGTCCTCACTGCCCTCGCGACCTACCTCAGACGCTAAGGCCGTCGAGCTTCTGGCAGCTCAGGCGCTGGCTGCAGGCGGCTCGGCTGGACTCGGTGCGCCCGCGACGCCAGCGGCTGGATTAGCGGTCGCGAAGATGGCCCGCCGCTCGTGCTCGGTATCGCTCGTGGCGGATCGCCTGCGGTCGGGCTCGGGGTGAACCTGCTGGCCGGGTATAGGACGACGTGCGCAAAGAACAGGCGCGTCCGCAGCGCGACTTGCACACTGCCCTCGAGCGCACCAGCAAGCGCCGGCGCGGCTACCCCTCGGAGACCGACGCCCAGCGCGGGGCGAGACGGGGGAAGCGACTGGACGGTCAGGTCGGCGCTCGCCACATGCCCGGGCGAGCGCGCCCTGAATACGATTGGTCGTTGTGGTCGGGGCGAGAGGATTTGAGGCCGAGGTAACAAGCGTGTCAGCCGCCTGTAGTCAGCCCGTCGCCTGAGAGTCGCGGCGAGCATGACTGCATGCCTCGGTGATCGAGCCCGCGCGCGTCAAGCTGGACGGGTCGAGCGGTGTGAGGCCGCGCCTGCGTCGTTCGCCGGGGCCGCCGCGCAGGCTTGTCGGGCCCTTGACGCCACGACGATGATTAGGATGTTAGCGGACCCAGTACCCCGCATCGCAGACAGTCAGGCACCGGACTTGCGGTTCGGGAGTTCTGAGTGCCGCTTGAGCAAATGTGGGGTGGAAGCATGTCCGGGGGCTTAAGTCGTCGGCGTTTCCTCCGACGGACGGTTGGCGTCGCCGCCTTGTTCGTAGGGGCAGACCTTCTGCCGTCGGTCACCAATCGGGCAATTGCGATGACCTCGGGGTCGCCGGCCGTTGCAGCTCGGTTCTACCTCTACGGCCTCCCAACCGATGGCTCCGCGGCACAGATCTCGTCCGTCGGGGGCGAACCCAGCACGCTGCGACCAACTGCGATCGCGACCGGACTCGCCGCGAGACCCGTTAGATCCCCCGACAGCGGGACGCTCGCCCTTGTTGGGCTTGAGCAAGGTCAGTCCGACTCGGCCGTCACAATCACCTACCTCGATGCTTCATCAGGCGCCGTCGCGGCAAGCGGAACAGTCATCCTCCCGCGTGTGACGGATCAGGACCTGATTCTGGTTGAGCCAACCTTTGCCGCTGACTCATCGACCCTGTGCGTGGTGCTGGCAGTCAGTAGGGTCGGCGTCACGCAGGAGTTCGCAAAGTTCGACCCGGTTTCAGGGTCGATCGTGACCATGCGTGGGGGTGCGTGGACGACCGGACACCTGCTCCTGTTCTTCGACGGCACCACTGGATCGTTCTCCGGCCCGTACGACCTGGGAGACGCGCCCGCCCTAGCACGAGTCAACGTCGTGGCAGACAAGGAATCGCTGTTTGTCTGGAGCATCCAGGAGCCAGCAGCCCTGATCAGACTAAAGTCGGCTGATGTCGGTCCACCTCCGGTGCAGCTCGCGGCCTATCCGCTCCACACCCAGGCTGCTCGCTTTACCGTGGTGGCCCCGGGGCCCTGGCCGGTCAACGGTGAACCAACGATCGTCTTCGCGACCGGAGGGGTAGGTCGATTGGTTAATGGATCCACCCTACAGGTCTACTCAGCGAGCGACGGTTCGATGGCAACCGTGGCACTGCCGGGCTTCGACGTCACAGCTAAGCCGATGTCCACGACGATGGATCAACGCCCCGACGGCCTCGTGTTCCTCGCCGCCCCTTCAATAGGGCGAGCCGTCCTTATTAATCCACAGGCCGCATTCAACGTGGTGGCTACCTTTGCGTATCCGATCCCGGCGTACGCATCAGGAGCGCCCGCGTCGAAGGTGGCGTTGAACCCGTCCGGAGACACACTGTATGTCGTGGGCCAGTCGTCGGATGGCGGTATCGCGGCATACGACACCTCGAGCGGGCAGCGGACAACCGCATTCACGACGGGCAGGCCCTTCGCGGCTCTGACCCTATTGCCAAGCGGCAATCTCCTGGGCTTGGCCTTGGAAGCACCCCGCGTGACGCTATTGACGCCGGACCTTCAGCTAGCGGCTGAGACGGACGTCGACCTCCAGGTAGCAGCCATTATCTAGATCGTTCTGGAGAGCGAGATGGCCCAAGGCGGTTACGACACAGCCAGTTACCTGTACGACGTGTATAGCGCTGCGGACGCGAAATATGGCAGCCCCAGCTACTGGGTGCGGTACTTCACCCCGAGCCCAAATGGCCCCGTCGATCAAAGTTCAAGCCACGCAATCAGCGAGTGTCGGTCGGACTGGGACAGCGGGGCGAAGCACCTGAGCCCAATCAGCTCGCCTTCGCAGTCGCGACTCAGTGGGACGTCCGCGGAAGGAATGGCCGACGCGCAGACGTTCGCATCTGCTCTGGTCAGTGTCTATCAATGGGTCGCCCCCCTGAACCTGCCTGCCAACAACGTCCTGTACTGCTGGCTCGACCTGGAGGCTAGTACATCGCTGAGCACGGCCTACTGGTCGGGTTGGTCGAGCTACCTGAACACCTACAACTGGGAGGGCTTGCAGAGTCGACCCCTGTACGCGTCGTTGTACTGCAATCCATGCGGCGGGTCTAACCACAACTGCTCGACGATCGGCAGCGCCGGAGGCTGTTTCGCGGTGTGGTCGAACGAACCCGAGTCGGGCTACTGTGGCTACTCCCTGAAGAATCTCCCGCCATGGCACGCCAACAACTGCTCTGGATGCGGCTCCACGGTGCCGACCATCGCATGGCAATTTGCTGAGCGTGGAGTCTGCGGTTTGACGGTCAATGTTGACATGAACGAAGGCACACTTACCTCGAACACCTTCCTCCTCAGCGCTCGCCCTTAGCAAACATGAACGCCCACGCCGGACGCCGGCTCACCTGCGCCACGTTCGCGCTTTCCGCAGTTATCGCGGCTTGCTCCGCGACGACATCGGGGTCTGTCTCGCCATCAGCGACCGGCGCCTTGCCAACACAAGAGGTTTCCGGCGCCCCAACTCAGACTGCGGCTGGTACCGCGACCGCAATGCCAAGTCCCACCACCACACCAGGGGGGTCAGGCGAGGCGCCCCCCTGTAAGACGAGCCAGCTGACCGTGGCCCTGGTTGATAGCTCGGCAGCCGCGGGAACAGAAGGTGGCTGGTTGCAATTTACCGACTCTGCGGCGCCGTGCTCGATGCAAGGATGGCCAGGTTTGGTCGGGGTGACCGCATCGGGCTCGACGACTACTGCCCAACATTCAGACTCGGAGCTGACCTTTCCGGCGATAACCTCGCCGCCGTTGGTGACCTTGTCGCCAGGCGATGCGGCATATGCGGCATTCACTGGGACGGACACGCAGCCCGGATCAAGGACCTGCGGTCCGCCATACCAGTCTCTTCAGGTTGCCCCGCCTGCCGACACCTCCAGCGTCGTCATTTCGGCATGGCTTCCCTACTTCAACGGATATCTCCCTGCGTGCGCGGGAATCCGTGTCACCTTCGTAATCCCATCTTCGGCGCGTCAGTAGGAAGCAAACGCGGGACCTGCTGTTCGCCCCAAGACATAGCCCACGAGTTGGAGCTGGCCAGAGCACCCAGGTGACGAGCCGGGCTCGTGCACGTCGGCGAGGGTCTCTGCTAGCCATTGCAGTCGTGGCGGCGGCGTGTGCGACGCCGTCGGCCGGGACCCCATCGCCGAGTCCGCCGCCCTCCGCGAGTGCGCCCTGCCCGGTGACCCCCTTCGGGACCATCCCACCGAACGATGTCGTCGGCTGGCAGGTACCGGAGTGGCAAGCCGCCGGGCCGGGTATCTGGGCGCACCCATATCTAGACCTCTACGACATTGCTGCTGGCGGTTTCCCAGGCACCGACCGCGGCGGCAAGATCCTCTGGTGGACAGCACAACCCTTGGCTACCGCGCTGACGTTCACGATTTCGGCGATACCCAGCTCTGACTACCAACAGGTGTTCACGAGCGACCCGGGTGGAGAGCCGCGGAGCGACCATCCAAGCGGTTTCGTGATGCCTCCCGCCGGCTGCTACCAGATCTCCGTTTCGTCGGCCGCAGGACGAGGCGTGGTCGTGGACCGAGTGCTTCCATGAAGCCTAATCGACGCTCGCCGGCCGGCCGGCCTACTCAGTCGCGGTAGCAGGGCGAGACCCAAAGGGACTCGAGGGTGGACGACGAGGTCCTAGCCGAGGCCGAGATACCGCGCCACAGCGGTCGCGAGGACGCCGGCCGCCGCGCTGGTTCCGACCCCTCCGCCCACAGATCCGAGCTTCACCGCGGCTCTCCATATCCAGCCGGACACTTGCGGCCCTGGGGCTGCGATGTCGGGCTCTGACGTCTCGTATGCGGGTAGCATGACTTGCAGGTCCTCCACGTCGGCCTCGCCGATCCCGAGTTGGCGAAGACGCGCCAGGAGGCTCGGAAGATCGTGAGGATTGACGGTGACCTCGAGAACCTGCGTGACGTGCGCGGCCCCGGCCGCCAAGGTAACCACCCCGCCGGTGATCACGGTGTGAAAGATCTGGGTCACGCTTTCGACCGGCAGGGTTGCGCGCGTCGAGTTCGGTTCACCGGCCGCCGGGTCAAGCCGCTCGATTTCGAGGGCAAAGGCCAACGCTCGATTGCGAACGGCATCGAGGACCGCCGTCAGCTTCGATAGCTGGATTTCCTGCCACAGGTCGGTGATGTTGTAGGTGTCGGCGACGGGCACGAATTGCCACAGGGACGGATCGACGTTCACACGCAAGCTTCCATGACCGCCCTTGTGCGCGTCACGAACTAGCCCTTCCATCTCGGCGACGCTCTGACGGCAGTCGATGCTCGTGAGGTCTTCTCGAAGGTCCGCTGGGAGCGCGAGCGGCGAGATGAGCGCGTTCGTGACGCGATATGCGAGGTTGGCAAGGTTCGCCTTGAGCTCCGTGGGCACCGTCGAGCGGTACGGAGGTAGGTCGTCGTCCACGCCGTAGCCTTCCAGTTCCAGGGCGACCCATCGGCGAAACGGCGGATTGTCGAGTCGCACGGCCAGCACGGTGCACTTTCGCAGGACGTCAGCCAGTGGCCGGGCTCCGTTGCCAGCCGTTTCCACGATGTCATCGAGCAGACTCATCGATCGGTCCGGCCTAAAGACGACCCACGGCAATCTCGATACCTTGCTTCGCCATTTCTTTGGCCAGGGTGACCTTGACCTCGTCGACGTCCTCACTGAAGGCGAGGTAGATCAGGCCTTGAAGGTCGGAGGGGCGCTCCATGTGCTCTTGGTCCTTCAGCAGGATCGCCACCCGCGGTCGCCCCAGCTTGGCCAAGAGAACCCCCAGCTCGAGCACGACGTTTTGGCGCGCCCTGAGCTTCTTCTCATCAGGCTTGCCTCGGACATTGCCCTCGTCGTCCGGCGTCGCCAGCACGACGGCGAATCGAACGTCTTCCCGAGCGTACTTCTCGAGTTTCTCGATGAGCGTCGCTCCCTCCGAGGGAAGCTGATCGAGGATGAGCGGTTCTAGGTCCCATCTCCGAAGCATCGCCTCAAGCTGCGTGCGCGCGTCAGAGTCATGGCCGTAGACCACGAAGACTTCACGGTTGCTGGCAGGAGGTGGTGCTGGCCGTCCTTTTGGCGAACGAGACAGCGTGGTATCTCCAATCGCGAGCGCGGCCTTGACCGCAGCCAGCGCGACGGGTTTCCCCTGGACCTGGACATTGCCGTTGTCGAAGACATTGACCACGGCCCCCTCGACGCGGAGCTGATGGCCCGAGTCGTTGTTCAGTCTCGTGGGTCCGGCGGTCTTGTACCCGGCGTCCTCAAGGAGCCGCTTCGCTTCGTCGACATCCATTGTCCGACCCCACTCGCTGCCTCGGCTTTCCACGACCACTCTGCGACACCGAGCCCATGGTTCCAGAGCTGCCCCGGTCCCGTCAAACCTCCGAGTGGGCTATTGACAGAAGGAGAGAATAGGACATACTTGGGTCCTATTTCCTCCTGAAGGAGTACCTCGATGACCGCCCCCCAAGCCACAGGAACGATCCAAGTCGCGCACGACCCAAAGCCCGCAGCTGACCGCTGCCCGTGGTGCGACCAGGCGATCCCGCACGAGCGGTTCGAACGGATCACAGAGAGGCTCGCAGCCGCAGAGCGGACGCGGAGCGCCGAGATTGAGAGGCGCCTCCGAGACAGCATCGCTCGAGAGAAGATGCAGATCGAAGCCCGCGCGACCGCAGCTATCGAGCAGGCAAAGTCCCTTGCCGCCGCGACGCTGCTGAAGGAGCGGAGCGAGGCGGCCGCCCGCGAGGCGAAGGTGGCGGCCGACGCTCGCGCGGCGGCTGAGGCTGTCTTGACTCCGCGAATCGTCCAGGCGCAGAAGGCGGCCCAGGACAGCGAGCGGACGCTCGCCACAATGCGGGAGACCAACAGCAAAGTGCTTGAGGAACGCCTGCAACAGCAACGGGAAGCGCTCGAGAAGGCCGCGACGGCGCAGGTCAACGCCGAACGGGCCAAGGGCTTCAAGGAGAAACTCAGCCTGGAGGCTAACCTCAAGGCGATGCAGCGCCGTCTGGAACAGAGGACGGCTGCCGAACGTGGGGAAGGCGCCGAGATCGATCTGTTCGAGGCGCTCCGCGCGGAGTTCCCCGGGGACCGCATCACCCGTGTGGGCAAAGGCGTCGCCGGCGCCGACATCCTGCACGAGGTAACCCATAACGGCCGCGTCGCCGGCCTGATCATCTATGACAGCAAGGACCGAGCGGCGTGGCGAAACGACTACGTCACCAAGCTGCGTGCGGACCAGCTCGCTGCGAAGGCCGACCACGCCATCCTCTCGACCCAGGTGTTCCGGTTGGGCGCGCGCCAGGTCGACCTCCAGGAGGGGGTGATTGTCGCCAATCCCGCTCGTGTCGTCATCCTGGCGACCTTGATGCGGAATCAAATCGTCCAGGCTGACACGGCACGGCTGAGCAACGAGGAGCGAGAGGAGAAGGCGAGCCTGCTGTACGAGTACGTGACCTCGGAGCACGTCTCGCAGTTGTTCAAGCAGCTCGAAACCGTGACCGGGGAGCTGCTTGTCCTCGACGTCGCCGAGCAGAACGCCCACGGTCGGGTGTGGCGTCAGCGGGGCGAACTCATCCGCTCGGCGCAGAAGGCTCAGGCCACCATCACTTTGGACATCGAGCACATCCTGAGCGCCGCTGGGACGCCTCGATCAGCATGACAGCACAGGCGGCGCCGCAGCCAATCAACGGGTCCGCGGTGCATGAGCGTCGCCTCGGCCGGACGGTGCTCCGCACCTACCGCGCTGAGCTCGACATCGACGACCTCCTGCCGAACGAACGACAGCCCCGTCTTGGGCCCAAAGAGGATGAAGAGCTCCAGCGGCAGATAGAGGCTAACGAGGGCATCTTCGAGCCGCTCCTCGTAGAACCGCATCCTGAGGTGCCTGGCCGGTTCCGGATTATCGATGGGGACCGCCGCTGGACCAACTCGATGATCCTGGTGCAGCAGGGCAGAGAGCAGTACCGTCGCATTCCGGCTGAGGTCACCGATCGCACCCTGTCGGACGACGAGCGCCTGCGCGTGTGGATCTACATCCACCGCCAGCGCAAAGAGTGGGACGCAAGAGAGAAGGAGATGGTGGCGTACCGCTTGGTGGACCTCGTCGGACGGGCCAGCGCAGCCAACATCCTTGGGATCACCGTCCGGGAACTCGATCGGCTTGTGGGTATCTTCGAGCTCTCCCAACGTTTCGACAATCTCCGTGAACCGGGTGCGGCCATCACGTGGGCCCGCGAGCTGATGGGCGTGAGCAAGAGCCTGCTCACGCCGTCAGTGACCGACGCGGTGGTCACCAAGGTCAACCAGAAGCGGATCACGAACTCCAAGGACATGCGGAAGCTCCGGGGTATCTTGCGAGACCCCGTGGCGAAGAGCCACTTCCTCAGTGACGACGGGGATATCGAGTCGGCGATCCTGCGCATCGCGGTACCCGACAAGCGGCCCAGTGGCGAACTGGTGGTCGAGCTGGACGCCGCGATGGAGGCCATGCGGCGGGTGCCGTGGACGACCCTTGAGGAGCTCAAGGGGAACGCAGAGGTCGTGCAACGCATCGACGACGCCGCAGAGCTATTGCGGACGCTACGCAAAGCCCTCACATCCTGACTACGTAACCGCAGACAGCTGCTCAGCCGTGAGCGGCGCCAGCTGGCCCGCCTGCGCCAACGCGACGAGCCCGGTCTTGCGGATCGCGGCACGCTGGTGGGGATGCTGCCTGATGTAGTACTCGAACGCAGGCAACTGCCGGGCCACGAGGTCGCTGATTGGGTCGATCGCTTCGACCAACGCTTCGAGGTTGGCTTCTAGGGGCGTGTCGGACACCCCAAGTGCTGTGAGGACGGCGAGGTCTGGACGCTTCTCCAGGAGGCGCCCTACCAGCCCGAGTCCCGCCACGTTCCGGCCGTAGAGCAACTCGGCGGCTCGCACTACCCGGGGCAGGCCAGATGCGAGGCATCGCGCGCCGGGTCGGGCAGCCGCAAGCCCGGCCTCGGACGCAGCGTCAATGAGGTCATGCATCCCCGCGGCAGAGAACATCTGCGCGGAGCCGGCGAGTCCCGCGGCGCTTGGACCCGAGAGCCAAGGCCCCGTCCCGCCGACCCGATCGCGCCTCGCGCCTGGGATGAAGCCGGCGAGGCGCTCGATGGCATCGGCCGATGCCTCGTCCAGTGGTCGGCCTGACCCGAGGGCCAGCGCAATCAGCGGCCGCAGTCCATACAGAGCCGTCTCGTCGTCCACGCGGCGGACGCCGATCCGTCGGAGCATGGCCGGGCCGTCCTGCGAGATCAGGCGGTCGAGTTCATCGATGAGCGGCGGCGGCCACAGCCGCCAATTGGGCCAGTGCGGGATCAGTGCCGCCAAGGCACGCTTCAGACGAGGGGTCGCGATGGTCCACTCATCGAGCCACAGCCGGATGACGAGGTGATTCCAGGACCGCGTCGCGACGCGTAGCCTGCAGAGGGCGAGCAACTGGGGCTCAACGCCCGCGCGTGGCGCCGTGACGAATCCATGGCGACCGACTGAAGCCTGCTCGCCGGTGCCGGGGAGGAGCCCATCCATAACCCATTCGTGGACGGCCGCGGCCGTGACATCGGGGTGGCCTGCGGCGCGCGCCATCGCCGCCAGCGCCACATACGTTGGCGCCTGGTTTCCTGAGGTGGAAATCGGCACGCGTCTTTGTGAGGGAGCGCGCGATACGGTGAAGTGGCGCTCGGGCGAATCTGACTGTGTCAAAGGTCGGTCAATCGGGCGGTCAATAGGAGCGGGCTCCGGGGCGGCCCTAGCAGACAACCCCGGAGGCCCAGCCTGGAGGGAACTGTCCTCCGATGGGCACTCTAGCATCGCCTGTAGACGTCGCCGGCGGCGCCAATGGCTCGCGAACGGACGCTCGCGAAAACGAAGCTCACGTCCGCCGCGCCGCCGATACGGCGAACGGTCGCCGCTGCCTCGCCTGCGGAGAACCCCTCATCGAGGGGCGCCGTGTCGATGCCCGGACCTGTGGCCAACGCTGCCGTCAAACGCTGTGCCGTCGCCGACGCCACGCCCAGGCTGGCCAGGTCACCCCTAAGCCAGGCCATCAGGCGGGGTTCGTCCTCGGGGTGGCATCTGACGCCACCCCGGCCTCGCCGCGGCCTAACCGGGGCTCAGACGCGTGACCGACGTGCGTCAGTGGGCGGACCCGGGTGTCGCGCGCCAGCGGCGTGCATCCACGCGGTCCGCTTCGATCTATACGGGGCAACAACCTCACATCAGCAGGGTCCAGGGCGCCTCGCACGCGTCGGTTCGGGTCGCCCGGCGTCGTGCGAAGGACCGCCTCGCCCACGCGCTCCGGCGCCCGGTGGCACGCCACGAGGCGAAACTGCATATGGCGGGGCATCTCGACACGTTGGCGGCGCGCGCGGAGGGGGCGCTCGACTACGCGCGATGGGCGTGGTTCACCGAAAAGGCGGCCGCTCTCCGTCGCTGCACGCACGTGGTCGTAGTGCCTGACCCAGCGTGCGGCGGTGGAGCAGCTCGACCGCTCTCCTGCCACGTGCGCGGTGAACCGGACTGCGAGCGCACCCGCTCGGCCCGGCTCCTACACCGCTTCATCGAGACCGTCGAGGGGTACGTCGATGCTCATGGCCGGGCGGTGGACGGCATGGCTCGCCCAGCGATGCTGACGCTCACCGTGGCCAACGTCGACCAAGGGCTGCTCGGGGCGGCCGCGGATCAGATCCAGGCCGACTTCGGGCGCCTCCGCCGCCGGGCCATCATCGCCGGCGGCCCGTGCAGATGGCGTTGGCGGGAGCGCGGACCGACCGGCGTGCGCGACGGCGCACCCGGGCACCCATGCCACGAGCCGATCGCCGCCGATGCATGCCTCTCGCCTCGGTGCGATCCCGCCTGCCCAGCCAGCGGTCGCGAGGGGGGATCGGACCACCTGGCGAGCTGCGATTCGGGCTGTCCGACCCGCACGGGCCGCCGGCAGAGCCACTGCCCGACCCATGTCCCACGAATCATCCACCCCTCGGGTTGCCCGCGGGGCTGTCCCCACGCCGGGCACCGGCGAGACCGCAACTGCCCCGCCTTCCGCCACGACCCCGTACCGGGTGGCCTCCGCGCGTTGGACATCACCTTCAACCCCGACGCGTACACGTGGCACCCCCACCTACACGCCCTCGTCGATCTCCCGTGGCTCGACTGGGCCGAACTGCGCGATACCTGGCAGGCCAGCACGTGTCACCGCCCGGGCTGCCGTCACGGCGCAGATCCGGAGTGCGGCGGGAGCTGGATGGTCTGGATCAGCAGCGTGCCCACCGATCCCGAGGCACGGCAGGCCGCCCTGCGCGAGGTGCTGAAGTACGTCGCCAAGCCGGCTGGCATCATCGACACCGACGACCCCGACGTGCTCGGGGAGTTCCTCTGGGCCACCCGCGCGCGTCGCATGGTCGCCGGCTTCGGCACGTTGCACCGCCTCGGCGACCCGGAGTTCGAGCCCGACGCCGAGGGCGTGCTCCTACGGGTGGGGGAGATGGGCGTGCGCGTGCCCACCCATTGCCCCCACTGCGGCCGTCCGATGGGCGCGGCCGACTGGGGCACCCCCTACGAGGGCGACCGTTGGCGCGCGGAGCATCGGTCGACCGGCTGGGTCTGGCACCCGCCCCCTGAGGCGGCTCCCACGGGCTGGGTCCCATGACCACCCGTGGGGCGGACCGGGTCCGGATCTACCGGATGCCCGCGGACCGGCTCCTGCGCGCCCTCGCGGACCACTCCGTGGACCTGCTGCTGACCGATCCGCCGTACACCAGCGTGGCCCGCCACCCCGGCAGCGGCCACCTCCGGGCCTGGTTCCGGGGCGGGCTGGACTGGGCGGCCATCGGCCGTGTCCTCGCCCTCGGCCGACGCAAGCTCAAGGCCGACGGCGTGGTTCTCGTGATGACCAACGCGGCGGGCCTCCACGACGCCATCGGGGCGCTCCAGCGAGCCGGTTTCAGCGAGGTCCGGCCGATCACTTGGGACCGTCGCTACCCCGGCCTCGGCGGCGGCCTACGCCACCAGACCGAGTTCGTTCTCCTGGGCCGTCTCCCCGGGTCCCGCTCGTTGAGCGGCGTCGACCTGGTAGCCGTGGCGGCGGTGGGGCCCGGGACGGCCCATCGCTACCCGACCCAGAAGCCGGACGGCCTGGGGCGCATCCTGGCCAAGATGGCGGGCGTTCGACCGGGTCACCTAGTCGTCGACCCGTTCTGCGGCTCCGGGGCGCTCTTGGTCGGCCCTTACGAGCGCGGGGCGACGGTCGTGGGCGGGGACATCGCCGCCGCCGCGGTCGCCCAGGCGACCCGGCGGCTCCGCCCGGCCGTCCAGCGGCGTTCACCAGGACCAGCCCGGGCGGCCGCCACGGTGGGGCCGCGCAGGCGCCGCCCGTGACCGCGCCGGGGACCGACGGTGCACGCACGGCTGGCCAGGAGCGTTCCCTGCGCCCCGGGCGCCTGCCGTCGGACCCGCTGGTGCACGCGCTGGTGGTCTGCATCCGCCAGGCCCACCAGCGGCGCCAGGCCCGGGTGCGACTGGACGACCGACGGCCGCGCGAGGTATGACTGACCCCGTGCTGCACCTGCCCCACACCCTCGATGACCTGGCCGGCCTGCGGGCCGCCCGCTGGGTCCGCGAGTCGACGGCCGGCCAGTACGACAACTGGGGCCCAGATGCGCAGCGGGAGTTGCAGGATCGGCTGATCGACCGCCACGGGCTCGTGGACACCGGGCTGGCCTGGCAGTCGGATGCCTCGGGGCGGACCGTCCACCTGCGACCCGAGTTCGCGGCCATGTCGGAGGCCGCCCGGGCGGGACGCTTCGACCTGCTCCTGGTGGGTTACGTCAGCCGCTTCCAACGCAACCTGAAGCAGACGCTCATCGCGCTCGATGACCTCCACGCCGCGGGGGTGGCGGTGCTCTTCTGCGACGAGCGCATCCTCAGCAGCGACGCCGACCGCTGGGATGACTTCGTGCGGGAGGCCCATGAGGCGGAGTCCTACAGTCGCAAGCTCGGCCGGCGGGTTCGCGAAGGCCTGGCCGCCAAGCGGCGTCGCCTCGGTGAGCCAGGCGGCCAGCCCCCGTACGGCTTCACCCGGGGCGGCCGCCCGCCGGTGCTCGAGCCGATCCCCGCAGCGCTCGACCAGGTGCGCGCCTGCTACCGGGCGGCCGCGGAGGGCCTGACTGATCGCGAGGTCGCCGAGCGGGTGGGGCTGCCCTTCTACACCGCCCGCGGCATCCTGACCAACCCGATCTACGCCGGACGCCTCCGCGACGGCACGCCGACGCGCGTCGCGGCGGTCGTCGAACCGGCGCTGTGGGACGACGTCCAGCTGCGGCGGTCGCGCTACAGCCGCCGGCACCCGGGTCGCTCCACGCGGTGGCGGACCTACGCCCTCTCGATGCTCCACTGTGCGGCCTGCGGCCGCCACCTCATCGGCCAGCAGGACCGCTACCGCCACAACTTCCCCTGTCCCGCCTGGCTCGGCGCGGCGCAGCGGCCGTCTCGCGCCTTCCGTCGGGCGACCGACCATCGCCATCGCGGCGTGAGCTACCCGGCCGACGCCTTCGAGGGCATCGTCCGCCAAGCTCTCGGCCACGTCAGCGTCAACGCCAAGCTGGCGACGGACGTCGTGGCCGGCCTCGCGGCGGAGGTCCAGGGGCCTGATTCGGCCACCCTGGCGCGCATCGAGCGCGACCGCGACGCGGCAATGGCCCAGTACCGTCGCGACCGCGACGCCGACGCCCTTGAGGCCTCGATGCGCCGGCTCGACGGCGAGGAGGCAAGTGCGCGAAATGCCAAAGTCGCGGGTCCGACCGCCGCCGAAGCGATGACCTACCTGCGCGACCTACCCCGGCTGTGGGACGAGGCCGAAGGCGCCGGCCGCCGGCTGCTCGCTGAAGCCCTCTTTGAGCGCATCGAGGTTCTCGGTGCGCGCCGCGTCAACCTGACGCCGAGCGCCTCAGCAGAGGCCCTGGGGTGGGATGGGGCATGGAAGGGTGCTCGCTTGGTTGTTATGGTCGGGGCGAGAGGATTTGAACCTCCGACCTCATCGTCCCGAACGATGCGCGCTACCTAGCTGCGCCACGCCCCGACCGTGAGGCCACGGCTCGCGGCCGTGGGGAGGGGAGTATAGCCGAGGCTTGGACCAGCCCGGACCGCGTGCTACGCTCGCGACGAATCCACGCCGAACGGGGGGTTCCCAGATGGGACATCGGGCGATCCTCATCCTCCTCATGGCCGGCATGCTGGCTGCCTGCGGCGGGACGGCGAGCCCCGCGTCGACGCCGACGAGCGGTGGTGGCGGTGGATCCGCCACCGGCACTCCCACGGGGGCTCCCGCCACGCAGGGCGGCGGGTCGAGCCGGACGGGCGCTGCCCCCTCGGCGTGCGCGCTCCTTGCGCCTGCCGACGCCGCCGTGGCCCTTGGGCAGGCCGTGGGCGAGGCGACCGTCAATCAGGGCGGCGGCGACAACTGCACGTACGCCCCGACCGTCATCACCGGCCTGACGTCCGTCGAGCTCAGCGTCATGACGCCGGATTCGTTCACCCAGGTCAAGGACCACGTCGGATCGGGGTTGACCCTCACCCCCGTGAGCGGCCTCGGCGACGACGCCTTCTACCTGGACGCGGGGGCGATGGGCACGACGCTGTACGTCCTCCGCGGCACCAGCTCCTTCTCCATCTCCATCTTCAACGGCAGCGACTCGGCCGCGCAGATCCAGGCGGCGGAGAAGGTCGCCGCCCAGACCGCGCTGGGGCGTCTGTGAGCCCGGCGCCCTCCATTCCCCCACGAGGCTCGCTATCCTCATGTGGGCTGCCCGTGCGCTGAGTCGGATCCGCGCGGCCGGGTGATAGGAGGGTCGACGTGACCGAGGAAGGCTGGCGCCGTGTCGCGATGGTCCTGGCGGTCGTCCTGGCCCTGCTGATCGGGTTCGGCGCCGCGGTCGTGCTCCTGCCGCGTGGCAGCACCAGCGGCGCCTCACCGACGCCAACGCTGGCCGCCGGCGGGAGCCCCACGCCGAGTGCGGGCGGGGCGACCCAGCCACCGACCGAGACGCCGACGGAGTTGCCCAGCGCCACCCCGTCGCCCTCGCCCAGCCCCACGCCGATCCCGACCTACCCCGCGGCCACGATCCAGTTCGTGGGCCTGCAGCTGGACTCGCCGGCTGCGGCCGGCGGCAAGGCGCGCACGATCGCCTTCGGCAGCAACGGTCCGGGCGACATCATCGTCACGGCCAAGGTGAACACCGCGTCCAGCACGGCCAGCGTCTGCCTCCGCGCCGGGACGCAGGCGCCCACCTGCAAGAACGGCAGCAGCACGATCAGCTTCAAGGGCCATGCGTCGGGCGCGACAGGCTCATGGACGGTCACCGCGCTCGGGGTGGCCACCAGCGCGCCATCGATCGACCTGACGATCACGTGGCCGGCCAAGACGCCCAAGCTGACGCTCAGCAACTTCCGCTTCGATGGGACCGGCGGGGGCGACCTCGTGAACGGCTTCACGGTCGTCTTCACGGCGCGCGGCAACGGCAACCTGGGCGTGAACATGGACACCGGCAGCGGCCATAACTGGCAATGGGACGTGCTGGCGCAGGATCAGACGGCGGGCACCCAGAAGGAGTACCCCACCTCGCCTGCCACGGCCCCCAGGTTCAACATCACGTCGCCGATCGTGAAGAACCACCAGTATCGCGTCACCGTGCAGAACGAATCGGGCAACCTCGGGGCGTCGATCCCCTTGAACGGCACGTTCTCCTGGGTCTGACCTTGAAGGTCGGGCTCATCGTCCCCATCGACGATGAGAGCCTCGGCCACATCCCCAGCTACCGGGAACTCCGCGACCTGGCCCGCCTGGCGGAGGCGAGCGGGATCGACTCTATATGGGTCTTCGACCACCTGCTCTTCCGCTTCCCCGACCAGCCGCCATCGGGCATCCACGAGTGCTGGACGATCCTGGCCGCCTTGGCCGATGCGACCGACCGCGTGGAGCTGGGCACCCTCATCATGTGCACCGCCTTCCGCCCCGCGGCGCTGCTGGCCAAGATGGCCGCCGCCCTCGATGTCATCAGTGAGGGTCGCCTCATCCTGGGGCTGGGCACGGGCTGGCACGAGCCGGAGTTCCGGGCCTTCGGCTACCCGTTCCAGGAGCGGGTGGGGCGCTTCCAGGACGCGCTCACGATCATCACCGGGCTGCTGCGTGACGGGCACGTGGATTACCACGGGCGCTACGAGACGGCCGACGACTGCGTGCTGATCCCCGCGCCGACGCGGCGCATCCCGATCCTCGTGGCCGCCCGCGGCCCACGGATGCTGCGGCTGGCCGCGGCGCACGCCGATGCGTGGAACACGGCCTGGTTCGGGGCACCGGACGAGCGACTCGCCGGGCGCCGCGCGGACCTCGCGGCCGCCTGCGCGGCGGTCGGCCGCGACCCGGCCACCCTGGGCGTCACCATCGGCGTGGTCGTGCGCTACCCGGACCTGCTCGCCGGGATCAGCCCCGGCACGGTCCCGCCGGGGCCGTCGGCGCCCGCGCTCGGCGGTTCGGCGGACGAGGTTGCGGCCGGCCTCCGGGCGCATGCCGCGGCGGGGGCGCAGCACGTCATCGTGGACCTCCAGCCGCCCACCCCGGCGGCGCTCGACCGCCTGGCGGACGCGGTGGAGCGGTTCCGGGCCGCCTAGAGACGGTCGATTGCGCGGGCCGCCATGCGTGGCGCGCGCCGGGCAGGCGAGCTGCCGCCGAGCTCGAGCAGGCGGATGACCCGGGCCCGCTGGCCGCGGTAGGGCTCCAGGAGCTCCAGCATCCGCGCGTCGTCCGCATCGGTCTCGCCGGCCAGCGAGAACGCGACCAGGGTGGGCAGGTGGTAGTCGCCAAGGCTGACGGCATCAGGATCGGCCAGGGCGATGCGGGTGGCTTCAGCCGCGGTCCACGGCCCGATGCCGGCAACCGCCTGGAGGCGTGCCCGGGCCCGCTCCGGTCCCTGCGCCAGGCTCGCCTCCAGGCGATCCGCTAGGACCCCGATACGCCGCAGGACGTCGGCCCGTCGCTGCTCCAGGCCCAGCGGGTGGTAGGCGTGGTAGGGGAGGGTGGCCAGGCGCCGAGGTTCGGGCGGCACGAGGAGGCCGACCTCGGCCCCCGGTCCCGGTGCCGCGCTGCCGTGGGCACGCACGAGACGGCGGTAGACGCGCTGGGCCTCGAGGCCGGTGATCTTCTGCTCGATGACGCCCGGGACCAGGGCCTCGACGACGCGGCCCGTCCCGGTCAGGCGCACCCCGGGGAAACGCCGCATGAGCTCGGCCACCACCGGATGCCGCGGCACCAGCGCCTCCGGGCGGTCGGTCTCGCCCAGGAGTTCGGGCAGGTGATCCAGCTCCCACGCGGCGCCCGGGCCCCAGGCCTCGGCCGCTGCGGTGGCGCGGCCCAGGCGGACGCGCAGCGTGACGACGCCCGCCGGCGTGCGCGAGGCGCGCCACACCTCGACCGGCCCAAGCCGGATGGTGGGGTCGTAGGGCCCATGACGAAGGGGGGCCAGCGTGCGCACAAGGTCCAGCGGAGCGGCCAGGGTGATCGTTCGGGTCGGCATCTATCGGCCACAATGCACCGACGGCCCGCCGCCGACCGGTCCGGCTCCATGGAGGATCGCCCAGTGCTCAGCCCCGACCCGATCGCTGCCCCGGCGGCCTACCAGGCGCTGCTGCTGTCGCTGCTCGGAGAGGACGACCCGCTCCTGGCCCAGGCGGCGACGCTGCCGGGCCTGCGCGCCGTCCTGATCGAGGTGCCTGCCGTCATCCGCCAGCGTCCCGCGCCGGCCGAGTGGTCGGTCCTGGAGGTGGCCGGCCACATCCTGGACGCGGAGATCGTCTACAGCGGGCGGTACCGGTTCATCCTGGCCCACGACGCGCCGCGCCTGCCCGGCTACGACCAGGACCGGTGGGTCGATCGGCTGCACCACAACGAGGACGATCCGGAGGATCTGCTGGCCCAGTTCACCGCCCTGCGCGCGGCCAACCTGGCCCTCTGGCAGCGGACGACGGAGGCGGAGCGAGAGCGGGTCGGCCTCCACGACGAACGCGGCCCCGAGAGCTATGACCTGTCGTTCCGGCTCATCGCCGGGCACGACCGGTTCCACCTGGACCAGGCCCGACGGACCCTTGCCGTGGTGCGGCCGCCACGGGGTTGAGGCTCAGGCGGGACGCTCGTCCCGCGCCACCAGGGCCCACACGGCCCAGCCGACGACCGCGCCGACGATGGGCCCCACGAGGTAGATCCACAGCGAGCTGAGGTCGCCGCCCACGAGCGCCGGCCCGATGGACCGGGCCGGATTGACCGATGCGCCGCTGAACGGCACGGCGGCGTAGTGGATCGCCACGAGCGTCAGGGGGATGATCAGGCCGGCCATGGCCGGCGCCTTCTTGCTCGAGGCCAGGATGATCAGGATGAAGATGGCCGTGAGCACGGTCTCCAGGATCAGAGCCTGGACGTCGGTGAAGCCGTGGCCCGGGCTGGTGATGACGCCCTTGACCGCGTCCTGGTCGAAGAGCACCAGGATCAGCAGCGCCGATCCGGCGCCACCGACCACCTGGGCGATGATGTAGCCGATCGCATCGATGACGCTCGTACGGCCGTCCAGGACCATGGCGATGGTCACGGCGGGGTTGAAGTGGCCGCCCGAGACCGCGCCGAAGGCGGCGATGGCGGCCAGCAGACCGAAGCCGAAGGCGAACGGCACGACCACCAGCACCGGCGCCTGCAGGGCACCGATCGCCTGGACGGCCATGAAGCCGATGGCGAAGAAGAGGAACGTGCCGACGAGCTCGGCGACACATGCCCTCAGGTTCAGCTGACCCTGCATCTGGACCTCCCGTGCGAGCCCGCGAACGAGCACCGGGCCCCTGCCTCGAGCCCATCATACCGACGTGGCGGAGGCCCCTGACCCGGCCGCGTCGGCTACCCTCATGCACGTGGATGTGCAGAGCCTGCGTGGCTTCGAGCCCCTGGCCCGGGAGCGGCTCTCCGCCGCGGCGTACGCCTACTACGCGGGCGGGTCGTGGGACGAGCAGACGCTGCGCGAGAACGAGGCGGCCTACGCCAGGCGGACCCTGATCCCGCGAGTGCTCGTGGACGTGGGCACGATCGACCCCGGCACGACGATGCTGGGCACGGCCGTATCGCTCCCGGTGGCCCTGGCGCCAGCCGCCTTGCAGGGCCTGGCCCATCCCGAGGGCGAGTACATCCCGGCCCGCGCCGCGTCACGCGCCAAGCTCATCTACTGCCTCTCTACGTTCGCCAACCGCTCGCTGGAGACGGTCGCCGCGGTCGGCCGCGGGACGCGCTGGTTCCAGCTGTACGTGCTGCGCGACCGGGGCCGCACGGCCGAGCTCGTGGCCCGCGCTGCGGGGGCCGGCTACAGGGCGCTCATGGTCACGGTGGACCTGCCGCAGGCCGGCTACCGCGAACGTGAGCTGCGGGAGCCCGTGCTCCAGCCCGGCGAGCTGGGCAACGTGGGTCCGCTGGGCGGCGCGGACTTCCTGGAGGGCATCGGCGGGGAGGTCGACCCCACGCTGGCCTGGGATGACCTGGCCTGGATCCGGTCCCTGTCGGACCTGCCGCTGGTCATCAAGGGCATCCTGGACCCGGCCGATGCGACGCGGGCCGTCGAGCATGGCGCGGCGGGGATCGTCGTCTCCAATCACGGCGGCCGCCAGCTCGACCGCGCGCCCGCCTCGCTGGATGCGCTGGAGGCGGTCGTCGAGGCGGTCGGGGGGCGGGCGGAGGTCTACCTGGACGGCGGCGTGCGGCGGGGCACGGACGTGGTCATGGCACTGGCCATGGGCGCGCGTGCCGTGATGATCGGCCGGCCGTACCTCTACGCCCTGGCCGCGGGCGGCGAGGCCGGCGTCAACCGCTGCGTGGAGATCCTGGACCAGGAGATCCGCCTGGCGATGGCCATGCTCGGCGCGCCCACCGTGGCCCAGCTGACCCGCGACCGGGTCCGTTGACAGTGTCCGGCACGGCCACCGTCCACCGCCTCGTGAGCGGCTACGCCCGCGACGACGGCCGCGTGGGCAGCAGCGTCACGTTCATCCGCGACGGCGACGCGCTGATCGTGGCCGATCCGGGCATGGTCGCCCGTCGCGGCCGGATCCTGGAGCCGCTGCGCCGCCTGGGCGTGAAGCCGGCCGACGTGACCCACGTCTTCCTGTCCCACCACCATCCCGACCACACGCTCAACGCCGCCCTCTTCCCGGAGGCGGAGGTGGTCGATTTCTGGGCCCGCTATCGCGACGACCTGTGGCTGGACCATGACGGCGATGGCTACCACCTGTCGCCCCATGCGGTGCTGTGGCTGACCCCCGGCCACACCGAGGAAGACGCGACGCTCATCGTGGACGCGGTCGACGGGGTGTATGCCCTGACCCACCTGTGGTGGAAGGGCGACCGCACGCCGCGCATCGACCCGCTGGCGTGGGACCAGGCAGCGCTGGAGGTCGGCCGGGCGCGCGTGCTGGCGGCGGCGGACGTGGTCATCCCCGGCCACGGCCGGCCGTTCCGGGTCAGGCCGCAGACGCTCGCCGCAGGGCGATGATGTTGGCCACGAAGCCGGCCACGACGGTCAGCCCGTAGCCGGCGCACCACACGCAGACGGCGTGGATGACCGCCACCTGCAGGTAGACGAAGTAGCCCTCCATGACCACCCCGACCAGGCTCAGGGCGTAGGCCGCGAGCAGGAACCGCCGGTCACGGCTGCGCCACCAGACGAGGGTCGCCGCGATGAGGGTCAGCGAGTAGACCAGGCCGAAGGCGGCCGTGGGGATGCCCAGGATCGTGCTGTAGGGGCTGGCATCGACGGTCTCGCAGCCCTGCAGCGGGCCGCAGATGGGCGAGCCGCCGGCCAGCTTGGTCACCGTGAGGTACGAGGCGATGGCCAGGCCGATGAGGGCGATGGCCACCATCACCGGCACGCCGCGCCAGGTCGTCGAGGATTTCGCGGCCCCCGCGGCGGGCGCGTGCGCGGTCACGAAGCGGACGGACTGGCCGCCGGGCTCGAGCTTGGCGCGGGGCTGGCGGTCGGCTCTGGACTGGCCGATGGCGCAGGGCTGGCCGTGGCGTAGCCCGATGGCAGCGGTCCCGGCGTCGAGTTGCCCAGCGCGGTCTTGATGGCGGCCTCGACGGAGGCCAGGTCATAGCCGGGCAGTTTCGTGCTGTTGACGAAGATCGTGGGCGTTCCGATGACCCCGGCGCCGATGCCCTGCTGGTGCTCCTGGGTCACCTGCTGCACGGTCGCGGTGTTCGACGTGCACGTGCTGAACGTGCTCTGGTCCAGGCCCACGGCCGCGGCGATCTGGAGGAGCCGCGACGACGAGAAGGTGCCTTCATTCTCCACCGCCCCCTGGTTGGCGTACAGGTAGTCGTGGTACGGCCAGAACTTGCCCTGCTGCTCCGCGCAGGTGCCGGCCACGGCCGCGTCGATCGACTCCTGGCCCAGGAAGGCGAAGTCGTGGAAGACGAGCTTGGCCTGTCCGGTGACCACGTACGTGGACACCAGCTGCGGCTGCGTCTGCTCCGAGAACATGGCGCAGTAGGGGCACTGGTAGTCGGCCCAGATGTCGACCGTGACCGGTGCCCCGCTGCTGCCGAGCGTGGTGCCGTCAGCGAGCGCGACTGGTGAGGGGTTGCCCGGTGGGATGAGGTCGGCCGCCGGGGCGTGCTGGTTGGCCAGGAACAGGACACCGACGACCAGGAGGGCCAGCACGAGGGCCGCGCCCGACAGCCAGACGACCGGCGAGATGCGCCGCTGCTCCGCCGCCCGCCGTCGGGCGAGTTCGCGGTCGCGGGCATCACGCCGCGCCTCGCGCTGCGATTCACGGCGCGCGCGGCGCGACTCGGGGGGCACGGTCTTCTGGCGAGGAGGGGGCACCCGATGCTCCGTCACATGACTCTTGCCCCCTTAGGGTAGCCGTGCTGCAGGGAACGTGCCGCCCGCGGGGGCCAGGCGCCGGTCGTCCCCGTCACGCGTCGGCCAGGTCGATCCACATCGGCGCGTGGTCGGACGGCGTAGGCCCCTTGCGGGCGTCCCGGTCGATCTCCGCGGCCACCAGGCGGTCGGCCAGCGCGCGGGTCACGAGGAGGTGGTCGATGCGCATGCCCAGGCCTTTGTGGAAGTTGCCAGCGCGGTAATCCCACCAGGTGAAGCGGCCACCCTCAGGATGGCGCAGGCGGTAGGCATCGACCAGGCCCCAGTCCAGCAGGGCCTGGAAGGCCGCCCGTTCGAGCGGTGAGGTGTGGGTCGTGCCGACATACATGGCCGGGTCGTAGACGTCGAGGTCGGCCGGGGCCACGTTCATGTCGCCGCCCAGGACCAGCGGCTCGTCGGGCGAGGCGGAACTCCTGAGCCACGCCAGCAGCTCGTCGAACCAGGCCAGCTTGGCGGCGTAGAACGGCGTGTCCAGTTCGCGGCCGTTGGGCGCGTAGAGGCTGACCACGCGGAGTCCGCCGCACGTCGCGGCGATCATCCGGGCCTCGGCAGCCGGTTCATCGTCCGGCGTATCGGTAGACCCCGGCCGCAGCGGCCCGGCCCCGAAGTTGGCCACGACCGCCTGGAGTCCGACCCGCGAAGCGACGGCGACGCCGTTCCAGCGGCCCTCGCCATGGTGGGCCAGCTGGTAGCCTGCCATCCCGAAGGCCATGTCGGGGGCTGCCTCGTCGGCTAGCTTGGTCTCCTGCATCAGCAGGACATCCGGCTGGGCGGTCGCCAGCCAGCTCACGACCTTGTCCAGGCGCGCCCGCAGCGAGTTGACGTTCCAGGTCGCGATGCGCATGCCATGAGCCTACCAGCGGCGCCTGTCCACCGGCCATCCACCGGCGCCCGGCGGGTGGTGGAGAAGCGCGCCACGAAGGTCGTGATTCGTGGATAACTCCCGTTGACCCACCGTGCTCCCCGGCGTACCGTTGCTCTTGCCCGGAGAGGCTGATGCGAACCCGACCCGAGATCGTCTCAACGGTCGCGGGGCGCTCGGCTCCTCCGGGCGTTCTGTGTGTCCGGAGGTGCGCGTGGCAGTCTGGTTCACGGTACGGCTGGAGGATCGGCCCGGCTCACTGGCGCAGCTGGC
>Ga0187779_10000491_pt1 | contig 26404 bp, 21 predicted proteins | sample 1015_Q2_SP10_10__FD_132435 | JGI IMG/M metagenome (GOLD analysis project Ga0187779, IMG submission 132435) | Tropical peat soil microbial communities from peatlands in Department of Meta, Colombia - 1015_Q2_SP10_10_MG | ecosystem: Environmental > Terrestrial > Soil > Wetlands > Peat | place... | reverse complement strand
GAAGCGCTTAATGACGATTGCCGGATTTCCAGCCACCACCGTGCTCGGTTCGACTGACTTCGTGACGACCGATCCAGCCGCTACCACCGAATTTTCGCCGATCGTTACACCTTTCAGAATCGTGGCGTTCATTCCGATCCAGACGTTGTCGCAGATTCTTACGGGCGAAGTCTTCAGTTTTGGACGCGGTGGACGATTCTTAAAAAACGGGGCAAGCGCTTTTGCATCGACCAGACGCTGGGCCGGCTCGAGCGGATGAAAATCCGAGTCGGCCATGCCGACGTTCCACGAGATTAAACAATGCGACCCGATCTCGATCTTCTCCTCGACCATGATCAATGCGCCGTTCAGCAGAGTAAAATCCCCGACCGTGCAAAATCCATTTTGCCCAACCGAAAACGAGCATCCGGCGTAACAGGAAACGTGGTTCCCGAGTTTTATCGCGCCTGATTTTCGGTTGCGAAGAAATCGAAAAATTTGCGCGGTCTCACAGTAGAAACCTTGGCCAAATTCGACATTTGGCGGAATCGGCTCCTTCCACCAGTCGTCTTGGACATATCGATCTGCTTGAACGTTGCTCATGTCGGAAATTTCCCCGAGGCGTAAAGTCGAGCGTAGACACCACCGCGCGCGACCAGGTCGGGCCCGCGGCCTTGTTCAACCACGGTTCCGCGCTCGAGCACGACAATGTGATCGACATCGTGGACTGTTGCGAGTCTGTGCGTCACGATCAAAGTAGTTCGCCCGCGCATTAATTCCTTAATTGTCTCCATGATCGCTGCTTCGGTTGCGGGATCGAGCGCGGAAGTTGGCTCATCCAGCAAAAGAATCGGCGCGTTCTTCAAAAATGCTCGCGCGATTCCAATGCGCTGGCGCTGACCAACGCTCAAGTGCCCGCCGCGTTCGCCGACAAGACTGCCATAACCGTTCGGCAACGCGCGGATAAACTCGTCAGCCTGAGCTCGACGCGCGGCCTCGATGATTTCATCCTCGCTCGCGCCGAGTCGGCCATAGGCAATGTTTTCCCGAACGGTCGTGGAAAAGAGGAGCGTATCCTGCAGGACGATCCCAATTTGGGCGCGCAAAGATTTCTTTGTGATTTTTCGCACATCGCGCCCATCAAGAGTTACGTTCCCGGAAATCGGATCGTAGAAACGCGGAACGAGACTTAACAAAGTACTTTTGCCGGCACCAGTTCCGCCTACCAAAGCGACGATCTGATTAGGCTCAATCGCCAGATCGATATCATGCAGCACCGGGCGGTCCTGTCCGTACGCAAACGAGACATCGCGAAAACCAATCGCGCCCCGGGCGGCGTCAATCGCAACCGCATCCGACGCATCGGCCACGTCGTCTTGTCGATCCAGCACTTCGAAACAACGTTTCGCCCCGGCGGTGGCTCCCTCCATCGCCCACGCAGTGTAGGTGAGTTGTTCCAGCGGCCCATAGAGCATCAAAATATAGGCACTAAAGACCAGTAATGATCCAAGCGTCAGTGTTCCGGCCAGAACGTGCATCGTTCCGACGTAATACATCGCGGCCGTGCTAATCAGCATGAGTGTGCTGATTACCAGTGCGCTGTTCATGTTCGTTAGCGTCAATTCGAGATTGGCGCGCAAACTCTGCGCTGCTTGTGCCCGAAATTGACGTACCTCCCAATCCTCGCGACCAAAGGCATGTACCATTCGAATGGAACTTAGACCTTCCTGCGCCTGGACAAGCACCGCGCTTTCGACCTCTTGGATGGAAGTTGATTGTTGTCGGATACGGGTCGCAAAAAAATAGATGGTGGCGAGAAGGAACGGGATAATGACAAGGGAAAGCAAACTTAACTGCCAGTCCATTCGCCACATCACAACAAATGTGCTCAACAGGGTGATCGCCGAGCCGAAGATGTTGGTGAAACCCTTGTTATAGATCGTTTGAATTGATTGCGAATCGTAAGCGACCCGAAAGGTCGAATCGGCAGAACGACGCGCATCATGATACTTCAAAGAAAGTGACTGAAGATAGGAGTAAAGATCGGTGCGCAGCTTGAGCAATGCCTGCAGTCCGGCTTTTACAAAAATGTAAGTGGTGGCCCAACTCAGCAGGCTCCAAATCACCTGAATGACGATCAAAGCGAGACACAACGCGGCGACCCAGCCTGCAACCGAAAGATGGAGCGATTGGATTCCAAATAGCTGAACGCTGTAATCCCCCAGATTTTGGTCTGATCCTTTAAAGCCCGGAATGATTTGATCGACAATAATCTTGAACGGCCACGGCTTGAGTAGATTTAGGGCGATTCCACACAAAGACAGAAACAAGCCGAGAACCGTTTGTCCCCAAAACGCCTGGTAGTAATGGAGAACGCGCCGATAAATGGACATTTAAATTTTGATTTACGGATTTTAGTTTTTGGACTGAACTAGGGCGAACTCATTCGACCCGATTCGAGAGATTCCTCGACTTCGCTCTGAATGACAATATGCAACATCTAATTCAAGTATGGTTTCAGTGGGTCGAGCAATGGGGCTATCTGGGGATTATTTTGCTCATGGCAATGGAAAGCTCGATCATTCCGGTACCGAGCGAGATTGTTATTCCGCCCGCGGCCTTTCTCGCTGCGGAAGGAAAGTTGGACACGTTAGCCGTTATCGCGGCGGGCACACTGGGTTCGTGGATCGGGGCAGCGGTGTCATACTGGGTTTCATTGTGGCTCGGCCGCGTCTTCATCGCGAAGTGGGGCCGTTATGTCCTGCTGAGCGAGCGGAAACTCGAGCGTGCTGAAGAGTGGGTTCATCGATACGAAGCAGGAGGCATTTTCTTTGCGCGGCTCTTGCCGGTGATTCGTCATCTAATTTCTATTCCTGCTGGAATAATTAGAATGGAATTCGCCACGTTCGGTCTGATGACTTTGGCTGGATCCGCCGTCTGGTGTTCTGTCCTGACTTGGTTCGGCCAAAAAGTGATTACGCGCGCGATGATTGAGTCGAAAGATACGACCGCCTTGATCAATGCGGTCAAGGAAAGCGGCAATTTTCACATGATCTTGATAGCATGCGTCTTGATCACGCTTTTCTATTTTATCGTGGTGGCTCTTACCGGCAAAAAGCGGAGCGCTTGATACTGTTGGTTGTCGCAAATTTTATAGTTTTTTTACTTTTGCTGCCATTGAATGAGGCGCCGCGCCGGACATAGGGGTAATTCCCGCCCCAAGGCCGCGTTCGCAAATGAGACAGGATTGTCCCATTTTCGGAACGCTTTGGGCTTTAAAACGCGCGGACCGGCCTCCAGAAACGATTCAGATACCGAGGGTAGTGGTCGGCAAACTAAATTTGAACAAAATGGCGCAACACCTGCTCTAACCAAAGGAAGCTATGAAGAAGAACAACCTCATCCTAAAACCGCGCACAAAACTTTCGCTCGGCGATTTGATTTTCGCCGTCGGTTCCTGCACCAAGAACCCCAAGGAGACCGTTGCGACGGTGGCAGATCTTTTTGCCAGCGGTCAAGTTCGGGTTCAAAGCAACGGCCAGTTTCTGCGGGCAAAGGTTTGCTAACCTGATCGACAGAAGACTTTTTGAAGTCGCTCCGGTGATTTTTCGCCGGAGCGATTTTTTTTAACGGAAAACGTTTTTGACATTCTTGCGCGCTCTTATCTTCTTTCTGTGTGATTGAGCGTTACTCACGGCCCCAGATGAGCCGGATCTGGTCGGATGCACGAAGATTCGAAATCTGGCTTGAGATCGAAGTGCTGGCGGTCGAGGAAATGGCCTCGCTTGGCGAAATCCCGAAAGAAGACGCCGCCGAAATCCGAAAACGAGCGCGCTTCTCGATTCCAGAGATTGCCGAGATCGAGAAACGAACCAATCACGACGTCATTGCTTTTTTGGAAAACGTCGCGGGATCGGTCGGGCCGGCCGCACGCTGGATTCATCAGGGTCTGACTTCGTCAGACATCCTTGATACGACATTGGCAGTTCAACTGACCGAATCGGCTGCGATCATTGCGGACGATTTGAAGAATTTGAGAGCGGTCATTTCCGCTCAGGCGCGTCGGTATAAAATGACCCCAATGATCGGCCGCAGCCACGGCGTCCATGCCGAGCCGATCACCTTTGGGTTGAAACTTGCGCTGATGTTCGACGAATTTGGGCGGGCCGAAGAACGGCTGGCCCAGACGCGCGAGAGAATTCGGGTGGGAAAAATTAGCGGCGCAGTCGGCACCCACGCCCATATCGATCCAAAAATCGAGTGCGCCGTTTGCGAGAAACTGGGGCTAAAGCCTGCCACGCTCTCGACCCAAATTGTCCAGCGCGATCGGCATGCGGAATTTATGACGACCCTGGCGGTGATTGCGTCCAGTATCGATCGCTGGGCTACGGAATTTCGTCACCTTCAACGGACTGAGGTTCTCGAAGTTGAGGAATTTTTTGGCGAAGGTCAGAAAGGCAGTTCTGCAATGCCGCACAAACGCAATCCGATAACGAGCGAGCGACTCAGCGGCTTGGCGCGCGTCATCCGCGGTAATGCGGCGGTCGCGCTGGAAAATGTCGCGCTGTGGCACGAGCGCGACATAAGCCATTCGAGCGCAGAACGAATCATTTTACCGGATTCGTGCATCTTGCTCGATTATATGCTGGCGACGTTACGAGACTTGGTCGAACGATTACAGGTTTATCCGAAGCGAATGCTCGAAAATCTCTCATCGAGCAAAGGTCTTTACTTCAGCCAGTCGATCTTATTGGCACTAACCCGCGCGGGAGCGGAGCGGAAGACCGCATATGAAGCGGTGCAACGTGCGGCCATGAAGACATGGCAGGGAAAAGGGACGTTTGCCGACAACGTCAAGGCTGAGCCTGAGATTACGGCGAGGCTTTCATCATCAGAAATCGATCGACTTTGCTCGCTGGATGTTCATTTCCAGCATGTCGATGCAACCTTTAAAGCGCTGGGACTGGAATAACTATGCCTTGGGTGCTGGCTTGAGAAGCAATTCCGCAAGTCGCCCGGAGTTGTCGAGTTTGATCTCACTTGATTCGAAGGCGGCGCCAGTTCTCTCGGTCGCTTTCGGGTTGAGGGTCACACGGACAATGTTCGTCGGCCATTTCAGAAGTAATTGCGCGATTTGAAAAGTATTAGACAGCTGGACTGAGCTGAGCTCGAGTTGGGCAATGAGCTCGACCGTCATCGGGGTAGAGCCGGCCGGTGTAAGTTGAACGCGGGTGCGCGTATGATTCGGAATCAGTGCAACGCCACCGATGGCAAAAGCGCTTTGCGTTTGAGTCCGTTGGAATGGATGGGTGCTTGGAACCAGTCGAATGGACGAAATCCGCCCCTCGGCATTTAATTCCGCTCGACCGAGTTGAAATGCGGTTTGGGGCGGGATCGCGCCGTGCGCAGTGGCCGAAGAGAGATGCAATGAAACAATCGTGGACGCGGGCCTGGCGCGAATTGCTCCCATTTGCAATTGCGGCGTTAACTGCATGGAAATCACTTCCAGAAAAAGGCCAAGGATCGCAGTGTTCGCATCTGCCGTCGCGGCATTAACAATTGCCGGCCCCGAAAGGCTCGGCCACGGTGTTTCAAAAAGTTCCGGCGTAACCGGGGCCGGCACGCGGGGTAGAATTTGCGCAGTCCGTTGCCTTTCTCGCGCGGGTTTCGCGACCGGTGCGATTGGTGAGGTTGGTTCATTCGCTCTTATCGCAATCTTTTTCGCCGCCGACCGCCTCTGTCGCGGGCCTGCTTCCAGGGTCTTCTTGACCAGCTGAACCAGTGCGTCCGACAAGAATGGTTTCTCGATCGCCGCCACGACATTTTGATAAAGCGCGGCGGTAGCTTTCATCTCCGCGACATGCCCGGACATCATCAACACAGGCACGCCTGCAGTTTTTTCGTTTTCCAGAAGACGGCGGCAAATTTGGTCCCCATTTATGTCGGGCAAGCTGTAATCCAGCAGAACGAGATCAGGGAGTATCCTTTCGACCTGTTCAATTCCCTCAGCGCCTGTCAGGGCGGTTGTAATTTGCAATTGGGCATCGTCTGTCGCCAAAACATCCTCGACAAAGATGAGCAACATCTCGGTGTCGTCGATCACGACGATTTTTTTCCCGGTCTTGGTTTCGGTTGGAGCAGGTGCTGGTCGTTCTTCCTCCGGCGAAATCTGCGGAGGCGCCGGCGCTTCCGTCTGGCGCAGGTACGCGAGGGCAATTTCGATCCAATCGTCATGGACTGTCCGCCTGGCCTGACTGGTTGCCTTGGTCTCGTTCCATCGGACATCGTTCCAATTCAGGATTTGGCGAAGCGCTGCTCCTCCGATTAAGTTGCCTGCCTCGGCGTGAGTTATCTGGCCGCCACTCCCGCATACCTTGCCGGAGCCGCCAGTTTCATCATTTAGATCGACAACGAAATTGCCGCCGCCAGCGCAATGCAACAAAAGGACGTCCAGTGTATTGAGAGCGCGCAAGCTGCCTCGTGGATTCAAAGAACCCGATTCTCCCCAAGGCCCAAGGACTGCCTGCATCGCCGACCCAAATGCCGCGAGCTCGAACGGCTTGCCAATGAACTGAAGTGCGCCGAAAGATCCGCGCGAGGTCAAGATTTCGTCCGGAATCCGGCTACCAACCACCAAAACGCGCGCGGTCGGAAGCGCGTTCCGCAACTTTTCTATAAACGTTGTGATCCCCGACCAAGGCGGATCGACATCCAGGATGAGAACCTGAGGGCGAGTTTTGGCGACGAATTCGTCGGCTTCGGCCAGGGAACGGGCGCGAACAACCGGATGTTCTGGCGCGAATTTCTTTAGTGCCGAGCCAATCGCCGCCGCCAGGGCATCGTACTCTTCGAGAAGAAGTATGCTACCTGGAGACGAGGCCTTGGGCGATGATTGATGAGAAGGCACGTCGAGAACGGCTCCAAATATCGAGGGTAAGATAAGCGCAAGGCATGGTCAACGGTCACGAGGGGCAGGTTGCATGCCCTGAAACGCGTCGTTAGGCGAAATGGGCGGTTTTTACTCGTAGCGAAGGGCCTCGATCGGGTCGAGCGAAGCGGCGCGATAGGCTGGATAAAGTCCAAACCCAATCCCGATTGCCGAGCAAACCAATAACCCAATGATCGTCCAGCCCAGCGGAAAGATGATCTCCGCCTTCAGCCAAACGGCCAGCAGATCACCAAAGATGATTCCCAGGACGATTCCGAGAATCCCGCCGGCTTCCGAAATGAAAACCGCTTCGGTCAGGAACTGCCGCAAAATATCCCGGCTGCGGGCGCCGATTGATTTGCGAACCCCGATTTCTTTCGTCCGCTCGGTGACGCTGACCAGCATGATGTTCATGATGCCGATCCCGGCCGCCACCAGCGCGATAAAACTAATGACGAAAGCGCCGATTCGCACAACCCCTGCAATCGAAACGAATGCGCTCTTCAAGGAATCGTTGGAATAAATCTCGAAATCGTTCTCCTGGTTTGCGCGCAGCCCGCGAGCGATTCGCATCGCTCCGACTGCTTTGTCAAATGTGCGATTGTAGGTGTCTGCCGAAAAAGCCTGGGTTGCGATGTTGACCGTTCGCTTGCCCGAGCCGAAGTCTTCAAAAAATCGCGTGATCGGCATAATGCAGAGATCGTCCTGGCTTTGGCCGAACGCTGTGCCTTTTTCTGCCAGAACGCCCACGATCGTGTAAGTGTGGCCGGTAAGCCTGATCACCTTACCAATAGGCGACTCGTGCGGGAAGAGCCGTTTCTCAACCACTTTGCCCACAACTAAAACTCGCCGGGCCAGATCGACATCTTCATCGTTCAAATTCCGGCCGTAGCCAAGCGTGTAAGCATTCGCAGTCAGAAAACTGCGGTTTGTTCCGACGATTAGCAGACTTGGCGTTGTCTTCACCCCGTTATAGACGGCCTGGCCCTTCACTTCGTAACCAAAACACTTCAAACAAATTTCGCGCGCGTCGCCTTCCATCAATTTGTAGTAGTGCAACGCCTCGCGATATGTGATGTCTCGCCGGTTTTGATATTTCTTCTTCACGTCGCCGCTTGCGCTCACGTTGGCCGGATACTTGGCAAATTGGAAAATGTTCGAACCGAGGAAACTGATGCCGTTTTCAATCGAATATTGCAGCGCGCCAACCGCAGTCATGACTGAAATAACCGAGAAAACGCCAATGGTGATCCCGCTCATGGTCAATCCGGAGCGCAGCTTGTTCACGCCTAACGAGGCCAGCGCCATTTTGATGATTTCGCCGAACAACATATCGATTCTAAACGAAACGCCGGTTCATTCGTATCTTAGAGCAGCAACTGGATCGAGGCGCGAAGCGGACCAGGCCGGAGCGAAGCCAGAAAACAGCCCGGTCATTACCGACACGATCATGCTGGCAATGACAAGCCCAAGCGAAAAATGAATTGGGAAATCAGGAAACGCCTTCGCAATTCCAAAGCACATGAGATATGCGATCGTCAGGCCGATCAGACCGCCCATCAGGCAAACAGCGGTCGATTCGATCAGAAACTGGAGCAGGATGGTTCGCCGCCGTGCGCCGAGAGCCTTCCGCGTTCCAATTTCCTTCGTTCGCTCTTTCACGCTTACGAATGTGATATTCATGATGCCGATCGCCCCGACGAAAAGCGAAAGGCCGGTAATGAAAAGCCCGGCCACCGCGATGGAATTCTTCACCGGATCAAGCGTGCTCTTGAAGGCCTGCTGCTCGTTGATTGAAAAGTCGTCCGCCTTTTCCGGTGGCAGACCGCGGACCCGCCGCATGTAACCGGTGAGCTCGTCCTTCGCTTCGGCGAGTTTTGTCTTGTCACTCACTTTTACGCGGACATCGGATTCCGTACTCCCGCCGCCGCCCGGCCCCGGCCGCACATCGGATGCGCTTTTCGAGCTCAAATATTTATTAAACGCCACCAGCGGGATCGCGACCATCGAGTCCCAGCTGAAGAGCCCAAGAAAGGTCCCTTGACGGGAATTGACGCCTACGACTTTGAAGAATTGACCATTGATCAAAACCGATTTGCCGATCGGTGTTTCTGACGGAAACAATGCATCCGCGACGTCATACCCGATCACAACAACTTGAGCGCCCTCACGTGATTCGATCTCGTTAAAAAAGCGGCCGTCTTTGCAATCGATTGTCGATGTGACGGTAAAGTCCGAAGTGGTGCCGAGAGTGAACACATTGTCCACTTGATTGCCACCATATTTGATCGAGCGCATCAAACTGGAAGTCGGCACAGCCACAATCAGATTCGAGTTCGGCGCTGCGGCGATCATTCGATTAAGTCTTTCGGCGTACTCCGTCTTAATCTTCTTCCGGTCGCGGTAATTCCACCAGTCATCCACTTGTTTCCATGGCCACTGGCCAACGTAAAGCACGTCGTCGCCCAACACCGCCATGCTCTTGTCGAAGCCGGTTGAGATCCCGTTAATTGCCGTGCCCATCAAGGTCACCGCGACGATGCCGATAATGACGCCAAGCGCGGTCAGGGTTGAACGCGTTTTGTTGGCACGCATTTGGGCTGCCGCAATCCGCCAGCTTTCGGTCAGCTCGTAGATAAATCGCGTCATTGCCAGATTTAACGAAGGACGGCGGCGGCGGTTGGCTCCATTTTCCCCGTGGTCGCCAGGTCATCGCTCTCAATAAGTCCGTCGCGCAAACGCACAATTCGACGTGCATGTCGTGCGATGTCGGGCTCGTGGGTCACGAGAATAATCGTGTTTCCGCGATCGTACAAATTCTCGAACAGCGCCATGATTTCTTCGCCTGTCTTCGAATCAAGATTACCGGTCGGTTCGTCTGCCAAAATAATTGACGGGCGATTGACAAGAGCGCGGGCGATCGCGACCCGCTGGCGTTGACCTCCCGACAATTCGCTCGGTTTGTGAAACATCCGATCACTCAAGCCGACCTCACAGAGCACTTGAGTAGCGCGCTCCTCGCGTGTCTCGGGATCCACTCCGGCGTAAATCAACGGCAGCTCGACGTTGCGCAAACTATTGGCCCGCGGCAGCAGATTGAATGTCTGAAAAACAAAGCCAATCTCACGATTTCGGATCGCAGCCAGTTCGTCGTCGTTCATTTCGGCGACATTTCGGCCGTTAAACTCGTAGCGCCCCGCGGTGGGTGTGTCGAGGCAACCAAGCATATTCATGAGCGTCGATTTCCCGCTTCCGCTTGGCCCCATGATCGCGATGTATTCATTGCGATGAAGCCGAAGCGAGACGCCACGCAACGCCCGCACGATTTCTTCACCCATCACGTAGTCTTTTGTGATGTTCTCGATGTCGATGACGATGGCGTCGTCGCTCGTCACTTCAGCGCTTCCTTATCGTAAGTGACTTTCGCGCCTTCTTTCAATTTCCGACTGATCGCGCTGTAAGTCCCGGAAATAACCTCGTCGCCCGGCTTGATGCCGCTTTTAATTTCGATGTAGGAATCGTCGGCAATGCCCGTTGTCACCTTGACCATCTGCGCCTTGCCGCCGTTTTTCAAAAACACAACCTTCGATATTTTTTCGCGCTCTTCTTTCTGCGCCTGTTTCTCCTGACGATTGCTGGTGACTTCGGCATTATTGTCAGCTTTGTCGCGTGCGGCTGCTTGCTCCTTGCGCTTCTCGATTTCCTCCGGACTTAAATTCGTATCTCCGGTGCGAATGGTCACGCTTTGCAAGGGCACCGCAATGGCATCTTTGACCATGTTTGTTTCGATGTCGGCGGTGCAACTCAACCCTGGTCGTAAGAGCAAGCCTTCAGTGTCAAGGTTGATCTTCACTTCGAAGTTCGTTACCTCCTCCTGCGTTCCAGCGCCGGTTGTTTTTCCGGTGTTGGCAATTTGCGCAACCGTTCCCTTGAAGATTCGATCACCGTAGGCGTCGATCTTCACGCCTGCCTTATCGTCAACTTTGACGTTGACCACGTCGTTTTCGTTAACATCGACGACCGCTTGCATGTGGCCTAGATCGGCCACCCGCATCACTTCCGTGCCGGCGAACTGGTTGGTCGCAACGACTCGCTCGCCGAGTTTGCTGTTCAGGATCGTGACATGTCCGTCGATTGGCGAATAGATCGTTGTCTTTAAAAGCTCCTCTCGTGCCTGGCTGGAACTTGCCTCTGCGACTTCAATCTGGTGGAGCGAACTCTCATAGGTGTTCCTGGCCACATCGTCTGCCGCCTGGGCGGCGTTATACTCCTGCGCCGAAATTGTTTGCTTCGCGAACATGTCTTCGGCCCTTTTGAGATCCTGATCACATTTCACCAACGTCGCCTTTTGCTGGAGATTTATTGCTTTGGCCGCGCTGATGCCCGCTTCCTGTTGCTCCAGTTGCGCCTTGTACAGGTCGGGCTTGATCTTGACCAGCAAATCGCCCTTTTTGATCGCCATTCCGTCTTCAACCGGCAACTCGATGATTTCGCCCGCGACCTCCGGAGAAATTTTTACTTCTGTCTCCGGCTGAACTTTGCCCGTGGCCGAAACGGTCTGCACGATCGTTTTGCGCACTGCCTTTTCAGTCGTAACCGGGACCGGCTTCTCCCGCTTGCTATTGATGATCGAAATGACGATCAGCAGTAGAAGCAGTCCGATCGATCCAAGGATGATCTTCCGTTTCCGTCGCGAGCGCTTTTTTTTGGTGACCTGCGGCGCGACTGGGGGAGTAGCTAGGGTTTGATGCATAAAATCCTCTCGGAGTGAGGTAAGGCGGCCAGAAATTATCCCATTTTTGACCATAGCAAAGTAAACCTGTTCAAGAACATCAATAATAGGATGCAAACACAGGGCATTTTGGATTCAACCAACTTGCGCCAAATTTGCGCTAGATCGGGCGTTGATTCGGTTTATCGCCCAGGCCGCGTGTTCGGCGATCAAAGGCTCGCTATCGTGGCTCGCTTTCTCCAACGCTGGCAAGTCCTCCAGGGTCCCGACATTGCCCAGCGCGACACAAACATTACGCAGAAATCCGCGACGTTTAATTCGCATGATCGGTGAGGCGCGAAACAAATTTTTGAATTCAACGTCCGTCAGCCGCAGATAATCGCGCAGCGAATAAACACTTGTCGATTTCCGGGCGGAAAATGCGCCTTCCCGGGCAACCCGAGCGAAGCGATTCCACGGGCAGACCTCGAGGCAGTCGTCACAACCAAAAATCCGGTCACCGATGAATGGACGCAACTCGGCCGGGATCGAACCCTTCAATTCGATCGTCAGGTAGGAAATGCAACGTCGTGCATCCAACTGATGTTCGGCGGTAATTGCGCCGGTCGGGCAGGCGTCGATACAGCGTGTACATTTGCCGCAACGATCACGCGTCGGCGAATCTGGCGGCAAATCGAGAGTCGTTAAAATCTCGGCAAGAAAAAACCAGGTGCCAAGGCGTTCATTGATCAACATCGTGCTTTTACCGTGCCAGCCAATGCCGGCCTGCGCGCCGTAATCGCGTTCCAAAATCGGCCCGGTATCGACGTAACACTTTTGCAGGCCGCCAACCGTCCGTAGAAAATCGTCGATTTTCTTCAATTTCGCCGCAACGATTTCGTGATAATCATCGCCCCACGCATACCGCGCTATCCGTCCGGTGGCGGCGGTCCGCGACCGTCGAACATCGTTACCTTGAAAATAATTGACTGCCAGAACGATCATCGAGCGCGCGCCGGGCAAAACATTTTGCGGATTCGCCCGCTTCCAGGCGCCGCGCGCCATGTAATTCATTTCTCCAGCGGCTCCGTCTGCCAACCACGCATCGAATTCCGCAATGTGAGCTGGGGGAACGCAGGTCGCGACGCGACACGAATCAAAACCGAGTTTGGTCGCCAAATCGAGCAGTTGCTTTTTGAGGTTCATTTTTGCAGCGCCAATTCTTCAATCCTTTTCAAGATCGCCTCGGCAACCTCGTCATGCGTCAACTTCGTCGTGTCGATCCGAATTTCGGCAACCTCCTCGTAAAGTGGTCGGCGGGCTGCCAGCAGCGCCTTGAAGCTCGCCCGCGGATTTTCTACCTCCAACAGCGGTCTTCCGCTCTTGCGGGTCGCGCGTTCGAAAAGAATCTCATCATCCGCGTCCAGCCAAACAACGGTTCCTAACTGTCTCAAGAGGTCGACATTTTTATTCCTTAAAACAGTTCCACCGCCGGTCACGACGATAGATGGGCGGCGTAATTCCAATTCACGCAACACTTCCGTCTCGACTTCTCGAAATCGCGATTCGCCATGCTTCAAAAAAATTTCTGAAATTGGCATCCCAAGTTTCATGGTTGCAAGCTCGTCTGTATCAATGCGAGTGAGCCCCGCCAGCCGTTGGATGCAGCGGCCGATCGATGATTTGCCGGCGCCCATGAATCCAACGAGTACGATCGATTTGGCAAGCTGCACTCCTCAAGTATGCCATACTTCTCTTGTCATTCCGAGAGTAGTCGAGGAATCTCTGGCCGTTTGAAAATGACTTCGCTCACCAAAATGGTTGAATATCTCGATCGCTTCTTGCGTGTACGTGAAGTTGGCGACTGGGAAAATGCGCTGAACGGATTGCAGATCGAAAATTCCGGAGCCGTGACGAGAATTGGCGCTGCCGTTGACGCGTCAACTCGCACGTTGCGCGAGGCGGCGAAACGAAAGGTCGACTTTCTGCTTGTTCATCACGGCGTGTTTTGGCCCGGCTTACGGCCAGTTGCCGGGGCGTTGCATGCGCAACTAAAGCTCGCGTTTGAAAACAACCTCGCGCTCTACAGCGCACATCTGCCGCTCGATCTGCATCCGCAAATAGGAAACAACGTGCAGCTCGCAAAGTCTCTCGGACTACGATCGACCACGAAATTCTTCGAAGAAAAAGGCCAGCTCATCGGTCTGAAAGCCCGCGCTGTCATCTCGCGCAACACACTTCTGCAAAGACTAGCGAATTCATTAAAAGGGAGAGTGAAGGCTTTCAAGTTTGGGCCACCGCGAACAAAGGCAATCGGAGTAATTACTGGCGGAGCGGGGGGCGAGATCTATCGGGTTGCGGAAGAGGGAATCGACACATTCATCACCGGCGAGGCACCGCATTGGGCTGCCGTTGCAGCTGAAGAATTAAAAATGAACCTTTTTCTCGGCGGCCATTACGCAACCGAAACCTTCGGGGTCAAGGCACTGGCCGCACATCTTTCAAAACGATTTCGAGTGCCGTTCGAATTTATCGACTGTCCAACAGGCTTGTAACTGGCCATTATTGAAGGCCATGGAAGACCTGGCCGGGCCTCTTCTTTTCGCTCTAGCTGCGCTCGTTCTGTCGATCATTGCTCTGGCAAAGGTCTCCAGTTTAAAGGCCGGCATCGAAGAGTTGAAGCGGCGTCTTTCCGAAATCAAAACTAGCGGCCGCGTCCCCGCCGCGGAGCCGGCAACGGCAAAGCCGGCGATTCCACCCCCGCTTCCGGATTCTGTTAAATCATCTCCAGCCCCGTCTGTGTCGTTGCCGACTCCGCGCATTCCAAAGCCAGCACCGTCGGCGATTAATTGGGAATCGGTGCTCGGGGTCAAACTTTTCGCATGGATCGGCGGATTCGCCCTGTCTCTCGGTGTCGTCTTTTTCATCAAGTACGCCTTCGACAACAACTGGATCACCGCGGGAATGCGGATCGTCGCCGGCGCGATCGTTGGCACATTGCTGATCGTCGTCAGTTTGCTTCCAAGAGTGCGCGGTTACCGAGTCCCGGCGCAGAGCCTTTGTGCAACCGGTATTCTTGTTTTGTATGCAGACATTTACGCTGCCCACTCGTTTTATGGCTTGATTTCGCTGACGGTGGCGACTGCGTTAATGTGGATCGTAACGGGCGCAGCACTGGTTATTGCGACTGGGCTCACTGCCCAAAGCGTCGCCTGGCTCGGTCTCATCGGTGGTTTTCTCACCCCGATTTTGGTTCGGTCGCAATATGACTCTGCGGCGGTGTTGTTCGGCTACCTCGCCATCCTGAGTTGCGGCATCGCTGTCGTCAGCGCGCTCAAACATTGGAACTATCTCATCTTCGCAGCCGCCATTGCTACGGTCGTGATGGAGTTTACCTGGGCGGCTGATTTCTTCGGAAACAGCGGAGGCGGGGAAGTGCGGATTGTGTTCCTTGCAATGGAATTGCTCTTTGTCGGGATCTGCATTGCGTTGACAACCTGGAGATCAACCAGCAATTGGACGATCGCAGCCGCCGCAATCGTTGGCTTTGCACCGCTTCTCGCCTTCATTGAAGATCCGCGCAGCAACCTGGCCGATTGGGATTGCGGTTTCGCGACCCTATTGCTCAGCGCAGCCGGGCTGATTACAATCGCGGCAGCGCATCGTCATATCGATGAGAAAGCGAAAGGTCTGGCCGCCGTCGTCGGCCTCGCGCTTTTCTTCACCTGGCTGGCCGAATGGAGCTGGTGGACCAGGGTAATCCTTGCGCCTCACCTGAGTCGTTCGGCTTTCGCGTTTGGCGCACAGCTCGATTCCGTGAAATTTTTGCACGCTGCGATCTTCCTGCTCTTCGCAGGCGTGCCATACTTAACCGGGACGAAGCGTGTCTGGCCATGGGTGATCGCGGCAATTGCTGGTCCGATTCAGTTTTGGTTTGTCCACAAACTTTTGCAGGGCAATCTCTATCACGATTGGCAATGGCTGCTACCGGTGGCCTTTGCGCTCCCGTACGCGATTTCTGTCTTGTATCTTCTCAAAAAGGAAGGCGTCGCTCTTGATTCGGCCGATTCACGTCTTGCAGCGCAGGGCGCAGCGGTCCTCGCATTCGTTAGTCTTATTTTTCCGATTCAGTTTGAACGGGAATGGATCACCGTGGGTTGGGCGATTGAAGGGCTGGCTCTGATTGTTCTCTTTCGTTGGATTCCGAACCGGCGACTCCGGGCAGCGGCGATCATCGTTCTTTGTGCTGCGTTTGTTCGTTTGGCGCTCAATCCCGCAGTTTTGCAATATCATGCGCGAACACCAACCGCGATCGTCAATTGGTATCTTTACGCTTACGGCGTTGCTGCCATTTGCTTTTTCATGAGTGCGCGCTGGTTCGATGAGCCGCGCGAAAAGGAATACGAACGAGCTGCGCGACCTCTGCTCTATTCGCTCTGCGGCATCGTTCTTTTCCTGCTGATGAACATCGAGATCGCCGATTACTTTTCGATCGGGCCCACGTTGACCTTTTCCTTCACCGGAAATTTTGCGCGGGATATGACTTACACGATTGCGTGGTCGATTTTTGCGCTCGCGCTCCTTGTCCTTGGGATCATGAGGAACGTTCGGCCGGTCCGCCTGGTTGCAATCGCGCTGCTGGCGCTGGCGTTTGCCAAATTATTTTTGCACGATCTCGATAGTCTGAATCAACTTTATCGCATCGGCGCATTCGTGACGGTGGCCATCATCGCGATCGTCGCTTCATTCGTTTATCAGCGCTTTCTATCCATCGGTGCGAAAAAGACCTGAAGGTCTCAGCTCTATCTCGTTTTTGACTGCGACGCTTTGTGACGAAGCTGATTGGCGCGGGCCAAATCCGCTTTAGCAGCCTGGGCGTTGCCGGCGAGATTTTCCGCCTTCGCCGCCTGCGTCCACGCGGCCGCGGACGAAGGCGCGACCGCAGTTGCTTTTCTGGCAAAAGCCAGACTGTCGCGGGTTCGCCCAAGCTTCGCGGCGCATGCGCTTGAACCAATCCAGCCAATATCCGCTTGCGGGGCAACTCGAGTGAGGTGTTGAAAATCGGAGAGCGCGGCATCGAATCGATTTTGCGCGGCATTAACAATTCCCAGCCCAAGATATGCCGGCGGAAAATCAGGCCGAATGGCGAGGGCGGCATTGTACGCACTTGCTGCTTCGCGAAATTGTTGAAGCGCCAAAGCCAGGAAGCCATGGAGCAATTGCGAATTAAGACTCTTTGGATAACGACTGGCGAGACGGCGAGACAGATCGAGCGCAATGCCATAATTATGTGCCTCGATCGCAGGCTTGATTTGCTTGGTTAGTGGATCGTTGATCGCAGGATCGACAAATTTTTCAGGAGCCGGCAGTTTGTTGATTAATCTATCGATCGACTCGTCGGCTGCGTGCGCTGAGCAGATGACGAGCGCAAGCAATAGGCAAGTTCCGGGGAACTGGTTCATGCTCGCTTGTAATACATCGCTTTTCGACTTCAACAAAAACTTGCGGGCTTGCCGCGGTTGCAATCGGCTGTTACAGCGAAGCATGTGCAAGGCAGGAGCAATCTCGAGCGTTTTCGCTGGATTCCTGATCGGCTTCCCCGTCGCGGCGTTACCCGCGACTTGTGTTTGGAAAGTGACCGACCACTCCAATCATGTCATGTACTTGGGCGGCTCGTGGCATGCCCTGCGCGCGAGCGATTACCCGATCCCGTCTGCATTCAATCGCGCGCTTGATGCATCCAGCAGGCTGGCGTTGGAAGTTGATCCGAACGAAATGCACGCGGCCGACAAGAGCATCAGTCAGGCTGCTTTATATCCCAAAGGCGACAGCTTTAAGAACCATGTCGATCCGCGCACTTACAATTACATTCGGCGCTTGTTCGAAATGCTCAACGTACCGGAGGAGAAATTTGTTCATTACCGGCCCTGGTTCATCGCTCTCGCGCTTCAATCTCCCGGCAACCGAGGCATGTCCACCAGCTTGGGCGTCGAGCAATTTTTGACCTCGCGGGCGCGTTCTCAATCCAAACAGATCATCGGTTTGGAAACTGCGCGCGAGCATGCCGGTGTTTTTTTGGGACTAAGCGATAGCCAGAGTGAAGCGTTACTGCTGTTGACCTTCATTCCGGGCGGTGGCAACAACGGTTCTCAAGCGAATCTGATGAACGCCTGGCGCAACGGCAACGCCGATGCGATCTGGCATGCAGTTCACGACGGCTTTCGCGATTTTCCTTCGTTAGGTGACCGAATTCTCGAGGCGCGAAACCGGAACTGGATTCCGAAAATGGAAGGTTATTTACGCAGCGGCCAAGCCTATTTCGTGGTCGCGGGAGCGGCGCACATGGGTGGACCAGGCGGAGTTTTGGCGCTGTTGCGAGGGCGTGGTTACAGAATCGAGCAACTGTAGTGGCTTCGACGCAAGATCGACGTATCAGCACGCGCGCGACCGGGGTGGTCGGCATTGCGGTTTTGTGCAGCCGAATTCTCGGTTTGATTCGCGAGCAAGTCTTTGCCGGCCTCTTCGGTGCGGGAAAAAATCTCGATGCATTTTTGATGGCGTTTCGTTTGCCGAATCTGCTTCGCGACTTATTTGCGGAAGGCGCGCTTTCGACCGCATTTATCACCACATTTTCCGGAAAGATTGCGACTGAAGGTGACGAGTCGGCGTGGCGGCTGGCAAACAAGATCGCGACGTTGACGATCGTTTTCATGAGTAGCGTTACGTTACTCGGGGTTTTGTTTACCCCGGAACTGATTCATGTTATCGCGCCGGGATTCGCTCCGGAAAAAGCGCAGCTCACAATTCTGCTCGCGCGGATCATGTGGCCGTTCATTCTGCTGGTGTCGCTGGCCGCGCTGGTGATGGGAATCTTGAACGCGAAACACGTTTTTGGCGCGCCGGCGATGGCGTCGAGCTATTTTAATCTTGGCTCGATCATCGGCGGCGTCGCGCTGGCATACCTCCTCGATCCGCAAAAAAACTGGCTTCATCCGTTGTTTGGAACGCGCGCACTGATCGGACTTTCAATTGGAACATTGATCGGCGGACTTTGGCAGCTTACTGCTCAATTTCCGGCACTGCGGCGTGTCGGTTACGTTTTTCGTCCGGATTTGCGCTGGCGCGATCGCGGCGTAAAAACCGTGCTTACTCTGATGGGACCGGCGGTCGTGGCGGCCAGCGCAGTACAGGTGAACGTGCTGGTAAACAGCATCTTCGCTTCGGATTTAGGCGACGGACCGGTAAGCTGGTTGAGCATTGCATTTCGTTTAATGCAATTGCCGCTCGGGATCTTTGGCGTCGCTATTGGCACCGTCACGTTGCCGCTCGTTTCCAAACACGCGGCGGTGGGGAACTTAAGCGAATTCCGCACGATTCTCGCCAGCGGAATGCGACTCGCGTTTCTCCTGACGATTCCCGCAGCAATCGGACTCGCGATGCTTGCGTCGCCGATCATCAGCGTGATCTACGAGCACGGGCGCTTCAATGCCACGATGACGCGCCAGACGGCGGGTGCACTGCAATTTTACGCGATCGGTCTGGTCGCATATTCGGCATTGAAGGTTTTAACTCCGGCATTTTATGCGATTGGAAAACGCAACACGCCGATGCTCGTCAGTTTCCTTGCGATTGGCACAAATCTTTTTCTCAACTGGCTTTTCACATTTCGTTTGGGCTGGGGGCATCGCGGACTGGCTTTTTCAACCAGCATTGTTGCAACGATCAACTTTCTTCTGCTTTACGCGCTGATGTGGCGTCACACGCGCCGATTGGAGACGCAGCAAATGATCTCAGCGCTGGGCAAAATCTGCCTGGCGGGTTTGCTTCTCGCGACCATTTGCTGGCTGGCAAACCATTTCTATCTCGACTCGTGGGAACAGCTCAGATTTCTAAGAAAAGCCTGTGCCTTGTTCGCTACCATCATTGCCGGCGCGGCAATTTTCTTCGGGGCGGCCTACTTGTTAGGTCTCAACGAAGTGAGAGAGCTGGTCGACCTGGTCAGACGGCGTCTTAGGTAAGCGCCTGTTCCAGATCCTCAATCAAGTCATCGGCATTCTCAAGACCGATTGACAGTCGAAGCAGACCTTCCGGGGAAGTTGAGCCCGGACCTTCAATCGACGCGCGATGCTCAATTAAACTTTCCACTCCGCCTAAACTCGTCGCGCGAGTGAAAATCTTGGTTTTTGCGGCCGCCTTCATCGCCGCGTCGCGGCCATCTTTGACCTCGAATGAAAGCATTCCGCCAAACATCGACATTTGCTTGCGCGCAATTTCGTGCGCGGAATGTGATTTCAATCCCGGATAATGCACCCTTTCGACCTTTCGATTCTGTTCCAGAAACCCGGCAACTTTCGCAGCGTTCTCAGAGTGCGCCCGCATCCGCCACGGGAGCGTCCGCATTCCGCGCAGAATCAGCCAGCAATCGAAGGGCGAGGGGACGGCGCCGCCTTCATACTGGATACTGCGGATTTGTTGAAAGAAATCGTTTTCGCTCCTGGTAACAACAAGCCCGCCCAGAACGTCGCAATGACCGCCAAAATATTTGGTGGTCGAGTGCAGAATGAAATCGGCGCCGAGATCAAACGGTCGCTGTAAGACTGGCGCCCAGGTATTATCGCAAACGCAAACTGCGCCCGCGTCGTGAACGATTTTCGCCACCGCGGCAAGGTCGACAATCTTCAACAACGGGTTGGAAGGCGTTTCCATCCAGGCCAGCTTCGTTTTCGGTCGCAGCGCTCTTTTGACCGCCGCGAGATCGCTCATATCGACGAAATCGGCTTCGAGACCCCAGCGCAGAAAAATTTCGCGCAACAAACGCGAGGTTCCGTAGTAGGCGTCGGTGTGCGCCAGCACGTGATCTCCCGGCGAAAGCGCTTGCAAGATCGACATGGCCGCGCCTGTCCCCGAAGCAAACGCCGCCGCTTTGGCGCCGCCTTCCAAAGCGCTGGCGCCCTCCTCAAGCGATTGCCGATTCGGGTTGTTGTTCCGGGTGTACATGAAACCGCGCGAATAACTTCCTTCGACATCGCGCTCGAACGTGGTCGAGAGATGGATCGGCGCGGATACGGCGCCGGTAGCGGGATCGATCGAGTGACCGGCGTGCACGGCCAGAGTTTCAATTCTCATTTGAAGGCGAGATTACAATTTCAAGCGCAAATGTCGACCTTGCGCATGGCAAAGCGTCCAGCCTGTTGCCGTAGCGGAAGGTTTTCGATTTGACGCCATGCGATTAGCTGGCAAATAGAATCTCCCTCGGACCTTGTAATTCGCGCTTAGCTCATGACGATTTATCACGACGAAGTCTTCCAGATGGCGTGCGATCAATTCCAGATCATCGCCGATTACCTGAACATCGACAAAAACGACCGGGAATGGGCGACGTATCCCAAGCGCGCTGTAGCGGTGACGCTGCCGGTTCACATGGATGACGGGAGCACGAAAGCATTTCAGGGCTATCGTGTTCAACATCACATCGCGCTCGGCCCAACCAAGGGCGGCACGCGTTTCGCGCCCACCTTATCGATGGGCGAAACGGCTGCGCTCGCAATGTGGATGAGTTGGAAATGTGCGCTCGCAAATTTGCCCTACGGAGGAGCCAAAGGCGGAGTGGCGGTCGATCCAACGAAATTGTCGCACACCGAGCTGGAATCCGTTTCGCGCCGCTACATGCAGGAAATGATTCCATTTGTCGGACCGCATACCGACATCATGGGCCCGGACATGGGCACAAACGAGCAAATCATGGCCTGGTTCATGGACACCTACTCCGTTTATCAAGGTTTCGCGGTCAACGAAATTGTGACGGGGAAGCCGGTCTCAATTGGTGGCACGGAAGGTCGGCGGGAAGCGACTGGTCGCGGTGTCGTTTACTTGATCGAGCGCGCCATGAACATGTTGAAAATGGATCCCGAGAAATGCACAGCCATCGTGCAAGGATTTGGCAATGTCGGTTCCGTTGCGGCACTGTCGCTGGCGCTCAAAAGCGGCGTGACGGTCGTTGGAATCAGCGATGCGTATGCGGCGATCTACAATCCCAAGGGAATTGATATGAAGGCGGCCGAGCAGCACGTGCTGAAGAAAGGAAACTTACGCGCCTTCGATCAAGGGGATCACATCGATCCCAATGAAATGCTGACAATGCCGTGCGATGTCCTGGTGCCGGCTGCGGTCGATCGCGTGATTAACGAAAAGAACGCAGCCAAGATAAAGTGCCGCATTCTGGCCGAAGGTGCCAACGGTCCGACTACCCCGGAAGCCGATACAATTCTGGAGAAACGATGGGACGAGGTTTTTGTAATCCCCGATATTTTGTGCAATGCCGGCGGCGTGATCGTTTCCTACTTTGAATGGGTCCAGGGATTGCAAAGTTTCCTTTGGACTGAATCGGAGGTGACCGACAAACTGTTCCGGATACTCGAACACTCCTTTGCCCAGGTAATTCGGCGTGCAAAGGACCACAAAATTTCGCATCGTACCTCGGCAATGGCGATCGGCGTTGAACGCGTTCTCAAAGCCAAGCAGATGCGTGGCTTGTTTCCGTGACGTTCGCTCGCGGCGAGGAAAGGCGCTGCGATCGAATTGCCAATTGTCTAACGGACGAGGAATCTAGGGTGCGGATTATTTGAGTACAAAAAAACGCACTGTGGAGTGGAACCACAGTGCGGTTAAAGGAACTCTTTAATTAATTATGCGTGCCCTGTGCTGCCGTGCGGGGTGCTCCCGTGCGGGGTGCTCCCGTGCGGGGTGCTCCCGAAGTTGTGGACGGTCCCGAGGTTGTGGACGCCGCCGCCGCCTTTGGCATCTTTCGCTGGCTTGAGGTCACGAACTTTGATGTTTTTCTTTGTCTTGGACTTATTCATATTAGTTTTACTGCTTTGGTTTGGTTGTTGATGTTTGTATTGGTTGTGAGGCACCGAACAACAACTGACGCCCGCCGAGAACGTTCTTGTTTGGAATGAGATCGTCGAGGCGGATCATTTTATCTTTTTTTCGCGGTTGCCTTTGATTGGCTGTCTCCCCGGCAGGCGCGTTTTTTTTGTTCTTCGGTAAACTCACGTTGGCCTCGTATTAACACCAATCATGCCATCAATTTTCCGGCTCTTAAAATTTGACTCATATATGGCTGGCTAGTTGCGACTTACAAAAACTTAGTTTTACCAAAGCGTAAGATTTCATCCAAAACACTGGCCTAGTTTCTAAGCCATCGCAGGCTCATATTAAGGCACTCCTGGCATCATCTTTGCGCTGCATTTTTCAAGTGTCTGGCCAAGGTAGCGCGGGAGATGCCGAGCAATCTCGCCGTTCTCCGTTGATTACGATTTGTCTGTTCGTAAACATAGCGGACATGCCGTTGCACCGCTCCCGCAAGAGATAAATCGATATTATTTTCGTCGACATGCGCGTCATTTGATTTTGGGTGCGCGTGGTTCTCGTTCGCCGACACCGAATGATTCGGCTCCAAGTCCGGTGGAAAAACGACGTGCTCGGGAAGGATGACGGAGCCATCGCAAAAGAGCGTCATAGTTCGGACCGTATGACTCAGCTCGCGGAGGTTCCCGCGCCATTCGTGACGCATCAGCTTTTCCATCGCGTGCGGGTGAATCGCCGTAATGTTTTTACCTTCTTTGGCAGCGGCTGTTTTCAACTCGGCCGCGATCAGGGCAGAAAGTTCTTCCAGGCGCGCTCGCAGTGGAGGAATAAGCAAAGTGAGGCCGTTGAGCCGCTGATAGAGATCTTCTCTGAATTTTCCCTGTTGGACCCTTTCGCGCAGCGAACAATTGGAAGCACAGATAATTCGCGCGTTCGATTTTAACATTGTCTCGGATCCCAGGCGTTCAAATTCCCCATACTCGAGCACGCGCAAGATTTTCACCTGGGCCAGCGGGCTCATCTCTGAAATCTCATCGAGGAAAAGTGTGCCGGAGTCGGCCAGTTCGAACTTTCCTTTTACTCTCTGCTGGGCGCCGGTAAAGGCTCCCTTTTCATGGCCAAAAAGTTGACTTTCCAATAGCGTATCGCTCATCGCAGAAGCATTGAATGAAATGAATGGGCCCCGGGTTCGCGCCGACGAATTGTGGATGGCATGCGCCAGCAACGTTTTGCCCGTGCCGGTCTCTCCGAGTAAAACGACAGGCACATCCGATTTCGCAGCCAAGGCTCCCAGACGAAGGCATCTCGCCATGGCCGCGTTAGAGGTCATGAGCTGTTCAACCTTCAACGTGGAAAGCGGCTCATCCATAACACGGCGATTTACTGGCGCATGCTTTCCCGCAATTGCCGGACTGGTTCGAAGGCGTATTCGATCATCGTCCGGGAGCCAACGATAATATGCGCGTCTCCCTTCATGCCCACACGCAAAGGCAGGACTTTGTTGTCGCTGCCCGGCATTGTCGACCGATCAAGTGATGCCAGAGCGACGAATTTCAGCCCGTCGCCCGACGCGACGGCCGATGGGCTGACCCAATCAAGCTTCCCTCGCACGGTCCCGTATCGCTGATACGGAAATGCTTCGAAGAAATAACGGACTTTTTGTCCGACAACGAGTCGAGGCAGACCCGTTTCGTTAATCGCCATGCGCGCTCGCAATGTCGCATCTTCTGGCGCGAGTTGACATAAAACCTGGCCTTGTTGCACCACACTTCCAATGGTTCGCTGGTCGAGTGAGATAACAATGCCATTGTAAGGACTGCGGACTGTTAGCAGGTCGTCCTTGGCGTTCTCGAGGTCGGAATTCAAAGCGGTTATGCGGAACCCGAGTTTTTCGATTTCCGCCTGTTGTTCGCGACGGACTTTGGCGTATTCGGTCTCCATGCGTTCGCGGTCCAGATTCATCTGCTGCAGCGTCCGCTGCGCAACGCTTAGATCTTTTTCCGATTCAGAGAGATCAAGCTTCAGTTTGACCATATCTACTTCAGAAATGCCGCCCTTTTGCGCGAGGCCCTCCATCCGCGATACCAGGTCACGGCTCGTCTTGGTATGGTTCTCACGGAATTTCACTTCGCTCTTGGCTTGCTCAATTTCTGCGAGCTTGATCTTTACCTGCGACTGATAGGCCATGTCGTTTCGATTCAGGCTTGCCTCCTTTGTCTTCAGATCTTCCACGGAGCTGCGGAGATCCGTGTCCAAATTCCTGATTTCTTCCGAACGCAAAACAACAAGCTCCGCGCCTTTCTTTACCACCTGGCCCTCGACCACCGCGATGCGGCTCACGATGCCTCGGTGGGCCGCCTGAATCGGATCGGCACCGGTCGCGGGAACCAATATAAATGAGCAATGGACGGTTTCTGGAAGGCGCATTGCGATCGCGAGCAATAGGGCGCAGAAAAATGCAGCCAGCAAAACCCAGCCGGTTGATCGGATGACCCAGGGCGGAGGATCCTGGGGCAACATCTCCGATTCAGTGTCGATGGAATCCGACTTTGCTGGCATATTAGATTCCGAGTTGCTGACTCGACAGGTAGTAATAAAGACCGCGCTGTGCCATTAACTCATCATGGGTCCCGATTTCAGCCACGCTGCCTTTTTCCAGGACCACGATCGCGTGCGCTTCCCGAATCGTGCTCAAACGATGCGCGATAACAATTGAAGTTCGGCCGCTCATTAATCGTCCAAGATTTTCCTGAATCGCTCGTTCAGATTCTGTGTCCAGTGCGCTGGTGGCTTCGTCGAAAATCAAAACGGGAGGGTTGCTGTAAATAGCGCGAGCGATCGCGATCCGCTGTTTTTGCCCACCTGACAGCGATAAACCAGATTCGCCAATTTTTGTTTCGTAACCAAGCGGCAAACGCATGATGAAGTCGTGCGCGGCAGCGGCTTGCGCCGCAGTCAAGACACGATCGAGGTCGGGCTCGGGATCGCCGAAGGCAATGTTGCGCGCGATGGTCTCGTTGAACATGTGATTTTCCTGCAGCACCATCCCGATCTGTCGCCGGACGTCGCGGTAATTGAGAGTCCTGAGGTCAACGTTGTCGAAAAAGATTGTGCCTTCGGTGGGCTCGAGAAGCCCTGCAATCAGTTTGATCAGGGTGGTTTTGCCGCAGCCGCTGCGTCCAACCAACGCCACCATTCGGCCCGGCGGAAGATCGAGGCTAACATTCGTTAGGATGTTCGGTGCCTCCGGTCCGCCGTATTTAAATGAGACTCCGCGCAATTGAATCCGGCCCTCCAGGCTGTGGACTGGAACCAACCGGGAGCGATCGTGACCTTGTTCGGGTTCCTGTTCAAAGATGTCGTTTAAGCGGTTAAGCAATACCGAAGCGAATTGCATGCTGTCCCAGACTCCGAGGGTGCGTAGAATGCCGGAGTAAGCCATGGCAGTCAGTGAACTAAACGCGACGAAGCCGCCGACACTCAGATTTCCATGAATCACCTGGGTCGCTCCAACCCAGAGGAAAATGGCAGTTGAAAGCAACCCAATACTTTGGAGCACGCTATCGTAGGACATGACGATGAAGCTGGCCTTGAACATCTTGGTAGAAACCGAAAGAAATTCGTTCAGCATTGCATCTCGAAATGAGCTCTCGGCTGCGGCGGCTTTTACCGCTTCAATCCCTTTTATAGCGTCAATTTGATGGGAACTGTACTTTCCCTGACTCTCTTCAACCCCGGCAAAGAGCGGCCGTAAAACCTTGACCGAAAAAATCATCAGTCCCACGTAGAGCGGAGTGGTCGCCAAAAACGCAAGCATCAGTAGCGGACTGTAAATCCCCATTAAACAGAGTGCTCCAAGCAGATAAATGAGCGCCAAAAACGCGCCGATTCCCTGCTGAACAGCAAATTGTCGGACT
>Ga0187779_10000490_pt1 | contig 26449 bp, 26 predicted proteins | sample 1015_Q2_SP10_10__FD_132435 | JGI IMG/M metagenome (GOLD analysis project Ga0187779, IMG submission 132435) | Tropical peat soil microbial communities from peatlands in Department of Meta, Colombia - 1015_Q2_SP10_10_MG | ecosystem: Environmental > Terrestrial > Soil > Wetlands > Peat | place... | reverse complement strand
CAAGCCCGAAGACGGGATCATCGACTGGTCGCAGAACGCGGCGAGGATCCACAACCTGGTTCGCGCCGTCGCTCCACCCTATCCCGGCGCACGCACGATCATCTCCGGCCGCCCGGCACGCATCCTGCGCTCCCGCGTTCTCGACGCTGACGCTGCGACCACGTCGTCTGCGCCGGTGTTGAGCGTCGAGAACGGACGCTTCGTCGCGCGCTGCGGCGGGGGCGGCGCGCTCGTCGTGCACGAACTCGAAGTCGACGGCGTTCGTCTGTCGCCCGCGACGTTTGCGGAGCGCATGGGCTCTCGTCTAGTGGCGCTCGGCGCATAAAGAGATCGGAGGCGACGTGATCCTTCCACGCGGCAGCGCTGCCCTTCCCACTGGCTTGTCGAAGCACCGCATCGAAGCGCTGGCCGACGGCATCTTCGCCGTGGCGATGACGCTGCTCGTGCTCGACATCAAGATGCCGGAAAGCGTGACCTACGCGACCAATGCCGACGTCTGGCGGCGCCTCGCCGGTCTCGAGCACGCCGTGGCGAGTTACGTGATCAGCTTCTTCATGTTGTCCGTGTACTGGATCGGCCATCACGTGCAGTTTCATTTCATCGAACGCGCAGATCGCGGCCTGCTGTGGATCAACCTCTACCTGCTGCTGTGCATCTGCCTTGTGCCGTTCACGACCGACCTGGTCGGCGACAACGTGCATCTGCACGCTCCGGCGCTCCTCTACGGCACGAATCTGCTGCTGATCGCCGCGGCGTTCTTCGGGCAGCTCGCGTACTTGCAGCGCCACCGTCACCTTACCGCGCCCGACTTCGGGCATGTCCTTGGCGCGCTCCGGCGACGGGTGCGGTTCCTCGCCTTCCTCCCGCTGGTGTCAATGGCGATGGCGTTTTACAGCCCCCGGCTTGCGCTGTATCTTTACCTGTCGCTGCCGCTGCTGAGCCTGATTCCCAGCCGCTTCAATCGCCTGCCTGCGCCGCACGCGCACGGTCAGGAAGATCGCTCATGAGAAGAATCCTCATCCTTGGCGTCAACGGCTTCATCGGCCATCACCTTTCCCAGCGCATCATCGCGGCGAGCGACTGGGAAATCTACGGCATGGACATGCAAACAGACCGCATAGCGGACCTCGCGGCGGAGAAGCGCTTCCACTTCTTCGAGGGCGACATCACCATCAACCGGGAGTGGATCGAATACCACATCAAGAAGTGCGACACGGTGCTGCCGCTCGTGGCGATCGCCACGCCGGCGACCTATGTGCGCGAGCCGCTGCGGGTGTTCGAGCTCGATTTCGAGGCGAACCTGCCCATCGTCCGTGCCTGCGTGCGCCATCGGAAGCGCATCGTCTTTCCTTCGACCTCGGAGGTCTACGGCATGTGCAACGACGCCGAGTTCGATCCGGAATCCTCGGAGCTCGTCCTCGGCCCCATCGGCAAGCCGCGGTGGATATACGCCTGCGCCAAGCAGCTCATGGATCGCGTCATTCATGCCTACGGCATGCAGGAAGGCCTCGACTACACGTTGTTCCGGCCGTTCAACTGGATCGGCGCCGGGCTGGACTCGATCAACACGGCGAAGGAAGGCAGCTCACGCGTGATCACTCAGTTCCTCGGCCACATCGTGCGCGGCGAGCCGATCAGGCTCGTCGACGGCGGGACGCAAAAACGGACCTTCACCTACATCGACGACGGCATTGGCGCACTGATGAAAATCATCGCCAATGACGGCGGGGTGGCATCGGGCAAGATCTACAATATCGGCAATCCAAAGAACAACTTTTCCGTGCGTGATCTGGCGCGGATGATGCTGGACCTAGCGCTGACCTATCCAGAATACCGGGAGAGCGCGGTTCGCGTGAAGCTCGTCGACACCACCGCCGACGCCTATTACGGCCGCGGCTATCAGGACGTGCAGCATCGCGTGCCGAAGATCGACAACACCTGCGCCGACCTCGCCTGGCGGCCCGTCGTCACCATGGAGGAGTCGTTGCGGCGCATCTTCGACGCCTACCGCGGACAGGTCGCCGAGGCGCGCGCGCTCGTCGAGTGACTCGCAGCCCGCCGCCTGCGCATGACGCCGCGGCTCTCCGGAGCCTGCGCGCGGCGCGGCCGTTACCCTCATGTTCCTCGCCCTGAAAATCGACGCCGACACGCTCCGCGGCACCCGCGACGGCGTGCCACGGCTCGCCGAGATGCTGCGTCGTCACGATGCCGATGGGACCTTTCTCTTCAGCGTCGGACCCGATCACACCGGCCGTGCCATCCGACGGGTGTTCCGTCGCGGCTTCGTGCGCAAGGTCCGTCGCACGTCCGTCGTGCGTCACTACGGGGTGAAGACGCTGCTCTATGGAACGCTCCTTCCCGGACCCGACATCGGCAAGCGCGCGGGGGATGTGATGCGCCGCGTGCGCGACGAGGGGTTCGAAGTCGGACTGCACGCCTGGGATCACGTGCGCTGGCAGGACGGCCTCGACGGCGCGAGTGCCGAGTGGACCGGCCGCGAGATGCAGCGCGCCTGCGAGCGTTACACCGATATCTTCAAGGAGGTGCCGCGCGTGCACGGCGCCGCGGGCTGGCAGATGAACGTGCACGCGCTGCGCCTCACCCAGGCGCTGGGGTTCGAATACTGCTCCGACGGGCGCGGCAGCTACCCGCACCTCCCGGTCTGGCACGCCGAGCTCATCCGCTGCCCGCAGCTGCCGACCACGCTGCCCACGCTCGACGAGATGATTGGCGAGGATGGCGTCACGGAGGAGACGGTCGCGGAGCGACTGCTCGCTCGCACCGAGCTCGCAAGGCGGACCGGATCGAACCAGGTGTTCACGCTGCACGCAGAGTTGGAAGGGATGCGCCTCGCGCCCGTGTTCGAGCGGCTGCTCGTCGGCTGGAAAGCCCAGGGCTGGCGCCTTGCCTCGATGCGCGCACTGTTCGAAACCATGCAGGGGCTCGCACTGCCGCGCTGCGAGGTGGGCCCCGGAACGGTTCCCGGCCGCAGTGGGACGCTCCTCTGTCAGGGCCCGGAGTTTCTCGCCGAGGTCGACCTCGCGCGCGCGGCCTAGCGTGGCGAGCAGCCGATCGGGACGCGCGATCGCATAGCGCAGACGAAGCAAGGAGGCAACCGATGTCGGGAAAGAAAGTGGCAGATTTCACCGCCGTGTCGACGGCGGGCACGTTCAAGCTGTCGGCCCACAAGGGCCATCCGGTCGTGCTGTACTTCTACCCCAAGGACAACACGCCGGGCTGCACGATGGAGGGCGCGCAGTTTCGCGATCTGCATCGGAAGTTCCAGAAAGCCGGCGCCACGATCGCGGGCGTCTCGCGCGACAGCCTCAAGTCGCACGAGAGCTTCAAGGCCAAGATGGGGTTTCCGTTCGAACTGCTCTCGGATCCCGAGGAAAAGCTCTGCCAGCGGTTCGGTGTCATCAAGATGAAAAACATGTACGGCAGGAAAGTGCGCGGGATCGAGCGCAGCACGTTCGTCATCGACGGTAAGGGTCTGCTCGCACGCGAGTGGCGCGGCGTCAAGGTGGCCGGTCACGCGCAGGAGGTCCTCGACTTCATCACCACGCTCTGAGCGCGCGGCCGAGCCCGCAGCGGCGGGTGTTCCGTTCTTGCCACAAAATGTAAGGGTTCGGGCGCACCGCCGCTACAATCTCTTGTGCTCGGGCCGAGGGCTGGTCTAGGATGGCCCAGATGCCCGCAGTCCCCCCGGAAGCGGATACCCACCTCGAGTGCGCATAAGGAGGCTCATGGTCGAGCGCAATCTCCGTCTCGCCCCCCAAGTCACCAAGACCAGCAAGACCACTCTCCCCAAGCTTTTCGTGCTCGACACCAACGTGCTGATGCACGACCCCACCAGCCTCTTCCGCTTCGAAGAACACGATCTGTATCTGCCGATCCTCACTCTCGAGGAGCTCGACAACAACAAGAAGGGGGTGACCGAGGTTGCGCGCAACGCCCGCCAGGCGTCGCGCTATCTCGACGAGCTGGTCACCGCCGCCGTGGCGATAAGCGGAGGCAACATCTCGGGCGGCATCCCGCTCAAGCCCGCGAGCGGGGGCGCTGCGACCGGGCGCCTGTTCCTCCAGACCGAGGCGATCTCGACTGCGCTGCCGCCCTCGCTCGCCGGCGGCAAGGCCGACAACCAGATCATCGCCGTGGTGATGCACCTGCAGCGCCTGCACCCGAAGCGCAGCGTCATCCTGGTGTCGAAAGACATCAACATGCGCATCAAGGCACATGCGCTGGGGATCGCAGCGGAGGACTACTTCAACGACAAGGTCCTCGAGGATACCGACCTCCTGTACACCGGGATGCGCGAGCTGCCGGAGGATTTCTGGGATCGTCACGGCAAGGGAATGGAATCCTGGCAGCAGGGTGGCCACACCTACTACCGCGTGACGGGACCGCTGTGCCACAGCCTGCTCGTGAACGAATTCGTCTATCTGGAAGGCAAAGGCCCCGGAGCGACGCCGCTGTACGCCATCGTGCGCGAGATTTCCGGCCGCACCGCGCTGCTGCAGACGCTGCGCGACTACACTCACCACAAGAACAACGTGTGGGGCATCACGGCGCGAAATCGCGAACAGAATTTTGCGTTGAACCTGCTGATGAACCCGGAGATCGACTTCGTCACCCTGCTTGGCCAAGCGGGAACCGGCAAGACGCTGCTGACGCTGGCGGCAGGCCTGATGACGACCCTCGAGTTCAAGGTCTACTCCGAGATCATCATGACGCGCGTCACCGTTCCCGTGGGCGAGGACATCGGCTTCTTGCCGGGAACCGAGGAAGAAAAGATGAATCCTTGGATGGGCGCTCTCGAGGACAATCTCGACGTCCTGAACAAGACCGACGACGAGGCCGGAGAATGGGGCCGAGCCGCAACGCGCGACCTGATTCGCTCGCGCATCAAGGTGAAGTCGCTCAACTTCATGCGCGGCCGGACCTTCATCAACAAGTACCTGATCATCGACGAGGCGCAGAACCTCACGCCCAAGCAGATGAAGACGCTGATCACGCGCGCCGGTCCGGGAACGAAGGTGGTGTGCCTGGGCAACATCGCGCAGATCGACACGCCCTACCTCACCGAGGGCAGCTCAGGGCTCACCTACGTCGTCGACCGATTCAAGAACTGGGCGCACTCCGGGCATATCACGCTGCTGCGCGGCGAGCGCTCCCGGCTCGCCGATCACGCAGCGGAGATCCTCTAGCACTCGGCGGCGCCTAGCCGGCTGCCGCGCCTCACGAATGCTCGGCGATATGCCGGGCCAGCGCGGCGTAGCGCTCCTCGGTCCTGGAACCGAACAACGGGTCCTCGAAGTGGCGTATCGCGCTGTCGATCGCCGCCCAGTCCTGCTGCTTCAGCAACCGGGCGGCGAGCGGCAGAACTCGCGCCTCCTCGATGCGCATGTGCTCGCGGAAGGCGTCAATGTACGCGTGCGCCGCGCTCTCGATGCGCTCGCGCGGCACGATCGATCCGTCGAGAACGCTGTCCAGATCGTGCACGAGCCGGTTCCCGCTGGCGCGCAGCGAGGCGTGCTGCTCGGTCAGCCTGTCGACGGTCGGAGCCGCGCCTGCCTCGCGCTCCCTGATCCTCGCGAAGACGAGATCCTCCTTCGGGTGATGCAGGACATCGGGGTAATGCGTCATGTAGTACATGATGTCGAGCATCGTTTCATAGTCGGGCACCCCGCCATCGTGCAATGAGGTGAGCTGAACCTCCAGCAGATCGAGCAGCCGCGCGAAGTTGACGTGCTCCGCGTGCCACAGGGCAAGGGTGTCGGGCATGGTTGTCTCTGACGTCTAGATTCGGAAGGTGGCGCGTCGGGCAGTCAGCGCGAGGCGGCGGGCTATTGGAAAGGCTCGGCGCGGCGGATGAGCTCGTCGAGTCCCGGCTCACTCGCGTCGCGCGGCTTGCCGGGATGGATGATCGATACCTGGCAGACTTCGGCCGCCTCGACGAGCTGCCGGAACGTGCCCGCGTTGATGTCGGCGATATAGGCCTGCTTGTTCTCGTTGTACTTGAACATCCGGTCGTTGATGAGCTGACATTCGTTGCAGCTCGGGCAGCGCGAGGTTTCGATCCAGGCTTCGTCAGGGTTTCGTATCGGCGCGGCCGGCTCCACCGGGGCCGCAGCAGATGCCGGCTTGCTCTCCACCGCTGCCGCCGTGGGCGTGGCCGCAGGCGCGGCGGACGCCGTGGCAGTCGTGGCCGCCTTGATCTGCTCGATCTCCTTCGCCTTTGACTGCTCCCATTTCGCCTGCTCCCGGGCGAGCAGGATTGCCGCGTGGGAGTTGTGAATGCCGCCCTGCTCCTGCAGCCGATGCCAGAAAGTGCGGCATTGTGCGACAGTGCGCATCAGCCGCGAGTCGATGATCACTCGCTGCAGCACGTCGTCGGGGCCGACCGCCAGGACGTAGGGAACGGCCTCGTCGTCGCGCTTCGGATCGCGGGCGAGCCATTCGTCGGCGGCGAGCATCTGCTTGTTCCAGCGTTCGCGCGGTACACGCGCGAAGTAAGGCGCGTAACGACGGTCGCACAGCATGAAGTCAGCGACCGTGAACGGGCTCTCCTCGGTAACCCTTTGCAGCTGCTCGTCGGCGTATTCGAGCGGATGGACCGGCCAGTCGGCTTCGGGCTGGGGATTCTGCTCCAGAGCGAAGCGCGCTGCTTGATTGTCGCCCGCGTACGGGTCGTAGGTGAAGGCCGGGAATACGCGCGACTCCATCGCAGCGGCCGCGGCAAGATACGGAGGCAGTGCGGCGGAGGCTCCCGCTCCGGCATACACGCTGAAGAGCGCCGCCCCGTGGTGGCGGAATGCCTTCTCCAGTCGGTCGCGCAGCGCGTACAGATTCGAGCTGACGGTCTGCACGACGAAAACGCCGCCGAGGCTGGTCGCCGTGTTGGCGAGCCGCATGCTGCGTACGCCGAATGCGAAGTGGTGCTGCCCTCCGGGCGCTGCCTGCTCGAGCAGGTCGGTCGCTTCGACCAGGATCCTTACCGGCAACCCGGCCGAGAGCATTTCCATCAGGCCGGCGTTCTCAGGGGCTTCGTTCCTGCCGGGGGCGATGCAGACCAAGTAGTCCGGGAACAGTGCGATATCGTCTGCCGAAAGCGAGCTCTCGTCGAAGCGCTCGAAGAACGGGTTGTGTTGCGCATCGACGTACTTGCCGTCGGCTTCCAGCTCGGCCACGGCGATCGCCTTGACGACTTCGGCGAGCTTCGGCAGCCGGGCGTCAAGCGCTGCGGCAGCCTCGGCGCAGTTGTCGAAAAGGAACTCGAACACCGCCGGTTGGACGTCCTTCGCGCGCGGCGCCGGGAAGAAGGGCTGCGCGGCGAGGACCTCGAGCGCCCACTCGATGCGGCGCCGCCGCGGAAGGGGCAATTCGTCCTTGGGCGCATTGCGTCCGACGAGCCGCGACATCACCGAGAAGTCGAAAGCGTCGCGATGCGCGCCGCCCAGGGCTGCGCGCAGGCTTTCCGGACGCTGGCCGGCCTCGGAATGAATGAACGCCGCGCGCAGGATGTCGGAGAGCTTCACCTGCAGGCGTGCGACGACGGACAGGAACGCTTTCGCCTTTCGGTCCTGCGCCGCCCGCCAGAGATGGGTGACGACTCGGGCCGGCAATGCCGCGTCGCAATCGACCACCGCGCCGTCGAGCTTGAGTTTCTCCGCGACGTGCCCCAGCACCGCCTCCGCCGAAGGATCGTCCGCCGAGGCGAGCGCCGCGGCGGCGTGACTCCAGATCTCGGAGATCCGCCCCTGAGCCCCTTCGCCTGGACGCTGGCGGATCGCCCGCTCGAGGCGCAGAACGTGCTTGCGCAGCCGCTCGCCCTCGAGGCCGCGCGGTGCCACCTCGCGCAACAGCTCGTCGACGATTGCCGCCAGCGAGCGCAGCTCGCCCGCCGCCGGGCCGCGGTCGACGAGGACGAGCGGAAAGTCGTAGCGCAGCCGCCCGAGATCGCGGTAGCGCGCGAGCGCGACCGGCCTCAGCGCGAGCCCGTCGATCGCGTCTACGCCTTCACCGTGGAGCTGCCCGGTGCTGAAGAACAGCCTCTGTTCCTGGAACGTGGCGGCCATGTCCATATCGCGCATCGTCTCGCGTTCTCGATGAATCGCTGCCGTCACGCCGCGCGCCGCGCGTCGGCCTCCCCCTGGGGCCACACCGTGAACTTGTCGAGCTCGGCCTCGAATCCCGCGCGAATCTGGTCCACCGTGCGCATCTGCCCCGCGTTGCGCAGGTCCTCGTAGCAGGGAACGTTGGGGTTGTGATACAGGATGCCGACTGGAATCGGGTCCTCGCTCGATGCAATCTCCCGCGCCCGGTCGATGTCTGCGGGATCGTGCGCGATCGTATTCGTGTAGGTGCGAGCGAGCTCCGGCGAGATCGCGAGGCCGTTCGCGTGCGACAGGAGCAGCGTCTTGCCGGGATCGTGCAGCCACGGCTCGAACATCTTCGGCAGAAACTCCGGACAGCGTTGGATGATGCGCACGAAGGAGAAGCCGCGGTGGTGATAGGCCTTGCTGATGATGTCGTAGAGAAGCTCCGGGATCCAGTCAACCGCCTGCGCCACGAACGAGACGTTGGTGACGCCGAGCGTGACGGTGAGCGGATTGAGCGCCTCCAGCGTGCTCCCGCGCGGGGTCGTGTTGCTCTTCAGACCCCGCGGTGAAGTCGGCGAGGCCTGCTTCTTGGTGAGCCCGTAGACGTGGTTGTCGTGCAGGATCACCGTGAGATTCATGTTGTAGCGCAGTGCGTGTATCCAGTGCGCGGCGCCGATGCTGCAGCAATCGCCGTCGCCCGTGTTGACGAAGACCGCGAGATCCGGCCGCGCCATCTTGACGCCCTCGGCGATGGGAAAAGCGCGTCCGTGGATGCCGTGGAAGCCGTAGGTCTTCATGTAATGCGGGAGTCGGCTCGAGCAGCCGATGCCCGACACGAAGACGGTGCGCTCCGGCGCCAGATCCTCGTCGCGGCACAGACGCTGGACGGCAGCAAGTATCGCGTTGTCACCGCAGCCGCTGCACCAGCGCGGAACGCCGCCCTGGTAGTCCTCCAGCGCGTGGTGCTCCTCGTGGAGCTTGATGAGGCACTGAGTGACGGGCATCGTCATCGGCATTCTCCTAGGCGGCGAGCTTTGCCCGCAGCGCGCGTACGATCGCGGATGGCTTGATCGGCTGACCTCTCGCCTGCGTCCAGCAATCGACGTCGACGAGGAAGCGCGAGCGCAGCATCATCGCCAGCGCCGAATAGCGGCGGTTATCAGCGTCGATCAATTCGTCCTCGAGCCGATCGGACCAGTTGCCTTCGATGGCGATGACCCGCTTGAAGCGCTTCAGGATGTCGCCGACCCCGGAGGGCATCGGCTGGATGAAGGTGAGGTGCAGCGACGACACGCGGCAACCGTCTTTGCGCAACCGGTCGACGGCCTCTTCGATCGCGCCTTTGGTGCTGCCCCAGCCAACCACGAGCAGATCGCCTTCGGGGTCGCCGTGAACCGGCGGGACCTTCAGCGTTTTCTGCAGCGCCGCGATCTTGAGGCTCCTGTGCCGCAGGCCCTCTTCGTTGATCTCCGGGTCGTAAGCGACCTTGCTGCCGCGGTCGTGCGCGAGGCCGGTGAGCGTGTGCATCCCATGCGGTTGTCCGGGCACGAAGCGACGAGCGATGCCGGTGACGTCGTCCCAGTCGTAAGGCTTGATTCCTTCGGGCACCGGGGTCTGGTCCACGGGCGGCGCCAGCCAGTCGGGATCGAACTGCGGCCGCAGGAACGGCTGCTGCGCCGTAGCCAAGCTCGCATCGGAGAGCACGACGACCACCGTATTGAAGGTCTCGGCGATCTTGCGCGCGGTGATCATGGAGTAGAAGCAATCCTCGATGTCCGATGTCGCCATCACAACCTTGGGTGCATCGCCGTGGCTGCCATAGATCGCGGTGAGCAGGTCCCCCTGCTCGACCTTGGTCGGCTGTCCGGTCGAAGGCCCCCCGCGCTGCACGTTGACGACCACAAGCGGAATCTCCGCCATGACGGCGAGCCCGATGCCTTCCTGTTTCAGCGAATACCCTGGCCCGGAGGTAATCGTGACCGCGCACTTGCCCGCATACGACGCCCCGATCGCGAACGCGCAGGCGGCGATCTCATCCTCCGCCTGGTGCACGATGCCGCCCACCTTCTCGAACACGTCCGACAGGTAGTGCGACGCCGAGGTCGCCGGGGTGATCGGGTACATGGCGCAGATGTCCATGCCGGAGGCGAGCACGCCGAGGGCAAGCGCCGTGTTGCCGTTGACGACGATTTGCGGCACGGTCGAGCGCGCGGCCGGGATCGCGTACTTGAAGTCGAGATTCCTCTCTGCCCAGGCATACCCTGCTTCGAGCAGCCCCTGGTTCACCTCGATGACCTTGGCGTCCTTCTTGCCGAAGGTCAGCGCGACCTGCTCGCGCGCGAGCTTCACGTCGAGGCTGTAGATGTTGCACAGCATCCCGAGCACGAACATGTTCTTCCCGCGCCTCGGGTCGGCGACGAGCGTGCGACATTCCCGTTCGAGCGGAATTTCGTAGACGCGGAAGCCCGCCGTCTTGAGCATGTCGACCGTTTCCACGTACGAGGCGACGATCTTCGGGTCGCGGTGCTCGCCCCACATACTCTCGAGAAGGATCTGCGCGCCGACCTTGAGTTCGCCGGCGCGGACGCGGCCGAGCAGCACCTGCTCGTTGAACGCCACTGCAAGATCCGTCTCGTCGCCGCCGTTCGTCACGCGCTCGCTACCGATGCGGATGCGGATGCCGGAGGCGCCGGCCACGCTACGCGCCGGCGGCTGGATCTCGGCCGGGATGATCTCGGTGGTCCAGATGCCGTTGCCGCTCTTTGCAGCGATTGCCCCGAGCGATTGGCCGCAGCGCTGCGCACCTTCGCCCGAATCGCTGACCACCTCGACAATGTGCTCGGTGAGCGTCGCGGCTTCGCGCGACGGATGCGAGCGGGCGGTTTCGCGTGCGCCTGCGGCACGCTCGGTGGCAGTCGCGATTAGGCTCATGTCGGCATCAGGCCACGCGCACCCGCGCGTAGCAGTGCTCGTTGGGAGGTAGGCCGAAGCGCCGGCCGGCGTGTGGCGCCTCGGGCGTGTAGACCGCTTCGGTGTCGCGCACCCCGAGGTAGGCCTTCATCGCGCTCGCGGCCTTGCGCCCCGCGCCCATCGCTTCGATCACGGTTGCCGCTCCGGTCACGATGTCGCCCCCTGCGTAGACACCGACAATCGAAGTCGCGAGGTTCTCATCCGTCTCGATGTAGCCGCGCTTGTTGAGCCTGAGCTTGGCCGTCTGCCCGAGAATCGGGTTGGCGTTGGTGCCGATCGCGTACACCACGCTGTCGCACTCGAATTCGAACTCGCTGCCGGCGACGGGAATAGGCCGGCGTCGGCCCGAGGCGTCCGGTTCGCCGAGCTCCATCTTCTGACAGCGCATCCCGCGCACGCGCTTGTCGGCGTCGCCGAGCACTTCGACGGGACTCGTCAGCCAGTGGAATTCGATGCCCTCCTCCTCGGCGTGATGGATCTCCTCGGCGCGGGCCGGCGCTTCGGTCTTGCTGCGCCGATAGATGCAATAGACCTTCTCCGCTCCAAGCCGCAGCGAAACGCGCAGTGCGTCCATCGCCGTGTTACCGGCGCCGATCACTGCCACGTGCCGGCCGGGTTGCAGGGGCGTGTCGTAGGTCGGGTCGCGCGCGCGCATCAGATTGCACCGCGTCAGGAGCTCGTTGGCCGAGAGCACGCCGTTCAGCGATTCTCCGGGAATGCCCATGAAGCTCGGGTAGCCCGCGCCGGTGCCGATGAACACCGAGTGGAATCCCATGTCGGTCAGCATCTGCTCGATCGTGAACAACCTCCCGACCAAGGTGTTGCACTCGAAGCGCACGCCGAGGCGCCTGAGCTTGTCGATCTCGACGTCGATGACTTCGTTGGGAAGGCGGAAATCCGGGATGCCGTATTTGAGCACGCCGCCCGGCTCGTGAAACGCCTCGTAGACGATGACCTCGCAGCCTGCCTTCGCCATGTCGGCCGCGCAGGCCATTCCCGCTGGGCCCGACCCGACGATGCCGACGCGGAAGCCGTTCGGTTCCACGTAGGGGACGTTGACCCAGTTCTCGCGGATTGCCATGTCGCCGACGAAACGCTCGAGGCGCCCGATCGCGACCGGCTTCAGCGTGTCACCCACCGTGCACACGCCTTCGCACTGGTTCTCCTGCGGGCAGACGCGGCCGCACACCGCCGGCAGGAGGTTAGTGTCGGTTATGACGTCGTACGCACCGCGGTAGTGCTTCTCGGCGATCTTCTTGATGAAGGCCGGGATATCGATGCCGACGGGGCAGCCGCGCACGCAGGGCTCGTCGGCACACATCAGGCAGCGGTCGGCCTCGACCAGCGCCTCGGTCTCCGCATATCCGAGCGCCACTTCCAGGAAATTGTGGGCGCGCTCGGCGGGCGGCTGCTCCCGCATCGGCGTGCGCTCCTGCGGGATGGTGCGAATCGTTTTCTTCTTGGCGGCCATGACCTTCGAGCGCGTGTCAGCCGCGCGGCGGCACGTCCGCGGCCGCGCTCTGCGTTGCGGCGTCTGCCTGCGGATCGAGGCGCATGTGGCAGCTTTCCTCCCACTTCCTGAGTGCGGCCTGCTCGGTCGGCTTGAAGCGCGCGAGACGGGCCATCAGGTCGTCGAAGTCGACCTCATGGGCGTCGAAGTCTGGACCGTCCACGCAGGCGAACTTGATGCCGTCGCCGATCTTTACGCGGCACCCTCCGCACATGCCGGTGCCGTCGACCATGACTGGATTGAGGCTTACGACCGTCTTGATCTTGTGCGGGCGCGTCGCCTCGGCGCAGCCCTTCATCATGATCGGAGGGCCGATGGCCACGCACTCGTCGATATCGCTGTGCCTTTCGATCGCGTGCCGAATGCCCTCCGTCACGAGCCCCTTGATGCCGGCCGAACCGTCGTCGGTGCAGAGGATCAGCTCGTCGCAACAGCGACGGAACTTGTCCTCCCAGAAGATGAGCCCCTTGCTCCTGAAGCCGAGAACGCCGATCACGCAGGCGCCGGCTTCCTTGAACGCCCGCGCCTGCGGATAGACCGGCGCAACGCCCAGCCCGCCTCCCACGCACAGCACTTTTTTCGCCTGGCCGATCGGGCTCGGGATCCCCATCGGACCGACGACAGCGTAGAGCGAGCTGCCTTTCCGGCATTGCTGCTGCATCTCTCGCGTCGTCTTGCCGACCGCCTGGATCACCAGCGTGATCGTGCCCTTGGTGCGATCGAAGTCGGCGATGGTGAGCGGAATCCGCTCGCCGTGCGGGTGCGACATAACAATGACGAACTGCCCGGGCTGAGCGGCCTTGGCGAGCAGCGGGTGCCGGACCTCGAGCAAATACGTGACGTCGGAAAAATCTTCCCGAGCAACGATCTCGAACCCCGGCATGGACCCCGTGCTCCGAATCAAGCCAAAACGCTGGATTGATCGTACGACAGGGGCGAGCGAACGAGCGGAGAAAGCTTTGATCTACATCACAGTTTGCGCAGTTATCGCCAGCGGGAAGCGGGCGTGAGCGACTCGGCGCGCATGCTCCGCCACCGCGCAATTACCCGATGCGAAACTTGACGTCGTAGCCGGTGAAGCCCGGGGGCGAGTGCCCGGCCGTAGCCGCGCCCGTAATCTTGTCGTTGCGCAGCACGCATACCGACTGGCCGAGCGCGGCCGCGTCCGTCACGCGACTGCCGTCATCGTAGGTGACGGGACGTGATAGTTTCACGAACGGCTCCGCAGCCGCGTGCATCTCAAGAATCGTCATGCCGAGGTGGCTCGCCCAGGCGGCGATCGCGTCGCGGTGGATGAACGTGTTGAGATGCACGGTGATCTGTCCGTTGCGCAGCGCGGTGAAGGCGTTCTCGAAGATCGGCCAGTTGTCGTCGTACTCAAGGAACGAGAAGACGATCTTGCCTCCCGGCCTCACGACTCGCCGGGCCTCGAGCAGGTAACAGTAGGACTCCTCGTGCAGCAGGTGCGTGAGCACCGAGAAAAAGCAGGCGAAGTCGGCGCTGTCATCCGCCGCGGGGATGCTGAGTTCTTCCACCAGGGCGAAGCGCCACGCCGCCGGGCAGCCCTCGCGCGCATAATCGAGAAGCTCCTGCACGACGTCGGTTCCAAGGTAGTTCCCGGCGGCCAGATAGGACGCCAGCGCCTTGGCCAGTCGCCCGGAACCGCACCCGACGTCGACGAGGCTGTGCCCGGGCTGCAGCCCCAGTCCGATCAGCAACTGCTTCTCGACCTCGCCCATCGCTTCGTAGCTTCCGCCCGCCGCGGTGGACATCGCCTGCGCCAGAGGAAATTTCTGGATGAGGTTGCGCACCAGCCGGCGGTAATCCTGAACAAAGTGAAATCGGGGACGGGCCATCGATTCTCGCAGACTGTGGAGCAGAGCGTGTGACGGCTGGCGCGCGAGCGGCCTATCGCAGCGTCGGCGGGCTCTCGCCGCACAGGTAGCCGCCGAAGCCCGCCCTTCGTACCTGCGCCAGGAATCGCTCGAGCTGGGCCGGGTCCGCGGCGAGACGGTGGGTTGCCAGCGTCTCGAAGAAGCGGGACAGCAATTGCTCCGTCTCGAGCGCGCCAAGCACTCTCGAACCCGAGAACGTATTGGTCCCATGCAATCGGTATTCATAGAGCGGCTCGTCGACGAGGGCGAGCGACGTCTCGTGGCTGACCGCGAGCAGAAAATCCCAGTCGTGACAGACGCGCATGGCGCAGAATCCCCCGACCCGTTCGAGAAGCTCCCTGCGGAAAATGAAATTGCCGGTGGAAATCGCGATGTTGTTGTAGATGAGCACGTACAGCGGATCGGGAGCACGGACGGCTTCCGCGATCGCCCCGCGCAGCAGCTTCGTATACGGCTGCAATGCCTCCACCTCGCGCCCGTCGTCGTCGATGAAGCGAGTGTTGGAAAAAGCGAATCCGCACGCACGGTGCTCCATCTCCTGCAGCAGGCGCGCGATGCGCGTCGGCGCATACAGGTCATCCGAATTAATGATCGCCACGACTTCGCCGCGCGCCAGCGCGAGCCCGTGGTTGATCGCCGCGTGGGCGCCGGAGTTCGGCTGATGCACCACCGTCAGGGCGTGGCTGCGGCAGCGCGCCGCGTACTCATCGAGCAGTTTGCCGGTCGCATCTTTGGAGCCGTCATCGATGACGATGAGCTCCAGGTTGCGGTGCGTCTGCGCGAGGACCGAGTCGAGCGCGGCGATGACGTAGCGCTCGTGGTTGTACGCCGGCATGACGACCGAAACGCGCGGCCCGGGGGCCGCAACGGCTTCGTCCGGCCGTGAGCGAACGACGCGTGTCGCGGCGAAGCCCGCCCTGTCCGAGAGCCACGTCGTGACCGTGCTCCAAGCAGGACGTGGCGGGGCGGAACTCGGCGGCCGCTGCATCACGGTGCGGAGCACCTCGAGATAGCGCCGCCCGTTCCTGGCATCGGGTTCGAGGTGGCAGCCGGCATTCCACTCGTTCCAGGCGCGCACAAAGAGGATCTGTGCGTCGCCGGCGTGGCGCAGGCGCGTCTGCTCACAGGCGCGCTCCACCCACAACGCGAAGCTCTCCGGATTCGCGCCGACGAAGATCCAGTGCGGTGCGGGCGCGCGCGGCGTTTCGTCCCACCCTGGCATGACCGTGCGGAACATCGTGTGGGGCGGCCGCGGTGAACTGAGCAGCTGGCCGACCCAGCTGCGATAGCTCCTTACATCGCCAGCCACTTCGTTGCCAAGGGGAATCATTTCGTTGCGCTTGCTGCGCGGATAGCATCCGATGGGCGGGCATTCCACGATGGCGTCGAAACCGAGCGCATCGGGACCCCCGCCGCTGATCCAGCCGTACACCGCGAGACATGGGTCTCCTATGCCCGCCCGCATGCATTCGCTGCGCCAGAGCGCAGCTAGCGCGTTCGGCTCCGGGAGCGGATCTGGCGATGACACCACGAAGAGCGGCCGGCCGGCAACCCGGATGTATCTTGGGTCGGCGAAGACGGGGAGCAGCGTTCGCAGCATCGCGATGCATTCTTCGCGACTGAACAGCCGTTGCCCTGCGGCTTCGTCCGGCTGGAAGCCGGCGCCCGCGTGAAGCTCTGTCGTCTCCCAGCAGACGCAGAACGGGATGTCGGGACGTCGCGAGGCGACGATCGCGGCCAGCGTGGGATCGAGCTCGCTCGTCGAAGCGGGCGCGCGAAAGACGTAGCAGAACCCGGCGATGGCGTACTCGCGCGCAAGCGCCGCGTGCGCCTCGCGCACGTCGGCGTTGCGCACGTCGCAGTAGCCGAACTCGCCGGGGATCTGCGGCTGCGCGTGGCCGAAGAACTCCGGCTGCGCGGCGCGCACGGCGTCCCACTCGGACGTGACGTGATCTGGCGCACGACCGCTCTCATTGGCGCCGCCGGGCAGCCTGTAGAACGCGATGGCGCGCAGGCGGTCACCCGCCGCGTCGCGAGAGGAGAAACTCCCCGGCGAGCTCACGTTCGCACCGCAGCAATCGGCGCGCTCTTGGGGACGACCGCACTGAGAGGCAGGCGCAGGCGCTCGGCGAGCGCGCGGCTCGCGCAAGCCAGCCCGGGTCGTGTGCCGGACAGCGCTGCGATCTCGTCGAGTCGATCGATCACCGCGCCCGGGGTCTCTTCGAGGACGACCAGCAGTACCCTCTCCGGCCGCGCCACGCCGAGCCATGCGGCGGGCGATCGGGCTGCGCCGCACAGTACGAGCAATCCGCCCTCGGGTCGCGCACCCGCTTCGGGATCGAGAACCCGCGCCCCGGGGATCGCCAGGGACAGCACGGAGTCGGCCCACAAGGTCCGCGGTGCCGCCCCGAGGGCGCGGGTCAGGCGATCGAGCATCGGTCTCACCACTTCCTTGCGATCGTCGGCGACGACGATATGCACGTGCGCCGCCGTCGCAGCGAACAGCGAAAAATCTTCCACCGGCTCGACGCGCGCCAGCAGCCTCGGCAGCACGTCGCGTCCGATCTCCTCCTCTATCTGCGGCAGTGACTCGAGCAGATGCAGATTCTTGCGCGCCCGGTTGAAGTCGGGTTTCAACTCGATCGCGCGACGCAGCAGCGCGAGGGCGTTTTCCTCGCGACCGTCCTCGTACTCGGTGAGGCCGAGCATGTGCAGCGCGTCGATATTCTGCGGATCCGCGGCAAGCACGCGGCGATACCCCTCCGCGGCTTCTCGCGGACGGCCCGCCCTCTGCGCGCGCAGCGCGACCTGCATGACCTCGGGCACCCACGACAGATCGCGCGGTGAGGCCGTCGCATCCGTGGACGCGGACGTGCCCAGCGCGCCGTGACAATCCTTGAAGCGCCGGCCGCTGCCGCAGGGACAGGGCTGGTTCCGTCCGACCGAATCCATCGCCTAGTACGAACCGGACTGAGCCAGATTCTCGAAACGGGTGTGTTGGCCGAGGAAAGCCAGGCGTACGGTGCCGATGGGACCGTTGCGCTGCTTGCCGATGATGATCTCGGCCACGCCCTTGTCGCTGCTCTCCTCGTTGTAGACCTCGTCGCGATAGATGAAGAAGATCACATCGGCATCCTGCTCGATGGCTCCCGACTCGCGGAGATCGGACATCAGAGGGCGCTTGTCAGGGCGCGCCTCCACACTGCGGTTGAGTTGCGAGAGTGCGAGCACCGGGACCTTCAGCTCCTTCGCCAACGCCTTGAGCGAGCGGGAGATCTCGGAGATTTCGGTTGCGCGGTTCTCCCCCTGGGCGACAGCCTGCATCAGCTGCAGATAGTCGACCACGACCGCGCCGAGCTTGCCGCCGTACTGCCGCGCGAGCCTGCGCACGCGCGCGCGCAGCTCCAGCGCATTGAGGGCGGGTGTCTCGTCGATGTGCATCTGCGCATCGGAGAGCTTGCCCAGCGCATCGGAGAGCCGCGCCCACTCGTCGTCGCTGATCTGGCCGGTGCGAAGCTTGTGCTGGTCGAGCTTGCCCACCGAGCCGAGCAGGCGCATCGCGAGCTGCGTGGCCCCCATTTCCATGCTGAATATCGCCACCGGGAGCTTGAAGGAGAGCGCGATGTGCTCCGCGATGTTGAGCGCGAATGCGGTCTTGCCCATGCTGGGCCGGCCGGCGATGACGATGAGATCGCCCTCCTGGAGGCCCGACGTCTTACGATCCAGATCGGTGAACCCCGTGGGTACTCCGGTCACGTCGGACTTGCGCGCGTAGAGCAGCTCGACACGCTCGATCACCTGCGTGAGCAGGGGCGAGAGCTCCTGGAACCCTTGCTGCCCGCGCGCCCCCTGCTCGGCGATTTCGAACACGCGTGACTCGGCCTCGTCGAGGATCGCGCGCGGCTCGCGGCCAAGGGGATTGTAGGCGGCGTCCGCGATCTCGCCGGCGGCGGACGCGAGGCGGCGCAGAATCGCCCGGTCGCGCACGATCTCGGCGTAGCGACGGATGTTCGCCGCGGTGGGCACGTTCTCGACCAGTGCGCCGAGGTACGCCATTCCGCCCACGTAATCGAGCTTCTTCAGCGAAGCGAGCCGCTCCGCGACAGTGACGACGTCCGCAGGCTTGTCCTCGGCGACCAGGTCCATGATCGCGGCGAAGACCTCGCGATGCGCGTCGTTGTAAAAGTCCGGCTTGAAGAGAAGGTCGCCGATCCGGTCCGCCGCCGCGTTGTCCAGCAGCAGGCCGCCGAGCACCGATTGCTCCGCCTCAAGCGAGTGCGGCGGGACTTTCAGCGCGTCGAGCGGGGTATCGTTCGGCATGGCGGGAACTGCGCGGGGAGCTCGCCCATTCTAGCAGCGCGAGCACGCCCCGGTGCGTCCGGGCCGTGAGCAGGGCCCGTCGGGCCTAAGCCTGAGCGCCGGTCGTGTCGCCGAGCACGGAAACCGCGATCTGCGCGGTCACGTCGGTGTGCAACGCCACCGTCAGCGGGTAGTCGCCAACCTGCTTCAGCGGGCCCGCGGGCATGCGAATCATCGCCTTCTCGACGGCGTGTCCCATCCCCTGCAGCGCCTCGACAATGTCGACGTTCGTTACCGAGCCGAACAGGCGGCCGTCGACGCCGGCCTTCTGCGTGATTTGCACGGTTACGCCTTCGAGTTTCGCCGCACGTTCCTGAGCTTGTGCGAGCTTGTCGGCTGCGGCCTTCTCGAGCTCGGCGCGCCGTTCCTCGAGCAGCTTGATGTTCTCCGGCGTTGCGCGCTTGGCCTTGCCTTGCGGAATGAGGAAATTGCGCGCGAAGCCCGGTTTCACCTTCACGACCTCGCCGAGGTCGCCGACGTTCTGCACCTTCTCGAGCAGTATGACCTGCATGTTCGCGCCTTCGCTTCAGTGCAAATCGGTATACGGGAGCAGCGCCAGGAAGCGGGCGCGCTTGATGGCGGTCGACAGCTGCCGCTGATAGCGCGCCTTCGTGCCGGTGATGCGCGCGGGCATGATCTTCCCGTTCTCCTGGACAAAGTCCTTCAGCACATCGATGTCCTTGTAATCGATCTGCTTGACGCCCTCGGCCGTAAAGCGGCAGAACTTCTTGCGCTTGAACAGGTTGTTGCCGCGCTCGCGGCGCTTGCCGTCCTTGCCTTTGCCCTTTCCTTTGCCTTTCCCCTTGCCGAATCTCGAGCCTCGTCCCATCCCGGGTGGCATGTCAGTTTCCTTCCAATAGTTCGAATTCGTTGACGTGAAGCGCGACGCTCATTCCCGTCCGGTAGCGGCGCGCAAGAAAGCCGCGGCAGCGCAGGTGCGCCCCGACGTCGATCGCGGCGAGCTCCTTGGCGATCGGCCCCAGCGCGACTGCGGCCAAATCGCAGATCACCCGTCGCTCGCCGCCGGCTTCCGCCTGCGTCGATTCGTGCGCCAGCTGGAAGTCGAGCGCCGGAAGACCCGCTGGCGTGAAGCGCAGATCGGAGCGCGCCGCGAGCCGTGCGTCCACGCTTACCTCGTTCACGGGCACCGCGCTGCCGTTACGGCTGTGCCGCAGGCGTCGCGGAAACCGCGGCAGGTGCGGGTGGCGGCGCCTGAGGAGCGAGCGACTTCGCCTTCTCCTCCTTCATCATCGGCGAGGGCGCGACAACCGGCTCCTTCATCGCGACGATCAAGTGGCGCAGGACCGCGTCGTTGAACTTGAACGCGTGCTCGAGCTCGGACAGCGTGGCGTCGCCGCACTCGATGTTCATGAGCACGTAGTGCGCCTTGTGGACCTTGGCGATCGGGTAGGCGAGCTGGCGACGGCCCCAGTCCTCAAGCCTGTGCAGGCGGCCCGCCGGGCCGCCGCTGTTGGCTGTGACCATCGTGCGGTAGCGCTCGATCATCGCCGGAACCTGCTCGCTCTGGTCCGGGTGGACGATGAAGACCACTTCATAGTGACGCATGCAGATCGCTCCTTGTGGACGTTGGTTGGGCGGCGCTGGCCGCGTGGCTCGATGGTGCGGCGAGCCGGGCCTGCCGCCGACGGCCCCCCCGTTCTGCAGCGGGTGAGGCAAGGAAACTAATAATTATATCGGCGCCGCTGTTTTCCAGCAAGCGCGTCAGTAGCCTCGTGCCGCCGAGCGTGCCGGAATAGAGGCGGGTTCCTGTGCGACGCCACTCGGTGCGAGCGGAGTCAGGGCGGCCAAGGCCTGCTGACGCTCGGCTTTGGGCATTCGCGCCAGCTCCTTCACCTTCGCGTAAAAGCGGGGCAGATCCCCCCCTTGCGCGGCGAGAAGCGCCTTGAACTGCGGCACCTCTTCCGAATACAGCCCCGTCGCGACGATGCTTGCGTTGTTGGCACCGTGGGCGAACCACCCGTCGTACGGGCCCTGTCCGTTCCAGCGGCTCTTCTGGGTCTCGTAGTCCGAACGCATGACCGCAAACGCAGCAGCCTTGCCTGCGCGTTTCTCGGCGTCTTCGAGCGGGCTTGCGTACAGCGCCTCGAGACGCGCGCGCGTGCGAGTGACGAGCTCGAGGAACGCCTGCCGCTGGCGTTGAGCGAGATCGAACTGCGCCGTGAGCTGCGGGTCGTTCTGCGTCGCGAGCCAGCGTTGCACGCCAACCTCCTCGACCGTGACTGCGAAAGACTCGTTGAACACGGTGTCGTCCTTGACATAGACCACTTGATGCGCCAGCTCGTGAAAGATGAGCCGCGCAACCTCCGTGTCAGGGTAGCGAATGATCGTCGAGAGCACCGGGTCGTTCAGGTACCCGAGCGTCGAGTAGGCGGGCACCCCGCCTATGTAGACGTCGTCGCCTGTGCCCGCGATGCGCGCTGCCTCGCCGCGCGCATCGGCTTCGGCAAAGTAGCCTCGGTAGTTGACGCAGCCAGCGACCGGGAAGCACCACTGCCGTGGCGAGAGTGAAAGCGGCGGCGTGGCGAATACGTTCCACAAGACATAGTGGCGTTCGAGCGCCGTGTAGCTGCGGTAGCTCGCGTTGTCGGGCAGTGCGAGCTCACGGCTCGCGAATTCGCGGATCGCCAGAGTGCGCTCGAGCTTCTGCTTCAGCGCCGGGTCGGGCGTGCTCTCGACGACTTGGGAGATCGGCTGCGCCCGGTTGAGCAGATCCACCTCTCCGGCAACGCCCTGCCAATAGTATTCGAGGGTCGCGCAGCTCCCCAGCAGGGTCGCCCCGCCCACCGCTGCCGCAAGCGCCAACCGTCTCATGCAGACGCCAGCGTCGGCAGCCAGGCGCCCAGCCTGCGAACGCCCTCCTCGAGTTTCTCGCGTGCGATCGTGTAGGCAAAGCGTACGTGCGCGTCTGCGCGATGGCGCCCAAAGTCGATGCCCGGCGTAAACGCAACGCCGGTCGCCTCGAGCGCGGCGAGCGCGAAGCGCTCCCCATCCATGCCGAAGCGCGAGCAATCTGCGTAGACGAAGAAGCCGCCGGTAGGCATCACGGGTATGCCGAAGCCGAGTTTCCGCAGCGCCGGAACGAGAAAGTCGCGGCGCGCCTGAAATTCGCGCCGGCGCGTTTCGAGGATCTCCAGCGTCTCGCTCTCGAAGCACGCGAGCGCAGCCAGTTGCGAGGGCGTCGGCGGCGATATGTAGAGGTTCTGCGCGAGCTTTTCGAGATCGCGCACGTGCCGCTCCGGAGCGACGAGCCAGCCCAGCCGCCAGCCCGTCATGTTGAAGTACTTGGAGAAGCTGCTGACGACGAAAGCGTCGGCGGCGATGGAGAGCGCACTGCGCGGCGACTCGGCGTACGAAAGCCCGAGATAGATCTCGTCGACGATGAGCGTTCCGCCCCGCGCGCTCACCACCTCGGCGATCCGTCCGAGCTCCTCGCGTGAAACGGTCGTGCCGGTCGGGTTGGAAGGCGAGGCGATGAGTGCGCCGCGCGTCTGCGGTCCCCATGCATCCGCGATCAGCTGCGCGGTCAGCTGATAGTCCGATGCGGGTCCCACCGGGATCCCGACGGGCTCGCCCTCCATGGTGCGCACGAGATGCCGCGTGCACGGGTAGCCTGGATCGGCGAGCAATATCTGCGCGTCGCGATTGACGAGCAGCCCGAGCGTGAGCAGCAGTGCCGCCGACGAGCCTGCGGTCACGACGACGCGCTCGCTGGGTACGCGGATGCCGTAGTGTGCACCGTAGTGTGCGGCAATCGCCTCGCGCAGCTTGGGCAGCCCGAGGGCCGAGGTGTAATAGATGGCGCCGTCGGCGATTCCCGCCTGTGCCGCGGCGATCACCGGAGCCGGCGTCGGGAAATCGGGCTCGCCGATCTCCATGTGGATGACATTGCGCCCGGCCGCTTCCAGCGCACGCGCCGCGGTCTGCACCTCCATCACGTGAAACGGCGCGATCTCGTGCACGCGGGCTGCCGTTTGCATGCGGGCATCCATCGAAAGTCTGAGTCTGCCTTGGTTCGAAGAGTGTATGTTAATCGCTTTCCCGCTTAGGAAAGCAGTCCTATGCACTTCGCCGTCCGATTGCTCGCCCTGCTGCCGTCTCTCGCCGCCCCGACCGCGCTCGCCGCGCTGGTGAAATGCGCCGGCGACACAGGCATCGTCTATCAGGACGTGCCGTGCCCGCGGGGCCGCGAGCTGCGCGATCTCGAAGCCGACCCGTCCACGCTGAGCGTCGTTCCCGGAACTCCGCTGCCGGCGAGCGTCAAGGAGAGAGCATCTTCGGCGCGCGGCGCGAGGCAGCACGCGACACGGACGTCGATGCAGCGCGCCAAGGGAGGAAACGCCGCGGAGCGTCGGTTCGTGCACAACGGCATGAGCGAGGCGGAAGTCGTCATGCGCATCGGGCGCCCGGATGTAAGGACCAAGGGTGGGGCCAAGTCGCCGCAGCGCTGGTCGTATTTCCCCGCTGCCGGCGATGCGGATACGATGACCACACTCACGCTCGCGGGCGGCAAGGTCGTCGACGTCGAGCGCCGCGTGGCGCGTTAGCCCCCGGAGCGTCCCCGTGCGAGCAGTGGTTCAGCGGGTGCGGCAGGCCGCAGTGACGGTCGACGGTGCGACCGTCGGGGCCATCGGCCCGGGGCTCCTCGTGCTCTGCGGGGTGACCGACACAGATCTGGAAGAGGACGGCGATTGGCTCGCGCGCAAGATCGTGAGCCTGCGCATCTTCAACGACGAAGCGGGGGTGATGAACCGCTCGCTCGTCGAAGCGGGCGGCGCGCTGCTCGCCGTGAGCCAGTTCACCCTGTTCGCTTCGACGCGCAAGGGGGCACGTCCCTCCTATAGCGCCGCGGCGCGCCCGGGGGTCGCGGCGCCCAGGTTCGCAGCGTTCGTGCGTGCGCTCGAGCGCGAATCGGGGCACCCGGTGGCAACCGGCGTGTTCGGCGCCGACATGCAGGTGGCGCTCGTCAACGACGGCCCGGTAACGCTGCTCCTCGATTCGGCACGACGAGAGTAGCCGCGCGAGGATCGTCCGCGCACGATCCAGGCCTTATCCCTTGTCGAGACTGTAGCGGCCGGGGCCGAACGCATAGAGCAGGAGAATCCCGCCGAGAACGGCCACGTTCTTCATGAAGTGAATCTGCTGCTGCATCGCCAGCGCGGCTGGAAGCCCCCAGAAGCGGTGGAAAACAGGTGTGATGACGATCATGAACAGCGCGAGCGCGAGTGCAGCAAGCCGCGTCTTCCAACCGATGGCGATGGCAATGCCGCCGCCAAGCTCGAACAGGATGGCGAGCGCGGCGAGCAGCTGCGGAAACGGCAGCCCCTGGTTCGAGATGTAACCCACGGTTCCCTCGAACCCGGGAATCTTGCCGAAACCCGAGACCACGAACAGTATCGCCATCAACATGCGCCCGAGCAGCGCGGCCCAGTCCTTAATATCGTCGTTTACGCTCTGTGCATTCATACGACCTCCGTTGAATCAGGATAGATCGAACAGCAGGACCTCCGCGTCCTTGCCGCTCTCGAGTGTTACTGCGCGCTCGCCCTCGATGGCCAGCGCGTCGCCCGCCCCCAGCGTTTCACCGTTGGCTTTGATTTTTCCGCGCGCCACGTGCACGTAGGCAGCGCGGCCGCCCGCCAGCACGTGTCGGGCCGATTCCTTGCCATCGAGGAGCGCAGCATGAAGGTCCGCGTCCTGGTGGATTTTCACCGAACCGTCGCGACCGTCGCGCGAGGCGAGGACGCGCAGGCGACCTCGCCGCTCCGCGGCGGGGAAGCGCCTCTGCTCGTACTCGGGCTTGATGCCGCGCACGTCGGGCTCGATCCAGATCTGGAGAAAGTGGACCGGGTCATCGCTCGACGGGTTGTATTCGCTGTGCAGCACGCCGCGGCCCGCGCTCATCCGTTGCACTTCGCCCGGCACGACGAGCGAACCGTTGCCCATGCTGTCCTTATGCTCGAGCTTCCCCGAGAGCACATAGGTGATGATCTCCATATCCCGATGGCCGTGCGTTCCGAAGCCGGTCCCGGGCTGCACGCGGTCCTCGTTGATCACCCGCAGGCTGCGATAGCCCATGTGCTCGGGGTCGTAGTAGTCCGCGAACGAGAAGCTGTGCCAGCTGTCGAGCCAGCCGTGATTGGCGTGGCCGCGTTCTCCGGCGCGACGTGTAAGAATCATTCGAATCTCCTGTATATTGATTGCAGTCGGTGATTCTGCTTCTGGTGGAGGAGAAGTTGAGAATAATAGGATTGCGGATTGGCGATTGATAGCCAATAATAATCATCGAATTAATCGAATTTTTTGAATGGTTTAAATGCGCTTGAGCCTCGACGCCCTGCAGGTGCTCGACGCGATCGCGCGGCGAGGCAGCTTCGCCGGAGCGGCCGCCGAGCTGCATCGCGTACCCTCGGCGATCACTTATCAAGTGCAGAAGCTCGAGCAGGACCTCGACGCGCTGCTGTTTGACCGGCGCGGGCATCGCGCCCAGCTCACGGCGGCCGGGCGCGAGCTGCTGCTCGAGGGGCGCGAGCTGCTGCGCTCCGCAGGTGAGCTCGAGCACCGGATCAAGCGGATCGCGACGGGATGGGAGCCCGAGCTTCGCATCGCGGTGGACACCATCATTCCATTCTCGGCGCTTCATCCGCTGCTCGACCGCTTTTACCGCGATTGCGCTCAGCACGGGCCAGCGCGCACGCGGCTGCGTCTCTCGAGCGAGGTGCTCGCGGGAACCTGGGAGGCTCTCCTCGACGGCCGGGCCGATCTCGCCATCGGCGCGCCCGGCGATGCGCCGGCCGATGCACGCGTGCGCACGCGCCGGCTTGGCGAGCTGACCATGGTTTTCGCGGTCGCCCCAGGACACCCGCTAGCACGTGCGCCGGAGCCGATCGGCGCGGCAACGCTGCGCGCGCAGCGGGTCGTCGCGATCGCCGACAGCTCGCGCACAGGGCCGCCGCGCACCGTGGGGTTCGTCGAGGGCCAGGACAGCCTCACGGTTCCCGACATGCCCGCCAAGCTCGCCGCCCAGCGCGCCGGTCTCGGCTGCGGGTGGCTGCCCCGCTTCCTCGCCGCTCCCGAGGCCACGGCGGGACGGCTCGTGATCAAGCGCACCGAGGAACCGCGCGCGCCGCTGCGAATGCTGCTCGCCTGGCGCAGTGAGCGACCTGGCAAGGCGCTCGCCTGGTGGCTGAAGGCGCTCGATGACGGACGCTGGGCCGCCTTGCTGGCGCGCTAGGAATCGATCCGCCCGCAACGCGCGACGACGACGTGCCGGCGAACCGGGGCAGGAATCGTGGGGTCGAGGCTCACCATAACCCCGACGCCGAGCTCAGAGCTTGTACGCGCGCTTGGCCAGCTTGTACGCGAGCTCGGGTGCGAGCTCGAAAGCCTCGTCTTCCTCGATCCGGTGCTCGGCGACGAGTTGCGCGAGAAAGCGGCAGTCGATGCGCCTCGCGACGTCGTGCCGCGCCGGAATGGAGAGAAATGCACGCGTGTCGTCGTTGAAGCCTACTGTGTTGTAGAAGCCTGCCGTCTCGGTGGCCTGCTCGCGAAAGCGAAGCATCCCCTCCGGGCTGTCGTGGAACCACCACGGCGGT
>Ga0187779_10000489_pt1 | contig 26490 bp, 22 predicted proteins | sample 1015_Q2_SP10_10__FD_132435 | JGI IMG/M metagenome (GOLD analysis project Ga0187779, IMG submission 132435) | Tropical peat soil microbial communities from peatlands in Department of Meta, Colombia - 1015_Q2_SP10_10_MG | ecosystem: Environmental > Terrestrial > Soil > Wetlands > Peat | place... | reverse complement strand
TTAGTACCAGCTTGGTGGCTCGCGATTCCACGGTGCCTGTGAACGACCACGCAGTACCGGTCACCCATTGCCATGAGGTTGCGTTCTATGCAGACGATGTAGAGTTCGTGGATGGGTTTGCTCGCTTTATTGTGGCGGCGTTGAAGGTAGGGAATGCGGTCATTGTTGTGGCGACTGAGTCGCATCAAACGGGTCTTCTTCAGAGGCTGCTAGCAAATGACTTGAACGTAGCTGCGGAGATTGAACAAGGAAGATACATTCCATTGGACGTCACAGACACTCTGTCAAGTTTCATGGTCAATGATTCGCCCGATCCGGTTCTGTTCCGGAAATTAGCAACCGATATTATTACAAAAGCAGCCAGTGCCACGAAACAACGACATCCTATCGTTGCAGTTTGCGGAGAAGGTGTTCACATCTTGATGGAAGCGGGTAATTTGGAAGCAACGATTACGCTGGAACGCATGTGGAATGAGATCGCAAGGGTTCATGAACTAAATATACTGTGCGGATATTTCAAAAGCGCATTTGCCGATGAGAAATACAGCTCATCGCTTGAACGAATCTGCGCGGAGCACTCAGCCGTACGGAATTTAGGTTATTAGGAAAGCTCCTTGGTCATTTTCAGCGCACAATTCAGCGCACAATAGCTGCCGAATACCAGCCCTCAACCCTGATTATTCTGATTGAATCCGCTCGGAAGTGACTGATCCGCCGTAGGCGCGTGTCAGAGCAGCCTTTTAAAAGGGCATTGCTCTACCAACTGAGCTACGCGCCCACTGGTTTCAATCTAGCACATTATGTTGAATCAGTATGGATGCGGACGTCGATTGGAAACGATCACGGAGAGGAAGTTGGAAATGCTGATCGCCGGAATTTGTCCGCCACTGCCTGCGGCAATTCTTCTTCGAGCTTTCGCGCCAGCCAGGTTTGCAAATGAGATGCGAGGTCTGCCGTCATGAATAAAAACTGAAGCCCAGAGTTCCCCAGTTCATCATGCCAGCACACCTTGGCTTCGGCAGTGATCTGTAGCGATGGGTCTGGCAGTGTGAACTGCACCCTACCTTCTGAATCTCGAACCAGAGGGGCCGAACAATTTATGGCCACACCATTTTCACTCACGTTAACGGTGCGGCCGAACACCTCCGGGGTATTTTTCCGGCTCAGCACGACTGGGACAATCACGGGATAGCGAAAATACCGGCGGCGCTCGCGCACAATCAAACCATAGGCAACCTTGATCGTGTGGGCGATCGATTCTGTACTGAGTGGTCTTTCAAGAACGAAGCTGAAGCCCGCTCTTAGAGCTGTCGTGGTCTCTTCACTGCCTCGCGTAAGTGCGAACGCAATCGCAGTACGGTTCATAGGAGAAGTGCGTAACTGATGCAAGCATGTGACGGCCTGATGTTCTAACGCCCAGTCAATTACTACCGCCTCGAACTTGTGATGGTGTAATCGATCCACCGCGACTGCGGTACTCGGGATTGTGTTAACCGACAACGCGTGCTCCCGCAGCACTTCACTGATTTGCCCTACCGCCGTCAGATCAGGCGACACGATCAGGACATTGCCGACCGTTCCGGTTCCGTTCTGGGTGTTCAACAATCAGTCTCCCCTAAGGTATTTTGCAGTCCACAGCATTCACATCGAGACGTGGGTTCCCGCAAACGAAGGACCCAAGTCTCCGGCTCGCGAAATCGGCGACCGCAGAAGTCGTTGCTCTAGCAGTTTCCCCTGCCGCCAGCAACAACCCACAGCCGGCCCCGGTTTTGTTACGAAAACCGGACAGAATCCAAGCTGTCACAAGCGATTACGCGCTGCGGTGACAGTCATCACATCATAGATTATTCCGCCAGTGCAAGGATTGAAGGCAGCAATCAAAACAGAGAGGCGGCTGTACGAAAGATGCTGGGAGGACAGTGGCTTCTTCTGGGCTGTGGTAGGCTGTGGCAGGCTGCGGGGCTGACTGGCAACAGGAAACTCGCAGCCTGTGTAAGTTCCTGCGCTGATTTCCCACCCTGAAGCGGATTACAATAGATGCGATTATATAGACAAAAGCCCAATGTCGCAGGATCGGAACTGCAGAGCTCAGGAGGATCCCATGCTGAGGAATCCGGTGGTGCGAATTTCACTATTGTTTCTGGCACTCATGTTGTTGGTGGGCGGAGCTGCGGCGCAAAGTTCGCCCAAGTCTGACACGAACAAAACAGCATCCGCCGCGAGCGCGAAATCAAGCCTCGTGGATATCAACTCCGCCAGCAAGGAAGATCTGGACGCGTTGCCCGGAATTGGCGAAGCCTATGCCCAGAAGATCATTGCTGGCCGTCCTTACCGCGCGAAAACCGATCTGGTGCGGCGAAAGATTATTCCGCAATCGACCTACGACAAAATCAAAGACCAGATCATTGCCAAGCAGAAAACATCATCCGCGGGCAAATGAGGTGATTCACTGCCCTAACAAAACGGCAACCTTCCTGCAGAGGTGATCGGGGCCTTCGAGTTTACTCAAGAAGACATCCGCATCGGAAGAACCCGGGGGGACTTCGTTCAGTCCTGATATCAGCACTACCGGAACAAGCGGATGCTGCGCTTTGATCTGTCGTGCGAGTTCCGCCCCCGTCGTGCCCGGCATAAGGTGATCTGAAATTACCAGGTCGATGGGCTGAGAAGAAAGCATCCCCAGTGCCTCCCTGGCAGACCTGGCAGTAATCACATCGTAGCCGGCCTTTTCCAGAACTAATTTCCTGAGGACAAGCGGGTTTTCTTCATCATCCACGCAGAGAATTAGGGGCTTGCCCTTGATCATGTTCGGCACTATGCCACTAGCGCAGAAGCACTCTCCAGCACGCGAGTTGCCGCTGAACTCGGGATGAAAACCGAAAAGCACGTCGCGTGATGGCCTGTCAACCCCATGCTGCGGAAGCGAATGGTACCGTCATACTTCTGAATGATTCCGCGGCTGATCCAGAGACCGAGTCCGGTTCCCTTCGTCTCCTTTGTGCTGAAAAAGGGCTCGAAGATTCGCTTTTTGTGTTCCGGGTTAATACCAATTCCAGTATCGCACACCGAGATTCGCATGCCCTCGCGGCCGTTGCGTCGATCCGACGATTGCACCAAGCGAATACGCAACCGTCCGCCCTCAGGCATGGCCTGCATTGCGTTCCCGATGATGTTGAGAAACACCTGCTTCAGTTCGACGGGAAAACCTTGAATGATTCCCTGCGTCCGGAAGTCTTTCTCGACCGTAATACGATTCAGCTGCAGGCGGCGTAGCTGTAATTCGAGAATATTTTCCAGGATTTCGCCCAACTCCACGGATACCGGTTGCTGAGATTCACGGTAAAAGCTGAGAGTCTGCTTGGTAATGTGGGAAACTCGTGCCAGTTCTTCCTCCGCGAGGCGTGCATAGTATCGGGCTTCTTCATTTAGCGAGGGATGATCACGAAGCAGGAAAAAAGCATTGGAGATTGCTTCCAACGGATTGTTAATCTCGTGGGCGATAATTCCAGCCAGTCTGCCCATCGCGGCCAGGCGCTCGGATTTGACTAACGCTTCTTCCGCCTGCTTGCGCTCGGTGATGTCTGTATTGGTGCCGAACCAGCGAACGATTTGACCGCTGGTATCGTGAATCGGCACGGCACGAGATAAAAACCAGCGATATGTGCCATCCTTTCCCAGCAAAGGGAAGGTGTCCTCCCAAGGATCTCCGGTGGTCCAACAATGCTGCAAGCCGTCGAGTACCCGCTGCCGGTAGTCAGGATGAACGAGATCCTGCTTGGCGCGCCGCATTTCGTCGGCGTTGAGGCCTGTATAGTCGTAAAAGCGTTGGTTGTACCAAAAAATGTCACCGTCGGGCCCAGCCATCCAGGCTAACTGGGGTATGGAATTGGCAAGGGAACGAAACTGGTTCTCGCTTTCGCGGAGCTCTTCGGTGCGAGCGGCCACTCTTTGCTCCAATTCGCGGTTTAGCCTCTCAAGTTGCTCACTCTTGCGGTAGAGTTCGGCAAAGACGCTCACCTTGGCCCGCAACAACTCCGGAATCACCGGGACCGAAATGTAGTCGGCCGCACCGCGCTCATATCCTTTCATGCGGTCGACATCGGTAAGATGAACTGCCGAGATAAAAATGATCGCGGTTTTCTGAAACCTGGGATGTTCGCGAATCATGTCTGCCAATTGGAAGCCGTCGATATCGGGCATGCTGACATCCATCAGCACCACCGCGACTTCCGTCTTCAGCAGATGCTCCAGAGCTTCCCTGCCGGAATTGGCCTTGAGCAGTGTTTCGCCGAGCGGGTTGAGGATGGCCTCGTAGCTGAGAAGCTTGCCGGGTTGATCGTCGACCATCAGAATGTTGACCGGTTCGTGAGTAGTCATGTTTGGTTCAGTCTGATTGACAACATCCTTTTATCGGTGCAGCCACATGCGAAGCGCTGAGAGCAGCTGTTCTGTATTGACAGGCTTCGCCAGATATTCGGAAGCTCCCGCTTCCAGACATTTCTCTCTATCACCCTTCATCGCTTTTGCGGTAAGAGCGATGATGGGCAAACGGCGAAAGGCCGGATTCTGGCGGATCACCTGCATGGTCTCGTATCCATCCATTTCCGGCATCATGATGTCCATAAGAACAATTGCGAGATCCGGAGTGGATTCCAGAGTTGCAATGGCCTCGCGTCCGGTACCCGCGGTCAGGACGGTCATGCCGCGACGTTCCAAAACGCTGCTCAGGGCGAAAATGTTCCGCACATCGTCGTCGACGACCAAGACTTTTCGGCCTACCAAAGCCTCGTCCGAACGGTGCAGCCGATCCAGCATCCTTTGTTTTTCAACCGGCATATCAGAAACCACACGGTGCAGGAAAAGCGCAGTCTCATCGAGCAATCGTTCTGGAGATTCCACGCCCTTGACTACGACGCTCCGCGCCAGGGTATGCAGGCGCGCATCTTCATCGGGGGACAACTCCTTGCCCGTGAAAACGACAACCGGCACATCGTTGGATTCCGGCATCTCGCGCAGGCGCTCGAGCACATCGAAGCCCGACATGTCGGGGAGTCTCAAATCGAGCACGACACAATCAAACTTCTCGCTCTGGATGCATTCCAAGGCTTCGTTGCCATTTCCCACTGTATGGATATCGATGTCGTCGGAACCCAGCAGCTCTCGTATGCTCATCTGCTCGGCCGGATTATCTTCGACAATCAACAACTGCTTGCGCCGCGGCGAAGCATAGTCCTTGATCCGGAGAAGGGCTGCCTCCAGGCCCTCCGTGTTGGTTGGCTTAGTGATGAATGCGAAGGCTCCTCGGGCCAGCCCATGATGCCGGTCCTCGTCGAGAGTCAGCATCTGCACGGGTATGTGGCGAGTGGACGGGTCCTGTTTCAGGTGGTTGAGGACGGTCCAGCCGAGCATGTCCGGCAGGAAAACGTCGAGGGAAACGGCTGAGGGATGATATTCCTTCGCAAGTGCCAGCGCGTCGGCGCCGCGGTTTGCAACCAGGACTTTGAATCCTTTGTCGCGGGCAAGATCACAGAGTACTCGGGCGTAATGTGGATCGTCTTCAACGATCAGCAGCACAACATCGTCCGGTTGGAGACTCTGCCGGTCATCGGCAATACTTTCGACAGGAATCTCTGTAACTTTCACTGCTGCCAATTGCAGCGGAGCAGCGGAAGCTTTCCCATCCGCCGTCGCAACTGTGCTGGCCGCCGGACCGACGTAAGTTTGCGGCAAGTACAGCGTGAAGGTACTGCCCTTGGTGGGAGTGCTGCGAAGCTGAATCTCGCCACCCAAGAGATTCGCCAGCTCGCGGCTGATCGCCAGGCCCAAGCCGGTGCCTCCGTACTTCCGGCTGGTGCCTGCATCTGCCTGTTGGAAAGCTTCAAAGATGATGCGCTGTTTGTCGGCAGGAATACCGATTCCGGTATCTGTCACTTCAAACGCCACAACCGAAGCGGCTTTGGAGAGAATGGGATGTTCATCGCTCCATCCGCTCATAACTGGCACAACCGAGAGTCGCACGCCGCCTTGCTCGGTGAACTTGAATGCATTGGAAAGCAGATTCTTCAGCACCTGCTGCAGGCGCTTGGAGTCCGTAACGATGCTGCGGGCGAGGTGCGGATCCGTGTGGAGATCAAACGACAAGCGCTTGTTCTCCGCCTCATGGCGGAACGGCCGTGCGACCGCATCCAGCAGACTGCCGAAAAATACCTCTTCCGCCTCCACCGACACTGTGCCCGACTCAATCTTCGAGAGATCGAGAATGTCGCTGATGAGGTTGAGCAGGTCAGTTCCTGCGGCGTGAATGGTACGCGCAAATTCGACTTGCTTCGCGCTCAGGTTCTTGTCGGGGTTTTCTGCGAGTTGCTGGCCCAGGACCAGAATGCTGTTCAGAGGCGTACGCAACTCGTGGGACATATTGGCCAGGAACTCTGATTTGTACTTGGAAGTAAGCGCAAGCTCCTTGGCCTTTTCCTCCAGCGCCCGCCGAGCCTGCTCGATCTCCTGGTTCTTTCTCTCGACTTCGACGTTTTGCTCGGCCAGTTGCTGCGCTTTTTGCGCCAACTGCTCGTTGGTCTGCTGCAGCTCTTTCTGCTGCGCCTGGAGTTCGGCCGCGAGCTGCTGAGATTGCTTCAGTAACCCCTCCGTCTGCATGGTCGCTTCAATGCTGTTCAGCACGATTCCAATGCTGGCTGTCAGTTGTTCCAGGAATGACAGGTGAGAGGCAGTGAACGCGCCAAGAGAAGCGAGCTCGATGACAGCTTTAACTCGATCTTCGAACAGAATCGGCAGGACGATTACGTTTCGCGGCACGGCTTCGACCAGACCCGAGCGAATGGCGATTGTCCGATCAGCCGGCAGATCGCTGATCAGCATGCGACGCTTCTCCAGGGCGCACTGGCCGATCAATCCTTCGCCAAGTTTGAGACGCTGCAGATGACCATCCTGACCGTCTCCCGCGAAGGCGGAGAGCATAACCATCCCGGCCGAATCTTCGGCCTCCATCTGGTAAATGACACCCTGCTGCGCATTCACCAGGGGAGCCAGTTCGGATAACAACATCTGGCCCACCGTGCCCAGGTCGCGCTGCCCTTGCAACATTCCCGTGAACCGCGCCAGGTTAGTCTTGAGCCAATCCTGCTCGGTGTTGCGCTCCGTCGTGAGACGGAGGTTGTTGATCATCGTGTTGATGTTGTCCTTCAGTTCAGCAACCTCGCCTTTGGCTTCCACTTGAATGGAGCGGGTGAGATCGCCTTTGGTGACGGCAGTTGCAACCTCGGCAATCGCTCGAACCTGGTTGGTCAGGTTGTCAGCCAAGAGGTTCACGTTACCGACGAGGTCCTTCCATGTACCGGCGGCACCGGGCACGTTCGCCTGACCGCCTAAACGGCCTTCCACGCCGACCTCGCGAGCTACCGTCGTTACCTGGTCGGCGAATGTGGCCAAGGTATCAGTCATGTTGTTGATGGTTTCGGCAAGCGCGGCCACTTCACCCTTCGCGTTCACCGTTAACTTCTGAGTAAGCATGCCATTGGCGACAGCGGTTACGACTTTTACAATTCCCCGCACCTGTTCGGTGAGGTTGGCGGCCATCACGTTGACGTTGTCGGTGAGATCCTTCCAAGTACCGGCGACTCCTGGTACCTGCGCCTGGCCACCGAGTTTGCCTTCGGTACCGACCTCGCGAGCGACGCGCGTCACCTCGGCGGCAAACGCGTTGAGTTGATCGACCATGGTGTTGATGGTGTTTTTGAGTTCGAGAATCTCGCCCTTGACGTCCACGGTGATCTTTCGTGACAAGTCGCCACGGGCGACGGCTGTGGTGACTTCTGCGATATTCCGCACCTGAGCCGTCAGATTGCCGGCCATCGCGTTCACGGAGTCAGTGAGGTCTTTCCATGTGCCGGCGACGCCGGGCACGTTCGCCTGACCGCCAAGCCGGCCTTCCGACCCCACTTCACGGGCGACGCGGGTGACTTCCGCTGCAAAGGAGCGCAACTGCTCGACCATCGTATTGAGAGTTTCTTTGAGCTGCAGAATTTCACCGCGGACGTCGACTGTAATTTTCTTTGACAAGTCGCCCGTCGCGATTGCGGTTGCAACCTCGGCGATGTTTCGCACCTGACCCGTCAGGTTGCTGGCCATGAAGTTCACGTTGTCTGTGAGATCCTTCCAGGTTCCGGCAACGCCGGGTACCTCGGCTTGACCGCCAAGCTTGCCGTCCGTTCCCACCTCGCGCGCGACACGGGTGACTTCGCCAGCAAACGCGTTGAGCTGGTCAACCATGGTGTTGATCGTGTTCTTGAGTTCGAGAATCTCACCCTTCACATCGACCGTAATCTTTCGTGACAAATCGCCGCGAGCTACCGCGGTGGTTACTTCGGCGATGTTGCGAACCTGAGCCGTAAGATTTCCGGCCATCGAATTGACCGAATCAGTCAGGTCCTTCCAAGTACCCGCCACGCCCGGCACGTTGGCTTGTCCTCCGAGACGGCCTTCGCTCCCGACCTCACGGGCGACGCGCGTTACTTCACTGGCAAAAGCGTTGAGTTGGTCCACCATCGTGTTGATGGTTTCCTTCAGGAGCAGAATTTCCCCGCTCACGTTTACGGTGATTTTCTTGGATAGATCGCCGTTCGCGATGGCGGTGGAGACTTCCGCGATATTTCGGACCTGTGCGGTCAAGTTGCTGGCCATCGAGTTCACGGAGTCCGTAAGGTCCTTCCAAGTGCCTCCGACACCCGGCACGGCAGCCTGACCACCGAGTTTCCCATCAGTTCCAACTTCGCGGGCCACGCGGGTGACTTCAGAGGCGAACGAACGAAGCTGGTCGACCATCGTGTTCAAGGTCTCTTTGAGCTGCAGAATTTCGCCGCGAACGTCGACCGTGATCTTTCTTGACAAGTCGCCGCGCGCCACGGCAGTTGCGACCTCGGCGATGTTTCGTACCTGGGCGGTGAGGTTGCCCGCCATGAAGTTCACGTTGTCGGTGAGGTCTTTCCAGGTTCCGGCGACTCCGGGTACCTGCGCCTGTCCACCAAGTTTGCCTTCGGTACCGACTTCGCGGGCCACGCGGGTCACCTCACCGGCGAACGCGTTGAGCTGGTCCACCATCGTGTTAATGGTGTTCTTCAATTCGAGAATTTCACCCTTGACGTCGACGGTGATTTTTCGCGACAAATCGCCACGAGCGACGGCGGTAGTTACTTCGGCGATGTTCCGAACCTGGGCAGTGAGGTTGCCGGCCATCGAATTAACGGAGTCCGTCAAATCCTTCCAAGTACCGGCAACACCGGGCACGTTGGCCTGACCACCCAGTCTTCCTTCGCTGCCTACCTCGCGGGCCACGCGGGTGACTTCGCCGGCGAAACGGTTCAACTGGTCCACCATCGTGTTCAGAGTTTCTTTGAGCTGCAGAATCTCACCGCGCACATCAACCGTGATCTTTCGTGACAAATCCCCATTGGCGATGGCGGTCGCGACTTCGGCAATGTTTCTTACCTGGGCCGTCAAGTTTCCCGCCATGAAGTTCACGTTGTCGGTCAAGTCCTTCCACGTTCCAGCAACTCCCGGAACTTGTGCCTGGCCGCCCAGCTTGCCCTCCGTTCCCACTTCGCGAGCCACGCGCGTGACTTCGCCGGCGAAGGCATTGAGCTGATCGACCATCGTATTGATGGTCTCTTTGAGTTCGAGAATTTCTCCCTTCACGTCGACGGTAATTTTGCGTGACAGGTCACCGCGGGCAACCGCCGTGGTGACTTCCGCAATGTTGCGCACTTGCGCGGTGAGATTACCGGCCATGGCATTGACCGAATCAGTAAGGTCCTTCCAGGTACCGGCCACGCCAGGAACCACGGCTTGGCCGCCCAGTTTGCCATCGGTACCTACTTCGCGGGCCACGCGGGTTACTTCGGAGGCAAAAGATCGAAGCTGGTCGACCATGCTATTGATGGCTTCTTTTAGCTGCAGAATTTCGCCACGCACGTCCACCGTGATTTTTCTTGACAAGTCGCCGCTGGCCACCGCCGTCGCCACCTCGGCGATGTTTCTGACCTGGCCGGTCAGATTGCTTGCCATCGAGTTCACGGAATCGGTCAGATCTTTCCAGGTACCGGCGACACCCGGCACAACCGCCTGTCCGCCCAGCTTTCCATCTGTACCTACCTCACGAGCAACGCGCGTTACCTCCGAAGTGAAGACACTGAGTTGCTGAATCATGGTATTTACGATGTTTGCGGACCGGAGGAACTCGCCTTCGAGTGGGCGGCCATCCACGTCCAGGCGGACGGTTTGCGTCAGATTCCCTTGTGCCACGGCGGCGATGGCGCGCGTCACTTCGGTTGTGGGCCGGAGCAGATCTTCGACCAGCGTATTCACCGAGGTTTCCATTTCGCCCCACGCACCGCGCGATTCGTGAAACTTGGTGCGTTCGCGAGTCCTACCTTCCTTGCCGACCACTTGCCCGACACGGCGCAACTCTTCCGCCATTTGCTGATTGGCGGCCACGATCTCGTTGAACGTATCCGCAATCTTTCCCGCTAGACCGGTCCAGGAACCAGGCAGACGCACGGAGAAGTCGCCGTTTCGAATGGTCTGCAGCGCGCCCAATACAACAGCGAGGTCTGCGGACGCAGGCTCCGCAACGGCCACAAGGCCGCCATTCCCCCCATTCGAGTATCTTGGTTCGTTGTTCGTGACGGTCGCTGTAGCCTGTGAGTTTCTGCGCATTACTCGATCTCCTGATCATGGGCAAAGGCGCGTGACCTGCCTGTGCCTTCTGCTGTTTGGGTACCGTTTACAGATTCGGGCCAATTGCTCCTACATCCCAGTTCCCGTGGGAGTTGGCGTGCTGCGATCTTTGGCATGAAAAGTGGTCCGCGCAAGCGAAGGAAAATCTCGATACTGGCGTATTCCTACCATAAAGGAAACTAGGAAGCTCTACAGTGTTTCCTGTACGACGAGGTTGACGCGGCATGGTGCGATTTGGGGTTGCGCCGTTCGCTGACTCTCAGATGTCACAATCGCGGCGTTCGCATTACGATAATGGTCACAAGAATCAGCATATTTTGGGAGATCAGCGGATTTTTGATCTAACTTTATTCCATCGGGCTTCAGACTCATCGGAGGAAGATCGCGAACGTGACGGTACGGCTACTTGGTTTCACTCTGCTGCTGACCCTGGCTTCGACTGTGGAATGTGTCGAGCGCAGTAAGCCGACCCTTGTTATCGACACCTTTGTCGTCGCCGCTGGGGTTTCCTGGCCCTACGACATGAACCAACTGAAGGTTGAGACCCTGTCAGAACTCATCAAAAAGGACGACCAGTATTTCTCCGTATTCCCTGAACCGGTCACCGATGCCAAGGGCGCCGTCTACACACTTCGAGGGGAAGTAGTGGAATGGCATGCCGGTAATCGGGCAAAAAGAATGCTCGTCGGGATGGGTTCTGGCCGTGAGAGCGCCAGGATTCACTACTGGCTAACGGATGTCAAAGGCAAGCGGGTCTTCGATCACACTGATACGATCCGCCAAGCTTTTTCGGGCAACACTTATGCTGGATCTGTAGGGCAACTTGCACAACCATTCGCCGACAAAATCGCTGAACGACTGAAAGCGGCAAGACTCGCAGCGGCTGGATCAACCACGAAGAGGCCTGCACAGTCCGATTGGCAATGAAGTGAGTGGAAGTTGGTGGAGCGAGTCGGGATCGAACTTGAGGTGCTTGCGCGGCGTCTGAGTCGCGCGCCGAAATCCTGAGCGCAGCGAAGGACCTCAAATCACGAAGTTGGTGGAGCTAGTCGGCTTACCTCTAACTTTGAAACCTCTGAGTTGCTTTTCGTAGCAGGCGTTTGTACCCAATTGCATGGGGATGATATGAGGGTTACGTCACACCCTACGTCACACAAATTGTGGATGCCTACGCTCTCACCAAAGGGGTCGCAATTCCTTCGAGTCGAGGTTTTGGCGATCGTCATCGGGGCTGGCCATCAGATTGGGTCCCATCTAGCGCCCTCTGAGAAATGAAAATTTGATTCAGTCACACAGGACTCCATTGGGGGCGGGCCTGTTTTTCGTCGGAGCCTCAAATATGTACGTAAGAAAATTTAAAATTCAGCAAAAAGCCTCGCGGCTGGCGCGAATCGCGTGAGGCTCACATTTTCTGCTCTTGAGATGAGCTGGGCAGATGGGGAATTTCTAATTAACTCGCTGGTCTACGTCAGAAGTAGCATCAGTGAACTGATCCACCGCAGTCCAAAACTCTTCTGTATTGCTAAACCCGGCTTGGAAGATGAGGACATCTGTCATGCCACCTTGCTCTAGGTCGGCTATGCATTCTAGCGCGCTCTGGCCGTGACGTTCCTCCAACCAGCGCTTCAGTTCCAAATACCGGTCGAGCTTCTTGGACAGGTCGTCGTTTTGCATAGCTGCATTGTGAGGGCATACGCTGGCGGCGGACAAATAACAGATGTACTTGCGAGGTTGGGTACTTTAGTTCGCAAGCGGAACGCGAGACAGGTATGCAAGAGAACGCAGCTAATTCACGGCGAGTCATTGACTTGCCCCCGCCTCCCGCATAACATGGCGTCCGCGCCATGATCGGCCAAACTATCTCGCATTACCGCATCGTCGAGAAACTAGGCGGTGGTGGGATGGGGGTGGTTTTTAAGGCTGAGGACACTGATCTTGGTCGCTTCGTCGCTCTCAAATTCCTACCTGATGATGTAGCGCAAGATCCGCAGGCTCTGAGCCGGTTCCAACGTGAAGCCAGAGCTGCCTCGGCGCTCAACCACCCGAACATCTGCACCATTCACGAAATCGGCAAACACGATGGGCATCCATTCATCGTGATGGAGTTTCTGGATGGCATGACGCTCAAGCATTGCATCGGAAATCGCCCCATGGGCACAGACTCGATGCTATCCATTGTGATTGAGATTGCAGACGCACTTGACGCGGCCCATACCGCGGGCATCATCCACCGCGACATCAAACCGGCCAATATCTTCGTGACGAAGCGAGGGCACGCGAAGATTTTGGATTTCGGACTGGCGAAACTCACCTCGGCCGCCTCGTCCAATTCATTGGCAAGCACGCAAAGTTTGAATATGGAAGAGCAGCATCTCACGAGTCCAGGTAGTGCTATAGGCACAGTTGCTTACATGTCGCCAGAACAGGTGCGTGCCACGGAATTAGACGCACGGACGGATTTGTTCTCCTTTGGTGCAGTGCTCTATGAAATGGCGACAGGAATATTGCCATTTCGTGGAGAGAGTTCAGGAGTCATTTTCAAAGCGATTTTGGACGCTACACCCACATCAGCCGTGCGGCTAAATCCCGACCTGCCGCCCGAATTAGAACAAATCATCAGGAAGGCTCTGGAGAAGGATCGCAATCTCCGCTATCAGAGCGCGGCGGAGATGCGCGCCGACCTGCAACGACTCAAAAGAGATGCGGACTCTGGTAAGTCATCCGGCTTAACTCAAGTTGCACCCGAAACCCCCAAAAGGCGACTCATGTGGATTGCTGGATCTGCTTTGGGAGCTATCGCCTTAATCGTGATCGCACTTCTCTTCTGGCTTTCTCGCCATCAGCCAGCCTCGTCTCCTAATTCAGTAAGCACGAAGGCAATCGCGGTTTTGCCATTTCAGAATGCGGGTTCCGACAAGGATACGGATTTTCTAAGGCTGGCCTTACCCGATGAAATTGCGAACACGCTGAGCTACGAGCCATCGTTCTCGATACGTCCATTTGCCTCAACAAGCAGGTACAACGGCCCGAACTTAGACTTGCAACAGGCGGGTCGGGAAATGGGCGTGACCACAATTGTAACTGGACACTATCTCACGGAAGGTACGCAGATCGAGGTCACCCTGGAAGCCGTGGATGTTGCCAATAACCGCAGTATCTGGCGAGAGACCCTCAATCTGGCTGCGTCAGACAAGATTGCCATGCGCGAACAAATCACATCGAGAGTTCGGCAAGGGCTGGTGCCTGTCCTTGGAGGATTATCGGCTTCGGGAGAGGCGGGGACTCGACCCAAGAGTGAGGAGGCCTACGATTTATATCTGCGCAGCATTGCCGTCCCACGGGATGTTGTTCCCAATAAGGACGCGATAGCGATGCTGGAGCGTGCGGTTGGGATTGACCCCAGCTATGCGCCTGCGTGGGAGGCTCTGGGGGCACGTTATTACTACGACAGTACGTATGGTGACGGCGGGGAACCCATGCTCAAGCGGTCGGACTCGGCCCTGGAACGGGCGTTGGCACTTGATCCGAACTTGACTTCTGCCATCGTACAGTTGGTTACCAATCAGATGGATCGTGGCGACATTGGACAAGCCTACGCTCAGGCGTCAGGTTTAGTTACGCGGCTCCCGAAAAATGCGGCGGCCCATTTTGCTTTGGCTTATGTTCTGCGTTATGCGGGATTGTTGGACGAATCGACGCACGAGTGTGGGCTAGCGCTGGCGTTGGACCGGAACAGCCTCTTCCGCTCGTGCTCCTGGGCCTTCATGCAACTGGGGCAGCCGGACAGGGCGTTAGAATTCGTCCGCCTCGATGCAGGTTCGGATTGGTCAGGCAGGGCGACAGCCTTCATTCTCCTGGAGCAAGGCAAACTCAGCGAGGCACGCCAGACGATTCAGAAAACATCGGAGCGTCCGCTACTGGGGCGTGATCTGCTTCTAGCTTGTCTTGACCCTCGGCAGACCTCTCAGTTAGGCGAAACTGCAAAAAAGAGCGAAGCGGCGGCGCTTTCGGGAGTAGATGCTGAGCCTCGATACTTCGTCGCGGATCTTTTGTCCTATTGCGGTCATCAGGATGGTGCCGTTCAGTTGTTGAGGAGCGCTGTTAGCCAAAATTATTGTGCATACGCCGCCTTGCAATCCGACCCATTGTTGAAGAAGCTTCGGGGGACGCCTGAGTTCAGTGACTTGCTGTCAGCTGCCAAAGAATGCCAGAACAAGTTCTTAGCGCAGCGAGACCACAACCCACATTGAAAGATGCCTTTACCGACATCCCCATCCTGTAGCAAGCCGGAGACGAGTACGCGAGGCTGCACTAGCCCCTTCTTTGCCATGGCAATTGACCTTTGTTGCTGCGCGACCTAAGATTCCGTCGCTTGAGACTCACGTCAAGGAGGACAACATGAATCGGGACGCTGTGCTTAAAGTGGTTCTGGTCGCAGTCGGATTGATCTTTCTATTCGCAGTGTATCCGCTGATGATGTTTCTATGGCCGAGCGGCTGGCGATGGCAACCGAACCAGCCAGAATACGAGCAGATGATCCTTGGTGTGTACGCCACGCTCGGGATTTTCCTGCTGCTCGCTGCGCGTAACCCCTCGGCGAATCGCAGCTTAATCGCATTCACGGCGTGGTCGAGCCTCGTTCACGCCGGCATTATGGCTGTTCAGGCATTCCAGAATGTGAGCGAACGCGGACATCTGCTCGGCGACGTACCGGCGCTCGTCATCGTAGGTGTAGCATTGCTTGCCCTGGCTCCAGCGAAACAGGCTGCCGACAGGACATCAGCGGTCAGTGCTTAGGTTTGCGGTAGCATGCGCGGAGCAGTATGCAATGAACAACGGACCAAGAACAGTTGCCCCGCATGTGGCCTAGAGCAGAATCCATCCGCAGTTTGCGCAAAGGATAACTGCAAGACCGACTTGAAGAGAGTCACAAGTCCGCTTGCGGGCCTTCGGTTTCACGATCTGCGGCATCACGCATTACAGAACTTGCCGAGTCTCAAACAAGGGACAGCACCATAATGGCAATTGCAGGACACGTATCTCCAAAGATGCTGCAGCATTACTCGCACGTTCGGCTTCAGGCCAAGCGAAACGCTCTAGATGCAATTTCAACTCGGAAGGCAAGCGATAAACAGGAAGGTTACATCACACGCCACGTCACAAATCTGGAGAACAAGCCTGCGAACAAGCGCAAGTGACTGAAAAGTTGGTGGAGCTAGTCGGGATCGAACCGACGACCTCATCGTTGCGAACGATGCGCTCTCCCAGCTGAGCTATAGCCCCACATTGCGGATATGCGGGTCACAGCAATTTTAGCAGCGTTTGCAGGGGCGGACTAGGCGCAATGACGGCTTGCTCAGGATAACAATCTGATTACTGTCGGTCTCTTTCCCTTTTTCTGCACTTCGCGTTATAGTCCTATGCCGGCTTTCTGCAGGAGGCGATCATGGTGACGCAATCCCGTCCCGAGCACAAAGAAACCAAGGCGAGAAGTTTTGGCGAGAACATCGAGAGCGATCTGGCGTCGCGATTCTTGCGGGTGGTAGAGGTTGCAGCGATTGCCTCCGCGCACACCATGGGACAGGGCGCCAGGAAGTTGTCGGATCAGGTGGCGACGGAAGCCATGCGCCAGACCATGGACAGCATCCCGATGAACGGCACCATTGTGATCGGCGAGGGTGAGCGCGATGAAGCGCCCATGCTCTATATCGGAGAAAAAGTCGGCGCGCAGTTTTCAGATGGCACGGATGTCCCTGAAGTTGATATTGCCGTGGATCCGCTGGAAGGAACCAACCTCTGCGCGACTGGCGCCCCGGGTGCGATCACGGTGCTCGCCGCCTCGGAGCGTGGCGGACTGTTGAATGCTCCCGATTGCTACATGGAAAAAATGGTCGTTGGTCCCTCCTGCAAGGATGCCGTCGACCTTGATGCCCCGGTGGCTCAAAACCTGAAAAATATCGCCAAGCGCCTGGAGCGCGATGTGGAAGATCTCGTCGTCATTGTGCTGGATCGGCCACGCCACGAGAAGCTGGTTGGGGAAATCCGCGCAGCTGGTGCTCGCATTAAGCTGATCGGCGATGGCGATCTGTCAGCTGGAATTGCAGCGGCAGTCATCGGGACTGGTGTGCATGCGGTCATGGGGTCAGGTGGTGCGCCGGAGGGCGTAATCACCGCGGCTGCGATTCGCTGCCTGAACGGTTACATGCAGGGGCGCCTGGTCATTGATAAGCCAGAACTCGAAGAGCGCATCGCGCGAATGGGAATCAAAGATAAGAACAAGGTGTACGAAGCCGAAGATCTCGCGCCCGGGAAACAGCTGATTTTTGCCGCCACCGGCGTCACCGATGGCGCATTGATGCGCGGCGTGCGCTTCTTCGGCGAAGGCACGCGAACCTCCTCTGTGATTATGACCTTGCGCACCGGCAAAGTTCGGTTCATCGATAGCATCCACCTCGAAAAAGGCCCGGATGTGAAAGTAAGGTTCTCGTAAAAAGTCGGTAATACATAGATCCTTCCTTGGAAGAGTTCGCCACGCGAACGCTTCACTTCGTCAGGATGACTTGTTTCATACACGAAGTCACAGCAGATCCTGCTCAGGTAAAAGTAGGATATGAGCGTGAAGACTCTGAACGAGGTCTACTCCGCTCTGTCGATGCGGCGACGCTACGAAGTCTGGTTTCTGCGAGTGGGTGTGGCCGATGGTAGCGGAGCGTGGTGGTTTCGATACCTACTCATGAATCCTGGCCGCGGCGGTTGCCCCGGAAATCCTCGCGGGATGCCGGTTCAGGTCTGGGCGACATGGTTTCCCCGCAACGACAAGCCAACGACCTGGATTCAGGGATTCGCGATCAATGAATTAAAACTAAGCAGGCGAGGAGAAAATCCATTTTATTTTCGTGTTGCAAGTAACAGCATCGACGAAAACTCCTGCCGAGGCGATCTCACTCTCGAGGGACACAGGATTTCGTGGGACCTGCAGTATCGTTCCACTTTTCGCGTGACGCTTAGCAACAAGGGCTGGATCGGATTTTCACGATCGCCGCATTCGGATGCCGTTTTCTCCGGACGGATTACGCTCGACGGGCAGAGTTTTGCAGGCAATCCGCTGGGTTTCGGGGTTCAAGGACACAATTGCGGATACCGCCATCGCAGCTTCTGGATGTGGACACACGCATACTTTCCAGGCGATGGCCGTCGGCCAAGCACCATGGAAGCTTTGGTCTACGACATGCCTTTCGGACTGGTTTTCCGGAAAGCTGTGCTTTGGCATGAGCAGCAGCGCTATGAGTTTCGGAATTTGCAAGCGAGAGAAAGCGCTCCGTTCAGCTGGAAGTTTCGCTGTCTGGGAAAGAATGGCACTGAGTTGGAAGCCGAAATTGATGGCAGCGGGCCGGCAGCGCATCGGATCTCATATCTCAAAACCGATTGCCGGGGAAGTTTTGAAGTGACGAATAATAGCCTGGCGCGGGCGAAAGTCCGCTTACAATTCCCGGGCAGGCCGGTTGAAAGTTTGGAAACCGCGAGCGGAGCTGTGTTGGAGATGGCTGGGCAGCCGACCTAGGCCAGCGGTTGAGCCTTGGCCAAACGCTCAGCGACGATGGTGTACGCGGCAGGATTGAATGCCATGCCGATGTGAGTCCCGGGAACTTCAAAGTCCGCGTCCCGATTGCGAGTCATGCAGTAGCGCCAGTCGACAATTCCGTCATGGCGCGTGTAGATAGCGGTTTCCAGCATGCGGTTGGGAACATCCCGTCGCAATGAGTCAATAAAGTTACATGTGCAACGCCCCGTGTAGCAGGTAGGAAGCACGCCCTGGCCATGCTCTTGCAGGATGCGCATGCGGACGGCTTCGGCCGCGTGCAGCACAGTCCGGTTGGTCACGGTGCCGCGAAACGGTGATGCCAGGGTGATCACAGAGGCAACATCCTTTGGCCTTTGATTGGCAAGCGAACGCGCAATGACCCCACCAAGGCTATGACCGATCAAATGAACCTTCCGTCCGGTTTCCTGCAATGCGGTTTTGATCGTCTCGCGGAGGTGCCGCTGAATCAGCAAATTCGGACACTCCGCATTGATGCCGATTCCAGAAAAATACGGGCGGTACCCGATACGGGCCAGCCAACCATGCAATTCCGTCAAATAAAGATCTGTGCCCAAAAAGCCGGGAATAATAACGACACCGGAGCCATCCCCGCGAGGCACGCCGAACCCGTAATAAACCGGTGTGGCATGCAGGAGCAGGATTTCGGCTCCGAACAGCGCCTCAGTCCACACGGAGTTATCCGCTTCCAAATGAAGCCGAGGGGTGCGTTTTCGAATTCTGGAAGGCGAACGGACGGTGCTGCGTTTGCGGGATCGCAAATTGAAATCCGACTCTAGCAGGCCTCCCGACTATTGACGCTGAAAGGGAGTCAAACGTTGGATGCCCGCGCGAATTATACCGCTAAATTCCTGTTCTGCTCCAGAGCAAAAACGTTGCCAGGCACAATGTGTGTCAAGCGACTATGACTTCGCTCGCGAACTTTTCTTGCCTCTCTTGCGCACGGTTTTGCGCTCGCCCAACCGCGATTCCAGTTCGGCAATGCGCCGGCGGAGGGTATCGACCTCTGACGGAGCATCAGATGATTGCGGTGGCATGACGGGCGTGCCAAGAAACCGCTTCATGGTCTCCAAAGGCGACAAAATCGCTGATTGCACATCACTAAGACGGTTCTGCACGGCATCCTGAACCTTCTGATAAGTGTCGAAGGCGGATTTCAAATACCACATCACAAATTCCTGGCGTACCTCGTCTGACGCGATGATGAGTTGACGAAGCAACTCAAGCGGCAAACCAGTCGGCTTGTCCTTGGCATCTTCAGTGATAATTTGCGTGAGAATGACGCGGGTCAGGTCGCTGCCGGTTTTCGCATCGAGCACTTTTACCTCTTTGCCTTCGCGAACCAACCGCGCAATCTCATCGAGATTCACATAGCGGCTGGCGGCCGTGTCGTAGAGTCTTCGATTGCCGTATTTCTTGATCGTTACCTGGACACCCCCACCCGGATTAGTCCCGATGTTGCTGTGCACAATTACATATTATCATCTTGACATAAGAGGCTGGTAGCCTTATATTTAAGTTGATGCTGCAATGCAGCAATCGGAGGTCTTTATGCCGGCAGCCACAAAGACGACGCATCCCAGGGAGTCGTCGTTCGTTTCCGTGCTTTCGGGTTGGGCACAGCAAGGAGTCCAGAGCTTCTTTGCGACACAGCGCATGCTCCTGGACCTTGCCATGCGGCAGAACGCAAATATCATGCATGCTCTGCGGCAGCAACTTTCCGACCCGCAACATTCACCAACCGCGATCTTCAGCGAAGTTGCTGGAGATGCGATGAACAATTTTATTGAAGGACAAAAGATACTACTTGATCTCGGCAAACAACAAAACGAAATCCTCATGAGCGGTGTCAAGGAACAGATGGGGGACTGGCCGGCTGCACATGCCATGGCCGACCTACTTCGCCATAGTGTGGACACTTTCATTCATATGCAGGAAGAATTTCTCAAGATTGCGGGAAAACAAACTCATACGTGGGTGGAGGCGGCCAAGACGGGCAGAACCTATCAACCCGAGCACCTGGTCGACCTCGCGCGCGAAGGCATGGAGAACTTTGTCAAGGCACAAAAGCAGTTCCTGGATGTGATTGCAGAGGCTACTGCTGAAGCGACCGGGGGCAAGCGGGTAAACGGGGCGGCAAAGAAAGGCAAGAAGACCGAGTTGGCCGTGCTGGCCCGCCAGGCGACCGAGTCGCTCATCGATGCCCAGAAAAAGCTCGTGGACCTCGCCGGGAAGCAAATGAACGCAAACGTGAAGACTGCAACCGAGACTCTCGAATTGGTGCGGCCGTTCCCATTTGTGCCTCTGGCGGAACTGACACGCGAAGGAGTAAGAAGCTACGTCGATGCGCAAAAGGCATTGATGGACATGATGGTAAAACCAGTTGGAACACACAAGCCGGAACATCATAAGAAGCCGGCGCGAGCCAAGAAGGCTGCGGCAGCAGCCGGTGTGGCCTGAGGACGTGGGCCCGCGCGCCAGCGCGGGCCATCTCACATCAGATCATTGCTCTCAATTTTCGCGAAACGCCAATCTCGCGAACTCCAGATCTTCCCGCGTGTTGAGGTTGCGAAAAATATCGAGAGAGAATCCGGCCTGGGTCAACTCCTTCTCAACAATGGCATTGCAGCTGACCTGCTGGAAGAGTGGCTCGATCTTGTTTCTTCCCGCTTGGAGTGACTCTTCCGCGATCTCAGCAAATGATTTGCGGTAGACCGCGCAGAGAGGCTGAAATCGACCGCCTGCGTTCGGAACAGTTACCGTTGCGGCTGACTGTTGAGATTGTTGTACCAGGAAACTCAGCCAACTTGAATTGAGCAGTGGCATGTCGACCGCCAGCACCAGATTCAGATCTGATTCGCTGAAGGCAAGCGCGGCGTGAATTCCGCCAAGTGGGCCTCGATCGGGGTAGATGTCTGCAATCACTGGATATTGGAAAGCGGCAAATTTCTTCTGATCGCCGACAATGCGGACGTTTTCGGTGATGGTTGCAGCCAGCCGCAGGGCACGATCGAGCAGGGTTTCGCCGCTTACGCGCAGAAATGCCTTGTCCTCACCCATGCGAGTGCTTTTGCCGCCCGCCAGAACAAACGCACTTAAGTCGTCCACTGGGAAATGATACTGCTCCTCTGCTGGAATAGGGTCCTTTCCTGGCACAAAGGTGTGATGTAGTTTGCCTGATCCCATTCGGGAACTATGCGCGCGCCTGACGTAATCTAGCGCGTGAACTTTGGGCACCCTAATATCTGCCTCGAGGATGGCACCAGGACATGGTGCAACTACCTTGAGGAGGAAGTTTCTTATGAAGTTTCGTAAATTCTGCCTGTGTCTGGCTCTGCTGATTGCGGCAAGCTTTCCGGCTGCCGCCCAAATGCAAGAGATGACCTTGAATATTCCATTTCCATTCGTGGCAGCCGGCAAGACTCTGCCGGCCGGCCATTATACGGTGCGCCGCGAGTGGGTTGCTAACAACAACTCATGGCAAATTGTGGGTAGCCAAGGCTCAGCGCAATTGACAACTTACCTTGTGGAGTCGCCGAAGGTTGAACACACTCCCAGCCTGATTTTTCTGCAGCAGGGTGATCGCTACTCATTAATGCAGATTTGGGATGCGACCCACTCCGGACGGCAATTACCACAGTCCAACGTTAAGAAAACCGTGATAGCGCAAGATACCAAGTACGTTGAAATCGGGGCGGAATAATCCCACCGAGTCCAGACACAGGGCCTGCCTGATAAGGCAGGTCCTCCCTGTGTTCACGGGTTGCGCAATCGAGAATTCTGCGGGAAAAACAGAGGAGATATCGATGAAACGGGCGAGCAGTGTCGTATGCGCTATTTTGCTGCTGGGTTCCATTATGTCAAGCGCAGGAGGGGCGGTCAGGCCAATCACGCTCAAGCTTAGGGCCGACGTTCCTTTTGATTTCATGGTTCAGCGCACTATGTTTCCCGCGGGAAAGTACGTTGTGCGGCAGACGCCCGGCGGTATGTTGTCTCTTAAAGCCGAACACGGCGTGGAATCGATAAGCGTCGTGGGAGAAGCTATGCAAAGAGATCCAGGCTCGCAATGGCCATCCCTCGTCTTTGTAAAAGAAAATGGGCATTTTCATTTGCGTGAAGTGTGGATGACTGCAAGCTTTGGGCGCGAACTGCAGACCGGCAGCGAACCGTTGCATACGGCTTCGCTAGCACGTGTGGAAATTTCAGCTGATTGCGATCATTGCGAATGATTGCAGGCAGATCTCTCCCATCTAAACGAAACCAAGATTCTGCTGGCTAGCGGTGCGGCTTTGTAAAGATTTGTGGAATTTGGTCAGGAACAGTGGGTAGTGGCTGAATCTGGGTTCATTTGGAATCCCGAATGGCATCCAGCTTGCCTTCGATTTTGGCAATATTCAGCCAGTACCGAACAGTGTCAGTCACTACTCAGTGTCAGTTAATGTGTTAGACTTCGTTTCTTTCGTATGTCGATTCGGTTGTTGCTGGCCTCAGATTACCCCATGGTTCGAGATGGATTACGCCTCCTACTCCGACCTGCCCGCGAAATCAAGTTGATTGCCCTGGCAGAAAATTTAGCCGAGGCTCCTGGCAAGTTTTACCATGTGCGGCCCGATGTCGCCCTGCTGGATGTGGCTGCGTCGGCCAGTGCCGGGGGTTTGCGGGCGGTGCACGACATTGTGAAGGCGTCACCGGATGCGCGCACGGTCGTGGTCACGAATAATGACAGTGTCTCGTTCGCTCGAACTGTGTTAAAGGCCGGGGCTCGTGGGCTTGTGCTGAAGCACTCGCCTTCTCCTGCTCTGATTACCGCAGTACGCGTGACGGCTGCAGGAGAAAAGTTCGTCGATCCGCGGGTGAGCGCTGCCTTGGAAGAATATGCCGCGCACAAGCTTCCGTGGAAGAATGTGGCCTTAACGCAACGGGAAAGCGACATTTTACGTGATCTGGCACGCGGTTACACGAATGCGCAAACCGCATCTCACCTTAAACTCACGCTCAGAACTGTTGAAAGTTATCGTGCGCGAATCTACCGCAAGCTCCACCTAAACAGCCGGGCGGACCTTGTGAACTATGCCATCGCGCACTCATTATTGGCATGACAGCGACTCGCTCGACCAAAAGCGGCCTTCGTTCTCTCAATGGCCCGAATGGGTAGCGTAGTTTCTCCGATCCATTAAGGACATCCCTCTTCTCGCCCGACGTGATCTGTTGTGCAGTTCCGCTTCTGGTTAGTATCGCGTCCGAGGATGGCACTGAGGACAGGTGCGAATCCAAAATTCAGGGGGAGACTTCGATGAAGTTTCGCAAAATGTCATTGGCGCTTGCACTATTTGCAATGGCTTGCCTTCCGGTTGCCGCTCACGCCCAGCAGTTTCAGATCCCGTTCAACTTTGTCGCAGCCGGTCATTCTTTTGCGGCGGGTGAATACCGGGTCGAACACGTGGGGAAGGACACCTATTGGCGCATCTATAACGACCATGGATCGCTGATGATGCTTACTAACTCGGTGGAGTCACCGGAGAGAACCCATCCCTTCAGCCTGATCTTCGTGCATACCGGGGACAGTTACATTTTGCACCAGATTTGGGCGTCCGAACACTCCGGGCGCGAGCTGTTTCAATCGAATGCCCGAAAAACTCTAATAGCGAAGGGTGCCACTTACGTGCAGGTCGGAGCTGAGTAGTTTTTGAAAACGGGACCTGCACTGACTGTGTGGGTCCTGTCATTTGCGGACACTCGGCAAGAACAATGAAGACAAGTTCCGTGAGCAGCGCTAAGTGTTCTTGCTTGACGCGCGAGGAACGGCAGGCGTGATTGCGGAAGAGACCTTCGCAGGCTCGGTTGCCAAAGTAACGCTCAGGTCAGTAGACCAGCAGTCGACCAGAATCTTCCATTCGCCTGCCTGGCGCGCTGCAAGAATCACGTATTTGCCACGCTCTTCGCGGCGCTTCCCTGTGGCAGATGGGGCGAGCATGCTGCATCGGCCGACTTCATAGGCGATCTCGCCGAACACCTCGACTCGCAGGGGTTCCATTTCTACTTCGCCCAGCCCCGCCTCCACAACGGAGCAAAAAAGTTCCCGGATTGCAGCGGCACTGCGAACCGGGGACACATTGGGGCGTAACACGATGGCATCAGACGTGTACAAATCGACAAGATCGTCCAGATGTTTGGTGTTGCAGGCCAACGCCCAATCCTGAGCCAGCTTGCGCAGCGCAATTTCGGCGCGGCTCAGGCCCGCACCTGCTGGACGCGCTTTGGAAGTGTCACGGGGTACAGGCCCAGTTGAAACACGCGCTTCCGGGACTGACGAAGTTGCTTCGTTCGATGTCGCAAAGTAGTGGTGGTGGTAGTGGTGATGATAATGATGCTGGCCTGCGGCGGATTGAAGCGGGTTAATTAACTTCACCGCTTCGGGGGCGGGGGCATCCCCATCCGGCAATTCGTGAAGCGGGACTCCGCACCGGGCACAGAATCGGTTCTCTCGGGGATTGAAGCCGCCACAAGAATGACACGGACGTTGCTCGTGGCCTTCCGCGATTCCAGCGACGGATGCATCGCTATCCATTTGAAGAGCCAGTTTCTGCGCAGCTTCCAGCGCAGCCTCAATTTTCTCCTGGCCGGGCTTGGCGTGGCCGGATTCGGATCGCAAGCGGCGCAGCGCGTCCTGCAAACTGAGGGTCAGGGTAGAGACTGATTTGGAGTCCCTGGGGGGCGCGATCTTCGCTTGGTTCGTCTTCTCGTGATCCACGGCTGGTCCAGTAGTGGGAACACTCCATTTTATCTGAAAACCATGGTGACACGGGAACACGGGCCTGTGACCGAGGTCACATCGTGCTATGAGCATTTTTCTGAAAATGAGGATGAGACTGCGGCGGCACTAACCAACTGTGCGGCGATCGCCAGCAGGTTCCCAGGAGGATGCGATGTTTGAACAAGAATTGGAAATGGAAAAGCAAGAATCGTCGATCGTGCCTCTCCTGCTGATCGTTGCCCTGATTGTGTCCGTGGTGGGAGTGGCCGGTTACTACCTCATCCAAAACCGAAAAGTATTGGGCATGCAGGAAGCGACGCAGGTCGCTGCTTCACTGCTGAAGCAACAAGGACCGGTAACCCTCCGTTTTCACACCGGGCTGGTCCAGTCGTCAGTCGGCGACAATCCGCAAGGGCCACACTACAAACTTCTGCAAAAAGCGGGACTGGTCGCGATCGGTAAAGCGCAAGGGACTTATGGAACCACGTATCCCATCACCCTCACGACCGCAGGGCAGGAATTCTTAAAGCGAATTGAGGGCGTAACCACCAGTACGGAGAAAGATGGGACGCAGGTTTACCAAGTCCCGGTCGCCGAGAGAAATTTGTTGGCCGTTTCCAATATCAACATGCTTAGCCCCACACGCGCGAACGTCACGATGAGTTGGAACTGGAAGACCACGGTACTTGGCGAATTGCTGGATGCATCCGGTCCCACGGTGAAAAGCTTCAGCACCTGGGATCGCTCGACTCTGATTGACAAATACGGCGCGAATTTCTATCACGCCGCGCCCACCCAGGTAACCATCTCGCTGGCAAAGGCGGACAATGGCACCTGGCAGGTGGCGACCGAATAGGTGTTTAAAAGATTCTTTCTTTCAGCAACTGCTGCAGGTAGCGCCCATAAGCATTGTTGTTCATTGATGCAGCCGCTGCCTGGAGCTGTTCGCCCGAAATATAGCCATAACGATAGGCAATTTCCTCCGGGCAGGAGACCATCAACCCCTGTCGCGTTTCGATCGTCTGTATGAAGAGGGAAGCCTCCAGCATCGCCTCGTGGGTGCCGGTGTCGAGCCAGGCCATGCCGCGGCCCATGACAACTACGTCTAGCTGACCACACCGTAGGTATTCTTTATTCACATCGGTGATTTCAAGTTCTCCGCGACCTGAAGGCCGCAAACACTTTGCAATCTCCACCACCCGATTGTCATAGAAATAAAGGCCGGTGACTGCATATCGCGATTTGGGGTTCTGCGGCTTCTCCTGCAGGCTAAGAGCCCGTCCATCGGCATCGAATTCGACAACTCCGTAACGCTGAGGATCTTGCACTGGATAGGCAAATACGCGCGCACCCTCAGTGCTCTCACAGGCCTTCGCCATGCACTTGACCA
>Ga0187779_10000488_pt1 | contig 26551 bp, 18 predicted proteins | sample 1015_Q2_SP10_10__FD_132435 | JGI IMG/M metagenome (GOLD analysis project Ga0187779, IMG submission 132435) | Tropical peat soil microbial communities from peatlands in Department of Meta, Colombia - 1015_Q2_SP10_10_MG | ecosystem: Environmental > Terrestrial > Soil > Wetlands > Peat | place... | reverse complement strand
CCGGAACGGAGCCGTACGATCGAGATCGTCGAGTTCATCGATATGAAAGAAGTGGACCCCATCTACTATGATCATCCCTATTATCTTGTCCCCTCGAAAGGGGGCGAAAAAGCGTACCAGCTGTTGGTCGAGGTTATGCGCCGGACAAACAAGGCCGGGCTTGCAAAATTTGTCCTGGCTGAACGTGAGTATCTGGTGGCGGTCACAAGCAGGGAGGGTGCGTTGGCCCTGACTACGCTCCATTACAGCGACGAAATACTTCTTGATAATTTCCATTCACTCAAGAATGGAACAATCGAAGCTGAAGAGGACAGCCGCATGAAGAAAAGCATTGAGCAAATGACAGAAGATTTCAACCCTGGAAAATACGCGGACGGGCGCCGGAAAAAGCTAATGGATCTTCTTGCCGCGAAAGCGAAAGAGAGAACCCCGGTGGAGGCTCCTGCAGTGGAGGAAGAAGGGGGAGACGGTCCAGCTGATCTGGTCGCCACACTGGAAGAAAGCATGCGGAAAGTGAAGGAGAACAGGTGAGCAGAACATTTGTCGAGATGGCTGGGCGGAGGCTACCTCTATCGAACCTTGAAAAGGACCTCTACCCTTCGTATGGTTTCACAAAGGCCCAAATTCTTGAATACTACCGAGGGATTGCAAGGTTCATCCTGCCCCATTTGAAGGACCGGGCGTTGACCTTTAAACGCTATCCCGAAGGAGTGGATAAGGATTTCTTCTACGAGAAGCGCTGCCCAGTGCACCGTCCGGCCTGGGTGCATACGGCAGAGATCCCCCAGGGCGATGGAGAGCCGATGAAAGTCTGCTTGATCAACGATCTGGAAACGCTGATATGGACGGCGAACCTAGCGTCTCTTGAACTTCATGTGCCTCTGGCCAGGGTCAACTCCCCCGGAACGCCCGATTCCATGGTCTTCGACCTGGATCCCGGTGATGGTGCAGGCATTCTGGAGTGCGCAAGGGTAGCACTGATACTTCGAGACCTGCTATCCCAAATGGGCCTTGCCAGCTATGTAAAAACCTCGGGCAAAAAAGGGCTCCATGTATATGTCCCCCTGAACCGCAAGGAGACGACCTTTGAAGATACAAAGACCTTTTCAAGAGCAGTGGCAGGAATCATGCAGAAACATTATCCCGATCTGGTGACTTCAAAAATGGCGAAGCAATTCCGGAAAGCAATGGTTTTTATCAACTGGTCACAGAACGACGCTTCCAAGACGATGATTTGCGTTTATTCCCTGCGTGCTCTGAAAAAACCGTTCATCTCGTTTCCGCTTGAGTGGAGGGAGCTGGAGGGGCTGGCCGAGCTGGGTGATCCGGATAGGCTGCAGGTCATGCATTTGGAAGCCCTGAGAAGAGTTGAAAAAGCGGGTAATATTTTTCAAGAGGTGCTCGTGAAAGAACAGAAGCTACCCCATGTATGACTGAATATGCAACGAAAGCTGACAAGCACTGGCTGTCAGAGAGGGCAGGCCAGATATTTTTTACTTGTTATTAGTGTCATCGCAGAAAACTTCTTATGAAGTTGTGGGGCGGGAGACCAAAGAGGTAATGACATGGGATTAATGGAATATGCATCGAAACGCGAATTCGAGAGGACGCCCGAACCGAAACCGGCACCCGGGCACGAGGGCAACCGTCTCATGTTCGTTGTTCATAAGCACGCTGCTCGGGCCCTCCATTATGATCTCAGGCTGGAGCTGGAAGGGGTCCTAAAGAGCTGGGCTGTGCCGAGGGGGCCCTCGCTGGATCCTTCCTTAAAAAGGCTGGCCGTCATGGTTGAAGACCATCCGCTTGATTATAAGGATTTTGAGGGTGTCATCCCGGAGGGTAGTTACGGCGCGGGAAGCGTTATCATTTGGGACAGGGGTTTTTATCATTACCCTTCCGCACCAGATGAAAAGGTAAGCGAGAAACTCCTTCTGGACGGATTAAGAAATGGGAATATGAAGTTTGTCCTCGAAGGAGAAAGGCTTCGCGGTGAATTTGCGCTGGTTAAGACGGGAAAAGACGGGAAGTCATGGCTTCTCTTGAAGAAAAAAGACCGGAATGCGACCGGTTTGGATATTCTGAAGGAGAATCGTTCCATTGTGTCCGATAAGACACTGGAGGAGATGCTCGGGGCAGACACGCAAAAAGCCTTCAGGGAAAAAAAAATAAGCCAAATTCGTCTCCGTGAAGGAATGGAAAGTGAAGACCTGATGGATGCCCCGGTCAAGCCGATGCCGCAAGGCATAAGACCGATGCTTGCGACGATGGTGAATGAACCGTTTGACCATCCGGATTGGATCTTTGAAGTGAAATGGGACGGGTATCGGGCTGTGGCTGAAATCCGGGACGGGGCCGTATCTCTTTATTCCCGGAACGGGATCTCGTTCAACAAAAGGTACTTTCCTCTCGTGGAATCGCTTCGAAAACTCGGATCAGATGCCATTCTGGACGGCGAGATTGTCGTCGTGGATGACCAGGGCCGCCCTAATTTTCAGATGCTGCAGCATTACCAGGACTCCGGGAGCGGTCATTTGCTGTACTATGTCTTTGATCTCCTGTACTTCGGGGGACATGATCTCACGAATCTGCCCTTGTTGAGGAGGAAAGAACTCTTGAAAAAAGTTCTCCCGTCCGGCTCACGAATAAGAAACAGCGAACACGTATCGAAAGAAGGAGCTTTGTTTTACACTGTTGCTAAAGAAAAGGGGCTTGAAGGTATTATCGCCAAACAGTCTCAAAGCGTCTATGAAGCGGGCAGAAGAAGTCGGCAGTGGTTGAAAATAAAGACACGGCATACCCAGGAGGGTGTGATCGCAGGATTCACGGAACCGGGAGGAGGCAGGAAATATTTCGGCGCTCTTGTCCTGGGCGTGTTCGAAGGGGACGAGTTGGTCTCCATCGGTCGTGCGGGAGGAGGATTCACGGTTAAAGATTTAAAGGATATCCGCAAGCAAATGGAACCCCTGATCCAAAAAGAATGCCCCTTTAACGTGAAGCCGGAAACTGATGACCGCGTAACCTGGGTCAAGCCGGAGCTGGTCTGCGAGGTTGCGCTGTCCGGATGGACTGACGAGGGTGTCATGCGGCAGCCCGTATTCTTGCGGCTGCGAGAGGATAAAAACGCTCGTGAAGTTCTGCGTGAAAAGCCCCCGAGGAAAGGCGGTGAAGAAGCATGATAATCCACGTTGGTACAAGCGGGTTTGCGCATAAGGAATGGAAAGGAAAATTCTATCCTGAAAAGATCTCGCCCAAAGATATGCTTCGCTTCTATGCGGGACGCCTCAACACGGTAGAGATAAATAATACCTTTTATCACATGCCAAAAGAGAGCGTTCTCATGTCATGGGCGGCACAGGTCCCGCGCGATTTTGTGTTCGCGCTCAAAGCGCCCCAGGTCATCACACACATGAAGCAGCTCCGAAATGTGTTCGAGGAGACCGAGTACCTCTTCAGGTCGCTGTCGGTTCTGGACGGGAAACTGGGACCAATTCTTTTCCAATTTCCCAAGAGTTTTCATGCGGACGCACCAGCACTGAAAGATTTTCTCGAACTGATTCCCGGGGACATATCCTGCGCATTCGAGTTTCGCAGCCCGTCGTGGCTCCTCGGAGATGACATCCCCGACCTCCTTCGTGACAAGGGATGCAGCCTGTGCACCGCCGACACTGATGAGAACCCGGCACAGGAGATCATCAGTACGGCGCCATGGGGTTATCTGCGCCTGCGCCGATCCGACTATACGGATGCTCGTCTGTCACAATGGGCTGAAAGGATCCTTTCGCAACAGTGGGAGAGGGCCTTTGTTTTCTTTAAGCACGAGGGCGAGGCCAAAGGGGCCGAAATAGCGATGCGTTTTCAGGAGCTTCTTGATTCAAGGTTCACGGGGGGAAAATCAAGGAAGAGAAAATAGGTAAATCCCGCTAGAGAACAAGTTATCTCATAGTCGCAGATCGTAGATTTATAATGATCGGTAGGGATATATTAAAGTGATCGATGTGTGTCGGGAAATCCCAAGTCACCGCTGCCGGATGCAGGAGTTGCTAAAACCATCATAGGAACCCTGAAACTTTGTGCTGGTGGGTCCGAAGCCGAAAAATACGTGCATCCTTCGTTGGAACCGTCGGCAAAGGGAGTAGCCTGAAAGAGCGGTGGCGGGTTACTTATATTCGTGAGCCAATACTGATTCTGACCCTGTATTAGTCTGTCTTGCCCAGCTTCCATTTGCCCCCGCCTCGGCAAGCGATAAAGAGGAAAACAAAGCAGTAAAGGACGGCCAACTCTCCTTTGTTGAGCGACGGAAAGAAATTGGGTCCCATTTGGAATTTCCAGTGAAATTGGAAATAGGCCACAGCCATCTCGCCGCTGCAGAGGAAAGCTGCTATGCGTGTTTGAAAGCCCAGCATCACCGCCAGCCCTCCCAGGAGTTCGATGATCCCGCCGACCCAGAGCTGGGATCCCACGGGTGGTTGGAACTCGGAGAGCAACCCCAAGATTTTTTGGGCGCCGTGGAACGAGAACATGAATCCCGTAATGATTCGCATCAAGGCGTAGGCGTGGTCTGCGTACTTTTCAAGCCATTTCATAAGTGCTCTCCTCAATTAAGGAATTTTTCTTCCCCCGGAGCCAAAAAATTGCCCCTGACAGTCCACTTTCTTTTGCTGTCATGCTCATTACTATTTCGGAGCGATGCTGACCGGATCTACATGCATCCCCTCTGATATCCCGAAGCCGGGGTTGAGGATTACCAACTCTCCCTCGGAAAGGCCTGAGATCAATCTCACCATCTTCCCGTCACTGTCTGCGACAGACACTTTGCGAAAACTAACATTGTTGTCGCCGGAGACAACGGCGACGAGAGCGGTTTCGTCTTTGGAAAGAAGGGCCTCCACAGGAATTTCTACAAGAGGCGTGGTCTTTAGCGTGAGGGAAACCTGCACGGAACTCCCCGCGAGTATCAGCCCCTCCTTATTATCAAGGTCCAGCTCCGTCAAAAGAGTGCGGGTTTTCGGATCGAGTTCTCCGCTGACCCTCGATACAACAGCGGGAAGTCTGACCTCGGGGCGCGCGCTATCGTTGATCTCGGCGCGGTCCCCCACACGTACAAAGGAGGCGTCCCGCTGATCGAGGTACACGTAGGTCCTCAGCTTGTTCGTTTGAGAAAGGGCAACCACGGGCAATGCCGACGTTTGGGCAGTTGCAGCGCTCTGCACGAGAGCTCCGGGATCGGCGAAACGGGCGGTCACGGTCGAATTGAAAGGGGCCCGCAGAACTTCATAATTTTTCTGGGTTCTGAGCGCTTCTGCGTTGGCCTCAGCCACCCTTGCGTCGGCCTCGGCATGATCTGCATCCTGCAGTGAAATTAACTTTTTATCAACAAGGGCCTTTGCGCGTTCTGCATCTTTCCGTTTGTTCTGGGCGTCCGCAATCGCGGCCTCGTACTGCCTGTCGAGCTCAGGCGATTCTATCACGGCTATCAGCTGCCCGGCTTTGACATTGTCGCCTTTATCGACCCTGATCTCCTTCAGGTAGCCGCTCACTTTAGCATACAGTGTCACTGCGGCAAAAGGCTTTGCCTCGCCTACAAGCGCGACAGTGCGAATCCCCTGGGAGCGCGTGGCAGAGAGAACCCGCACTCTCAGACCTGCCCCGGCAGCGGCGCCTCGTTCGTGGGTCTCGCGCACGAGATAGCTCTTCCGTTTTTCAACCAGGATGCCGGTAATCACCAGCGCCGCAATGATGAGAATGCCGCCGATGAGAAAGAGGATGAGGCGCCCTTTAGAGTGTTGCCGTTCTTTATCCATTCTTTTCTCCATGAGTCGAGGCCCCGCTCACTTCAGCCTCAAACTTTTCATCCAGAAGATGTTTTGAAGGAGCCTTCTTTCTCAGCAGCGAATAGATGACAGGCACGACAAAGAGTGTTGCGAACGTTGCGACAATGAGTCCCCCGATCACTGCGCGACCCAGCGGCGCATTTTGCTCTCCCCCTTCGCCCATGGCGAAGGCCATGGGCAGCATTCCGAGGATCATGGCCAATGCGGTCATTATGACCGGCCGCAGCCGGGTCTTCCCGGCCTCGATCGCGGCCATCTCGGGTGAAAGGCCCTTTTCCACCCGGATGTCATTTGCGAAGCTGACGAGGAGGATTGAGTTGGCCGTTGCGATGCCCACGGCCATTATAGAGCCCATGAGCGATTCCACGTTGATTGTAGTGCCGGTGAGGGTAAGCATCCAGAGTATTCCCGCGAGCGCGCCAGGCACTGCCATCATGATGATGAAAGGATCGATCCAGGACTGAAAAAGCACCACCATAAGAAAATATACGAGAAGAACCGCAAGGACCAGCCCGAGCGCGAGGCTGCGGAAGGATTGGGTCATTATCTCATTTTGTCCCCGGAGAGTGATACGAGTACCGGGCGGGAGGGGTTTCAGGGAGTCGATCTTCCGCTGTATGTCCCTCGCGATCGAACCAAGGTCTCTACCCTCCATGTCACCTTCGACATCGAGCACGCGCTGCACCGTATAATGAGTTATGTTTTCAGGGCTGACCGAGTGAGATACCTTTGCGAGGTCTGCGAGCGTTTGGGCAGGAGCCTGCGGCACGTCGGAGGGAGATGGCGAAGTCAAAGGCTGAAGCAGCACGCCTGCTGCCGGTGTCGTGACCGGCATCAACTGGAGATTTTCAAGAGACTTGATGCGGTCAGGCGGAATCTGCACGGCGACTGTATAGTTGACATTATTGATCGGGTTAAGAAAGAAAGAAGGCGCAATGAGAATGCTCGAAGAAAGCGATATCAGCGCATTATTAGCAACATCCCGTTCGCTGACCCCGAACTTTGCAGCGCGCGTCCTGTCCACATCCACCCGAAGGGTAGGGTAGTCAAGCACCTGGTTTATGTGCACGTCCGCTGTCCCGGGGATCTCCTTCATTGCGTCACGCATCTTCAGGGCGAAATTGTACGAGCGGCTGAAGTCCATGCCTTCCACTTGGACATCGAGAGGGGATGTGAGCCCAAAGTTAAGGACCTGGGTGACGATGTCTGAAGACTCAAAAAAGAAACGGGAGCCGGGAAAGGAGGCCGGGAGGAGTTCCCGTATCTTCCGCCTGTAAGCCGAGGTGGGGTGATGGCCCTTCTTAAGCGCGATGAGAATCTCGGCATCCATTCCCCCAATGTTCTCGGTCTGGACAAAGGCGAGGTTATAAAAGATCGGCACGCCGATCATATCGTTGATCGTCTCTATCTCCTCGACGGGGATGATCTCCTTGATGCGGCTCTCCACATCATTGACCATCTTCTCGGTCTCTTCGATACGGGTGCCGGAGGGCGCACGGAAATGGAGCTTCATCATTCCGGTATCCACCGAGGGAAAGAAATCTGTCCCGGTGTAGAATACGAGCCCGATGCTGATTGCGGCCAGAATAGAGGCAACAATAAGGGTAAAAGCCCTGTACTGCATGACCGTTTCCAGGGCGCTACCGTAGCCGTCCTGGAGGAGCGCGTATGAGCGAACTCTCAGTAGCTCAAGATAGCGGGTCGCACGTCCGAAAGGCCCTACCAATTTGGCTTCTTCTCCTGCGTCTCTGTCATGCGTGTCTTTCAAGAGCATTCGCGAGAGCACCGGAACCAAGGTTCTTGAAAGGATATAAGAAGCGAGCATTGCGGTGACGACTGCGAGGGCAAGGGGGGTGAAAAGATACTTTGCAGCGCCGTAAAGGAGAACCACCGGGAAGAAAACGACGCAGATCGACAGTGTCGATACGATGGCAGGCACGGCAATCTGGCTTGAGCCGTCAACGACGGCAACCGTAAGGGTTTTGCCGATAGCCTGATTTCTGTGGATGTTCTCTACGGCGACGGTTGCATCATCAACAAGCATCCCGATAGCGAGCGCGAGGCCACCAAGGGTCATTATGTTGATGCTCTGGCCTGTCAGGTTCAGGCAGATGATCGCGGCGAAGATCGATAGCGGTATTGATGTGGATACGACGATCATGCTTCGCCAGCTTCCGAGAAAGACAAGGATCATGAACGAAACAAGTATTGAAGCGAGCACTGCTTCTCGCACCACTCCCTCGATCGCGCTCCGCACAAATACCGATTGATCAAAATCGATCTTGAGCTCGAGCCCCTCAGGCGCCACCTCCCTTATGGAGGGCAGGGCCTCACGGGTCGCGTCAACCACGGCAAGCGTGGAGGCGTCAGCGTGCTTGAGTATTGCGAGGTAAGTAGCCCGTCTGCCGTTGACCCTTACGATGTTTGTCTGGGGGGCGAAACTGTCGGAGACGCGGGCCACGTCACCGATATATACGGGGGCGCTACCCACGACCTTTACCGGGATCTTGCTGAACTGGTCAAGAATGCGGGGACTCGTGTTGACCAGGACGTTATATTCAGTCCCGCCGATGCGGGCAGTGCCTGCTGGGATGATAATGTTCGATGCTTGCAGGGCCGTTACCACATCGGCGGGAGAGAGTCCCCTCGATGCCAGCGCGTCAGGGTCAACATCAATCATTATCTGACGGTTTTTACCGCCGAAAGGCGCAGGGATGGAGAGGCCGGGTATTGTGAACAACCTCACCCGTATGAAATTGAGACCATAGTCAAAGATCTTTTCTTCGGGAAGCGCGTTGCTTGACACGGTCAGCTGCGCCACGGGAACATTGGAGGCATTGAACTGGACGATGGTCGGAGGCTGCATGCCAGGCGGCGTTATCCTGAGAATCGTATTTGAGACCGAGGCAATCTGAGATATGGCTGCTCCAATGTCGCTCCCAGGCTGGAAATAGACCTTGAGAAGTCCCACTCCGGGAATTGATTGTGATTCGATGCGCTGAATACCATTGACCGTCGTGGAGTATGCCCTTTCGCTGATCAATACCACGCGACGTTCCATATCCTCCGGTGAAAGACCGGGGTAGTTCCACACAACGACAACGACAGGGATATCGATTGCCGGAAAGATATCCACAATCATTCTCGTCAGCGAGAGCGTTCCCAGTACGAGGAGAAGAAGCGCCATCACCGCTATCGTATAGGGACGTCTGAGTGCTAAACGTACTATCCACATATGGAGATATTCCTCATTGATAAATCATAGCAGTTTCCAATGCGCTGTCAAGGCGGTCTGGATTCGTGCCGGTGATAATCACCTTCGCGATATGCGATGCTCGGGAGGTTATGGTTTAAGATAAAGAAGGGCAAATGAGGCTGCGAGAAGTAAAGAAAAAAATGGTTCAAATCATATGGAACTAGGGGGTGAAATCAAGCGGGGACGACTATGTGGAATTTGGGACGAGGAGTGCCGAATACAAAGGCAGACAGGGCGACGGGGGCACTTTAGGCCTTCTCACGCATCAAACAACTCCACAACTTTCTTTGCTAGGGCAGGCAGTGACGGATCACGCGCGCCCATCAAGAGGACGCAGGCTCCTGGTCTTGCATCGGCTCGCAATTTTGTTATTAACTCATCGCGGCCCTTTACCGCCTGCGCGCTGAATGTTACCGAACCAAGGCCCTCTATGATATCTTCCGAGGAAATATCTTTTTGCGCAGTACCTCCTGCATAGTAGATTGGAAGGAGATAGAGTGAATCATGCTCCCTGAAGGCGGTCCGGAAGGTCGCGACATATTCATCCTTTAAGAAGCGTGTCGGGCCGAACCCATGGGGCTGGTAAATGGCGATAATCCGGCCGGAAAGGCCGCGCGCCGCGAGAACAGCTGCAGCTATCTTTGCCGGATTATGGGCAAAGTCATCGACAACATACACGTTTTGCCTTGTTCTTGTTACGGAAAACCGCCGGGCAACGCCTTCGTAATTTCTCACCGCATCGGCGAGCGTTGGAGACTCGCATCCGAGATGCTCGCACACGCAAAGCGCTGCGCAGAGATTTTCCGCATTATGACCTCCCGGAAGCGGCAGATGATATTCCACACCATTGCGGTATAGCTTGACCGATGTCGGGAGGAGCTGTTCATGGTCCGGCCGCCACCAGCCCGAGCCATTTCTGCCAAAACGCACGGTTGCAGGAAGGAAGGCCAGGATCGGATCGTCGGCATTTGAGGCCGTCCAGCGAGATTGTGAAGCAAGCGTTTCGAAAAGCTTCGCTATCTCATCAATGCTCTTGTGGTCCTTGGAGATATTCAGGATGACCGAGGCCTCGGGATGGTATTTGACAAGCGTTCCATCGCTCTCGTCTGCCTCAACCACCAAAAGCTCGGATCCTCCGCTCCAGGCGTTCCCGATCATGCCCTGATTCTCGAGCCTTCGTAGGGCCGCGCCGCTGATCAGAGAAGGAGATTTATCGCAGGCGGTCAGAAATTCGAAGATCATGGCCGCCACCGTCGATTTGCCGCTCGTGCCTGCGACAGCGATGGTCTTTTTTGTCGCGATGAGAGCGCTAAGCAGATCGGAACGGTGGCTGATGGGGAGACCGCGTCTTCGGGCAGCAGCGATGTCGGGATTTGATTCTTCTATTGCCGTCGAGACGCAGACCATGTCGGTATCGGCAGTGACACCCGAACCGTCCTGACTGACGATGGCACACCCAAGACTTTCGAGCGACCCCCGGATTGAAGCAGTATCCTCGCTTGCGAGCAGGCGATCGGAACCCGAGACCGAGATTCCCTCAAAGCGGAGGTACTGCGCCAGCGCGCTCATGCCACTGCCGAAAATGCCCGTAAGATGGATGCTGCGGCATGGGTGTTCGTTGATGACGATGGGAGGCGGTTCGATGTAGACGACCGTTCCTTCCTTGACACTATCAAACAGGCGAATGATGTCGAGGTTGCGCAGGCAAACGCACCCGTGCGAAAGGGGAGTGCCGATCAGGTCTTCCCGGCCAGTGCCATGGATATATATGTAGCGCTCATAGGAATCAACACCAGCGCCTTTATTGATACCCTCTTCAAGGCCTTCGAGCCGGAGAATGCGGGTCAGTATCAGATTATCTCCGTTCAGCCCATGGTCCCAGTCCTCGCCCGTATCCTCTCTGTCCCTGAAGATGCGACCGGGAGGTGCGCCGGCTCCGTATTTCTCCCTGATGCGATGAACCCCGAGCGGAGTTTTAAGCGAGTTTTCTCGATTGCCATTGCCAAAACGCGAAGTGGAGGCGTCGTATCGCCCGACAAGGGTGTCGCCCGTGCAGACAAGGAGCGCTTGTGTCTCGATGGACACCACGAGATAAGGCTCTCCCGGGTCGGTCAATGATTTCCTTACTTTTTGATAAATGGACCTTAATCGAGCTTTCATCATAAGAAGGCCGCTGTTTTCACAGTTTCTGCAGAGGTCTTATTTTAACCCGTTCTGTTGCAGACGTCTACAGAATAAAACAACTGATGGGCTTAAAAGACAGGGAGTTTTGAAGAAGTTCAATATCTTTTTTCTTTACGGCCCCGAATCCTGATCAAGCGAGAAAACGGGTTGCCATGTCAGGGGGTTATCCTTCAAGGCGAGATACGGTATTTTGTGGACAACGACATGGGAAATGAGCCGGAATATCTCCCGTTATTGCCGGCCTTGACAGCACGTCCATTCGGTATTATGATTCAAATAGGATAATATTTATCCTGAATTTACTCCTAGGGGCCTTGCCGTAAGGAGCGGGCTTTGTTTCACTGAAGGAATATATAAAATGAAAATTTTTTCTCTTTATGTTGGAGATACGAAAGTTCCTTATGGTCAGTTTTATGGAGGGTTGGCTGGTTGGAAGGGTGCGCGTGGGTTCTGGAGATTCGCCACCGATAAGAGCCACTATATCACCGTGCCGATTCATGCCTATTTGATCGTCCATCCGCAGTCAGGATTGATCCTGGTCGATACGGGCATCAATTGGGAACAGGCTCACGCACATGCCCGCTATTACAAGGGGATCACGCACTATGTGCTGGACGAGGACGAGTACCTTCTAACGCGGGAACAGGAACTGCCGGCGCAGGTAGAGCGTCTGGGCTATCGAATCGAGGACATCCGGACGGTGGTCCTAACTCACTTTCACGAGGACCACGTCGGCGGACTTCGGTATGTCCCGGAGGCGAAGGTCGTCGCGGCAAAAGCGGAGTGGAAAGCTCTCAAAATGAAGGCATTCGGATTTATTCCGATCGTGTACCGGCCGTCTATCGAGGCAGTAAAGGTATGGGAGCCTGTCTCCTTCACATCAGGCCCGTTCCAAAGTTTCGACACAAGTCAGGACCTGCTTGGCGACGGAAGCGTGATCTTGCTGCCGACGCCCGGGCACGATCCTGGCCATCTATGCGTCCTGGTTCGGATGGACGCATACGACATCCTGATCACCGGAGACATCATGTATACCTTGCGACATTTGGCCGTAGACGAAGTGCGCCCTATTCTGTTTGGAGGGAAGTTTCTTGAGCAACAGCAGATAGATTCCATCAGGCGTATCCAGCGGCTGCGCCAGGCGTTCCCCGATCTGGTGATCGTGCCGGGGCATGACCACACCGAGTACCAGTTCCGGCTCCTTGAACCGTTTTTAGCTGATGGAGTTCTCTCTCCGGGGGAGAGGCAGAAGATCAAGACTTACGTAGCGCGTCTGTTCGACAATTCTTGTAACCTCATGCCAGGAATGTTGCCTCATTTCATTCCACCCGTGCCTTCTGAGCGTGTGGGCAAAGTCGCATAGTCCTGATGCAATAGGGTTGCTCATTGGCGGGCGCTTCTCTATCTGATAGGAAAAAGGAGAATGACTATGCCATATGCAGGGGAGATCATTAAGAAGTTCTACGCTGCCGTAGTAAAAAAGGATATTGCCGCTGCCCGCGGTTATTTGAATGAAGATCTCTTGTTCTTGGGGCTCTTTGAGACTTACCATAACGCCGAGGAATACCTTGCTGCCCTTACCAAGCTGCTGCAGGTCGTTGTGCGGCTTGACGTGAAGAAGATCATTGCGGAAGGAAACGATGCTGCGGTCTTCTTTGAGCTGGAGACTAAAGCGCCCGCCGCTGCCAAGACTCTGGTGGCCGAGTGGCATCAGGTTAAAAACGGTAAGATCTCCCGCGTCGAGTCGGCCTTCGATGGACGGCCTTTCGCGGCCATGTTCGGCGGCGGGAATCATGCCTAGCCCACGCCGGCTCCCTTAGCTGTTCGAACGGCATTCTTCATCTTGCCTGACGCTTCCGGTCCTATTTTCTTCTCGGGCAGTTCATGACGGAACAGCAGGCGCAGTTCTCCTCATCGTCTCTTTCCATGCCGAAGGGTATCGTCTCCCCGCATCGACAGACCCAGCCGTCGGAAGTCTTAGTCTGCAGCTGTTCATCACAGAATGGGCATGCAAGCATTGTGTTGTCGTCCTTTGTCTCGTAATGATACACTGCAATGCGGACAAGACGGTATGATATATATCACAAGAAAAGGCCGTGACATGCGACTTTGTTCGCCCCACTGCGATGATATAATACGTGAAGGAGGGAAGACCGATGGGGAAAAGGATATTGGGTATCGTTGGCAGCTATCGAAAGAACGGGACGATCGATACGCTGGTCTCTGAAGTCTGTCGGCTGCCGAAGGACAGGGAGCTGCGACGGGGACGATCTACCTTCTCGATAAACGGATTGAGTTTTGCACGAATTGCAGGACCTGCACGCAAGAGCAAGGGACCGAGCAGGGCGGATGCATTCATCGTGATGACATGGCCGGCATCTTGGAACGATACGATGCCGCCGATGGGATCGTGATTGGCGTGCCAGTGAACTGCTTTAATCTGAATGCCCTTTCCAGGCGATTCATGGAGAGGCTTGTGTGCTTCGCCTATTGGCCATGGGGGCAACCAGGACACAAGCTGAGAAAAAGGCTTCGAGGCAAGAGGGCCGTTCTTATCACGTCAAGCGCAATGCCAGCATTCATGGGCCGGATCTTTACCGGGGCCCCGCGCGCTCTCCGTGTCATTGCGGAGACGATGGGCGCCAAGCCGATTTCCATGCTCTTTACAGGCGTGAGCGCACAACAGCAGAAACCCGCCGTTTCGGGCAAAATGACCCGCCGGGCACGGGAGGCAGGCTGCAAGTCGCTGCACCTTGATTCTCATTGGACCGCTGCACCATCAGTGCCACTCCCCGATCAATTGAGGGTCATCCAGGGCACATGTTGTGTTCGGTCTTGACAAAATGCTCTCATTCATTATAGTACCTGCATGCGGACCGAAAAGCTAAGCCTTGAACATAAAGACCTTCTCCATGAGCGCCTCAAAAATATTGCCGTTTCTCTTTCAGAATACACATTTCCGAACCTCTATCTTTTCCGCAAGAACCATGATTATGACGTGGTGCTCGACAATGAGGTCTTCATCAAAGGCCGGTCGTATGATGGGCATGTTTTCCTCATGCCCACGACAGATGTTCGCAAACTGGACATCGTGTACCTCGAGCGACTTATGCGCGACGTCGACTTCCTGTTCCCTATTCCCGAAGAGTGGGTATCCTTCTTCCCTCTCGATGAGTTTGAAATAACCTATAAAGAAGGCGATGCCGATTACGTGTATACCGTAGAGAAGATGAGCACATTTGGCGGGAGGAGATTGCACAAGAAGCGGAATCTCCTTAAGCAGTTCCTTGAAACATATGCGCACGATGCTCTGCCGCTGACGAATGACCGGCTCGATGAGGCGCGCTTCATCCTCAAGGACTGGCTCGCGACTACGGAGATGAACGCAGATGATACGGATTACGAAGCCTGTCTTGAGGCGCTTGACCGGTACGAAGAACTCATTCTGTGCGGCGGGATCTATCATGCCGACCGCGAGCCCGCGGGAATAGTTCTGGGCGAGGAATTGAATGCAGAGACCTTTGTGCTCCATTTTGCCAAGGCCCGGACAAAGTTCAAGGGGATCTATCAATACATGTTCAACAATTTTGCCAAGATTCTCCCTCCCAAATATAAATACCTTAACCTTGAGCAGGATCTCGATAAGGAGAACCTGAGGGTCTTCAAGTCTTCCTACGTGCCTGCGGCACTGCTCAAGAAAGCGCGCGTCCGGTCGAAGAAATAATTGTTCCGGGATGTTCAGGATGACAAAGGCAAGAGAGGGAAAATCTCAGGCAGCAGAAAATGAAGAAGTCCCGCGGTCTGCGTTCGGCGGGATCCCTCATTTTATACAATAATGTTGATAAAACAGAGTGGAGCGATATATAATGTCTACTCAGTCGGTCAAACGAATGGGTTCTTCGCCAGGGGAGGTATTGACGAGTATGGGGCTTTCAGAGAACGAACAGAAAAGATATACGAGGCAGATGATGATGGAAGGCTGGGGCGAAGAGACCCAGGAGAAGCTCAAAAGGTCCACAGTGTTCATCGCCGGTGCAGGGGGGCTCGGATCGCCCGTGTCCATCTACCTTGCCGTTGCCGGCGTGGGGAACATCAATATCTGCGATTTTGATTCCCCAGACTGGTCGAACCTCAATCGCCAGATTCTGCACGACCATACAAGGATTGGCACAAATAAGGCCGTCTCGGGCAAGATGACGCTCGAGAGACTAAACCCCGATATCAGGATCACAGCATTCACGGACAAGATCGTCGAGGAAAATGTGGATAAACTCGTGGGAGACGCTGACATTATTCTTGACTGCATGGACAACTTTCCGACGCGATACCTCCTGAACGAGTCAGCCATAAGGAAGAAGATCCCGCTCGTGTACGGCAGCATTTGGGGCATCGATGGACGTCTCTCGTTTATCCAATCACCTGAGACACCCTGTCTTCGCTGCATTTTCTCGGAAGCTCCGCCCAAGGAGGTTTTTCCCGTACTTGGCGCAACTCCGGCCGTGATCGGATCGCTTCAGGCGCTGGAAGCGGTCAAGTACCTTGCCGGTATAGGCGCGACCATCAAGGGGCAGCTTCTCGTTTGGGAGGGTGGCACGACGGAATTCAAGAAGTTCAAGATACGGAAGGACCCCGATTGCCCGACGTGTGGGAAAAAATAAAACATATAACCTTCATCCGAAACCGAGAGTCGTCGCTATCCAAATTGCATAAAAAGGAAGGACGCGATGCGATGGATTGTGGCATCGTTTGTGAGCTTGGGCTTCTGGACAAATAAATGGCAGGACAGCTTAATTGAATTCTCTTGATATTAAGTGACAATTGAGTTAAAATTAACAAGAAGAAGCAGCTAGTTGCTAATTAATGTAATATATATCAGCATACTGGGCCATGAAGTTGCACTATCTGGTGTTTTCCCCACCTTCTTAATTGACAGTGACATATTAACCCTGCTATTATGGTACTAATTGAGTAGTAAAATTTCCCTCTTTGAAGAATCACCTTGCGACATTATCACACATATAAAATTGTTATGAATAGAAGAACCATAGTAATTTCTTTTATCTGCCTTATTCTCGTATTGGTATCGGGATGCGACAGCAGAGGTAAACCGACGCCTCCGCAAAAGATGCAGGATGAACAACAATTGCTGATCGGGCTCATCCCTGAGCAGACTCTGTTCCGGCAGATAGAACGTTTTGAGCCGCTTGCCAGGTACCTCTCGCGGAAGGCAGGGGTGCAGATCACTTTGAAGATCCTTCCTAGTTATAGTAACATTATTGATAATTTTGCTTCGGAAAAGCTGGATGGAGCGTTCTTTGGAAGCTTCACGTATGTCATCGCTCATGAAAAACTGGGTGTCCAGGTCATAGCCCGGCCCGAGGGCGAGGACGGGAAATCAACGTACCACGGGCTCATTTTTGTGAGAAAGGACAGTGGAATCAGATTCATCCGGGATATGGCAGGTAAGAGATTTGCCTTTGTGGACAAGGCGACAACAGCCGGTTATCTCCTTCCGCTTGCCTATTTCAAGCAGCACAAGGTGAATTACAAGACGTACCTCAAAGAAAGCTACTATACAGGCACTCACGAAGACGCGATCTCCGATGTCCTGAATAGAAAGGCCGACATCGGCGTTGCAAAAAATACCGTGTATGAGAGGCTCGCTGACAGGGACGACAGGATAAAGAATGAACTGTTGATCCTTGAGCGCTCACCGGACGTGCCGGAGAACGGACTTGCCATACGGAAAGACCTCGGCGAAGACGTGAAAAAGAATCTTACGAAGGTCCTTCTGGATATGCACAATGATCCCGAAGGACGCGCGGTGTTGAAAGCCTTCGGCGCACGGAAGTTCATTGCAACATCGGATGCTGACTATAAGCCCATCTACAAATATGCACGGGAGATCGGCCTGGACCTTGCCACCTACGATTATCGAAATGAATAATAATGAAGAAAAAGATTATCATAGGATTGAGCATTTTCTCCCTCGTATTTCTCGTGAGCTCGGTTTATACCATTACGACCATTGAGCATGCCACAGCGAAAATGGATAATCTGATCAAGCTCCATCAAGTCGAGATCCTAAGAGAGCACCTCTTGATACAGATCAAGCGGGCGCAGTCCGACTTGTATCTGAAGGACACGCCCTATGCACGGAGCGTCAACACGATCGTGGCCGATGTGACGACGATGAGCAATGCCGTCAACACATGCTTTAATTGCCATCATGCCGAGCAGGTGGCCAACAGGCTCAAGAATCTGAGAGACAAGGTCGAAGATTATAAAATCGATCTCAGCAGGGCGTTAACCTTGCGGGCGAATGCAAAGAGGCTGCGGACGGAAGAAGACCATGCTTTTCAGCTCGGCACGGAGCTCACCGACGAGGTTGATAACATCATAACAATAGCGAATTTGAAGCTTGAACAAAAGACGCAGGCTGCATTCCAGGAAATTACCCGTACCAAGATCATGCTGTATTTCCTCGTCGTGGTGGTGCCCATTGCAGCCATCGGTCTTTCGGTCCTTTTCATTCAGGGATTCACCAGTCCAGTACAAGAGCTTCTAACAGCGACAAGGCAGCTAAAGAAAGGCGATCTGAGCTACCGCATTGACGGCCTAAAGGATGAGTTTGGGGAGGTTGCCGAATCGTTCAACGAGATGGCGAAGGCGCTGAGAGACGATAGCCTGAGGATGCAGTGGGCGGAACAGCTCGTGGTGCTTGGGGAAATGGCAGGGGGGCTGGCACATGAAATCAAGAACCCCCTCGCGGGCATCAAGGCATCGATGGAGGTGCTTTCCATGGACACCACCCTTCCCGAGGAGAACCGGGATGTCCTCCAGAAAGGGGTGGAGCAGATCAAGAGGATAGAGGTCCTCCTCAAGGGCCTTCTGAACTTTGCCCGGCCCCCGAAGCCGCACTTTATGTCGGTTGATGTGAACAGCGTGCTCGACGTCACGGTCGGCCTGGCACTGCGGCATCCCCAGTTTGCTTCAAGGGACTCCAAGACGATAACCGTCATCAAGGATTATGATAGCCATCTTCCGAAAACGATGGCGGATCCCCAGCAGCTCCAGCAGGTGTTCTTGAACCTGCTCCTGAACGCAGCCGATGCAATGCCGGATGGCGGGATGATAACCGTTGAGACATCCCGCCCCGAACCGGGACGATCGCTTCACATCCAGATTGTCGACACGGGAGATGGGATCGACGAAGCGGTGGTTGATAAGATTTTTCAACCATTTTTTACAACGAAACCGCATGGGACGGGCTTGGGGCTCGCTATCACGAAACGCCTCATTGAGCAGCACGGCGGAAGCATCAGCGTCAAGAACAATCATGCGAAGGGAGTATCGTTCATAATCACGCTGCCCGTCCGGGACGGGGAAGAGGTGCAAACCATATGAGGGCTCCGGCGAGAATATTGCTCATCGATGATGATGAACTGATCATTTCCATGCTTTCGAGGGCGCTGAAGAGCGAAGGGTACGATATCCGTGCGCTCACGAGCGCACGTGATGTGGTGAGCGAGGTAAAATCCTGGGCACCCGTCGTCGTTCTGCTTGATATCCGGCTCCCCGAGCGCAGCGGGATCGATATTCTCGAAGACGTCATGAAGAGCGGCGTCATTACCCAGGTCGTCATGCTGACGGCGGATGACACGGCGGAGACCGCGGTAAAGGCGATGAAACTCGGTGCCGTGGACTACTTGACGAAACCATTCAACATCGATGAGGTGAAAATCGTCATCCGGAACTTCGTTGAGCGGGCAAGACTGCACCAGGAAGTCGACTATCTCAGGAAGGTCAATTCGGAAATCTTTGACCGCGAACTCATAGGCGAATCGGCCGTCATTAAAACAGTGAAGTCGGAAATCGCAAAAATGGCGAACGCCCGGGTTTCCAGCATACTCATTACCGGAGAAAGCGGGACCGGCAAGGAAATCGTAGCACGATACTTCCATCGACTGATATCAGGAGATAACGCATCGAGGCGGGTGCCATTCCTGGGGGTCAACTGCGCCGCCCTGCCCGAGAATTTGCTTGAGAGCGAGCTCTTCGGGTTCGAGAAGGGATCGTTCACAGACGCCAGAACCGACAAGAAGGGAGTCTTTGAGCTTGCCAGCGGAGGCACCATACTTCTTGACGAGATCGGAGAAATGAATCCGAATCTGCAAACCAAGTTGTTGAGGATCCTGGAGGAACGGACGGTGCGCCATATCGGTGGGAAAGACGATATACCTGTGGATGTGACCGTGATAACAACGACGAACAGGAATCTCGCCGCGGCGGTAGAGAGTGGCGCCTTCAGGATGGACCTGTTCTTCAGGCTCAGCACCTTTTATCTCCATGTGCCGCCACTCCGGGAGAGGAAAGAGGATATTCCGCTCCTTGCCAGGCATTTCCTTGCGACGCTGGCCACGCGTTACAATAAAAAGACCGTGAAAAATTTTTCCCCCGAGGCTGAAGGGCTCATGGCGTCCTATGCTTGGCCGGGGAATATTCGTGAACTGAGGAACCTCGTGGAACGGCTTGTTGTGCTCGAAAGCGCGGAACTTATTCTTCCACAGCACTTGCCGGACTGGCTTACGGGGCGGGCCGTTGCTCAACCGCAGCAAGCGAACAGTGGATTTGTACTTCCCGAGGCGGGGATATCGCTCGATGATGTGGAAAAGAACCTTATCAAACAGGCACTTGATCGGGAAAACCACAATAAGGCACGGGCGGCGAAACTCCTCGGCATCAGTTACGACACGCTACGCTATCAGGTGAAGAAGCTGGGATTGGAATGACGATTACGAGGGCTGGGGTATCCCCCCCGGACCGTTGATACGTGCCGCTGCTTCACGGGGCGGGATGAACTGGATACCTACCCGATACAAATCACCCCGATCGGCAATCATGCTCCAGCGAACGACCCCGGCGACCTGCTCCTTGATATTGTTGAATGTGATCACGTTTCCGGGAGCAAGGGCAGACGTTGTAAGCATGCCCATTCCGTTGTCGCTGATATCGAGGACTTCTGCGTTCAGCCTCACCTTATCCAGGCTTCTGTCGCTCATGGTGTGCAAAGTGTCCGTCGAAAAGGCTATGGCCTTTGCAGTGAATTTTCTCTCTGACCGCCGTTTGTCATTCGTCAGCCACTTTACGAACGATTCATAATCGCGATAAGCATGCACGTTATTTCTGAACAGTGTCTCTCTCCCCTGAAGGATCTTCTCTACCGAGCCTTTCACCAAGTCGAGATCGAACGGCTTGGAAAGAAATAGGGACGCATTCTCCTGAATGAATCGCATAGTCGTGTCGTCAGGTTCGCTCCCCGTCATGATGATAATCTTGGTGGCCGGAGAAACTTCCTTAATCGTTTTCATGACATCCATGCCGCTTAGATCGGGAAGATTAATATCGAGAAAACAGAGGTCGTAGAAATGCGAACCGATCTCTCTGAGTGCTTCGATGCCGTTCTTAACGGTCTTTACTTCCGCCTGAGTGCCGTGGAGAAGTGATGAAAGCGAGTAAAGGATGAGATTTTCATCATCTGCGATCAGGATTTTTTTCATAAGTTGATCCATCGGATGATGTGAGAGCCTCCTGATAATTCATGAACACAGTAATACTCATTTTTATTCAAGCAAATACTGTACCAATTATGCGATTGATAACGTGAAATGTCTTTTTTATTTTGAGATGTTTTACAATCAGTTATGGGATGCGTGACAATTGGTAAACTTAAGTGTCAGAAAAAAAGATTGATCGCAGGTGAATTCACCAAATTGAATTGGTGATTTTATCGGATATTATTAAAAAAGTATGCGATCAGAACAGAACCTCCTGATAATTGGTTGCAGTGCGTCCAAGACTGTGTAATAATATTTGCCTGGTCCAGCATCTTTGCCTGTGAGAAGAAGAAAACGGGAGAGATGCAGCTTACCATACAGGTTCCAGCATATATACGACCACACATTTCAGTATTTTATCGTGGTTATTCTCATGAAATTGAAAATAAAAATTTATAGAAAATAATACTTTTTGTAACATGTCGTCATTCCTGGTGCTTGTTCACATGATAAAATTCTGCCGTGCGACGTGTTTGCCTGAATTCTTAGAATGCACGGACTCATTTCAGTCTTCTTCTCAATATGCAGTGGTATGATGCTTGCAAGCTCTAAGCATTCTTTAAAGTGCTTACCTGCTCACAATCGTAAAAAGTCAGAGCAGAAGGGCCGATAGCGAGAGGGGAGATAATGCGTTTGCTCCTGTTGGGAATCATTTACCTTATGTTTTTTCTATCAGGCGCGGCAGCGCTGATTTACCAGGTGGTGTGGGTCCGATCACTGACCCTTATCTTCGGCGGGTCCCATCTGGCGGTAACGGCTGTCCTTTCCATCTTCATGGGCGGCCTGGCAATCGGCGGGTATGTCATCGGGAAATACGTTGATACGGTCAAGAAGCCTTTGCGGCTCTATGGACTGCTTGAAGTCGGAATAGCACTGTTCGCCGCGATATTCATCGGGCTCATGGACCTCTATCCGACCCTATACATACCGCTCGCTCAAGGAAGAGACGATTCTCCCCTGTACCTTTCGTCCATCCGAATCCTCTTTTCCATCTTTGCCTTGATCGTTCCGACAACCCTGATGGGCGGGACGCTGCCCGTTCTTTCCCGGTTCATCTCACGGCAGCCGAAAAAACTGAGAAATCATCTGTCGTTTCTTTATGGTTTCAACACTTTTGGAGCCGTATTGGGCGCGACGGCGGCAGGGTTTTTCCTACTGAGGCTGTATTCAGTGAGCACGGCCTTCTCTATCGCGATCGTTACGAATGCCAGTATCGGCCTCGTCAGTATCCTCTTGCAGGACAAGGCATCGGCGCTCTTTGCCGCGGGAGCCTCCGCTTCTCAGGCAGAGTCTTCATTGCCAAGTCCTGCGCCCGGCTCTCCGGACAGAACAGGCAATATTCTTTCCCATAAACTGGTCCTCTGGGGGATCGGCGTGAGCGGATTCTGCGCCCTGGGCTACGAAGTCCTCTGGACACGTGTTCTCACAATTGTCATCGGAGCAAGCGTTTATGGCTTCACGATCATGCTCGTGGCGTTCCTCACCGGAATCGCAGTTGGCAGCGAAGCATACGGACTTTTCCCAAAGATTTTCAGGCTGCCCGACAAGGGAGCAGACAGATCCATATTCTGGTTCGGTATCGTCCAAGTGATCATTGGTCTCACCGCGTGTCTGGTGACCCTATTTATCCGCGACTTGCCTGTGAACATCGCGGGCCTTCAGAATTATTTCAGCCGGATCAGCCCGGGATTTTTCAGCGCCAAATTATTGGCCAATTTCGTCCTTGCGTTTTCCTACATGGTCGTGCCTGCTTTCTTCATGGGAGTAGCCTTCCCGCTCGCCGGGAGCGTGCATGCCGAATATAAAAAAAAGATCGGCAGTGCTGTTGGGGAAGTACTCGCCTATAATACAGTCGGTGCGATCCTCGGGGCGGCTGTGAGCGGACTGGCAATGATCTATCTCTTCGGCATAGAGCGCTCACTTGAGATGCTCATTGTCATCAATATAGGCTTCGGGCTGCTCGTCATTGCCGGCACCACAAACAACAAACATGCGATCATAGGGGTTACTGCAATGATTGCGTCCGTCCTTTTGTTCTTCGCATTCAATCAGCAGGCCTTGAGAATGTGGGATACAAAATATTTTGCTATCTACCGAAACAACCAACCCAAAGTCTTTCGTACTCCTGACAAGATCCGCGAGGTCGCTGCGAATACTGATATCCTCTACTATGCTGAGGGTATTGAAGCAATTGTCAGTTCGATACAAGTAAAAGGCGGAGAGCAGTCGTTCATCACGAACGGGAGAGTGGAGGCGTCCTCCGCTCTGCAGGATCAGCAGTGTCAGTTCACACTCGGCCACCTTCCGATGCTTCTGAACAAGAACCCGAAGAGGGTGCTTGTGGTCGGGACCGGAAGCGGCATGACATTAGGTGCTACATCGGCGCACCCGGGCGTTGAACGAATTATCCTTGCGGAGATCGAACCGAAGGTCATCGGCGTGGCTAGGACCTTCGAACAATACAACCACCACGTCCTTGACAATCCGAAATTGAAGGTCGTCTTCAACGACGGCCGTAACTTCCTTCTGACGACAAAGGAAATGTTCGATGTCATTACCGCAGACCCCATCCACCCCTGGTTCAGGGGTGCAGGCTATCTCTATAGTGCTGAGTATTTCAGGCTCGCTGCAAAGCACCTTCGGCCGGGCGGCATGGTATGCCAATGGCTGCCGCTCTATGAGATGACATCGGAGAACGTCAAGTCCGTGGTCAGGACATTTCAGGAACATTTCCCGTATACCATGCTCTGGCTGACGCACAATGACGCAGAGATCGTCGGGAGCAATGCGCCGATCATCATTGATGAGGCGGAATTGGACGGGCGCATCGCCGATGCGGAACTCGCCAAAGACCTGAAGCGAGTTATGATGGGATCGGCAACGGAATTTCTGAGCTATTTTGTGATGGGGACAGAGGGGATGAAAAAGTTCGCCCAGGGTGCGATCATCAACACCGATGACAATCTCTATTTGGAGTTTTCCGCCCCCTATTCCATTGGTAAGTATGGGGTTTCGGGCGAGAACGTAACTGCCATTCTGCAAAACAGGGAGAGCATCCTGCCCTATCTGTTGCCGGCGAGAGGCCGGTCGGATCGGGCTGAACAGGTCAAAAAATGGGTCAGGATCATGGCTGCTTCTGAGATCACCGGTCCGGCGCAATCACTGTTCCTGGAAGGAAGGTACGAGACGCCGGAGTTCAGGAAGTATATGGCCACGCTCGATGCGAAATATGCATGGTTCGCGCCTGGACGATTCCTAAAAAATGAATATCTGGCGCGGTCCTTGCAAAATCCGGAGTTGCTCGAAAAAACGTCCCTTTTTCTTCTCAATGAACGAAACGAAAAAATGCGCATAGAAATTTCGGCTGTGCTGGTGCCGATCAGCAGAGAGGGCGCATCGATAGTTTTTGTGGACAATGATGCCAAGGTGATCTACGGCGAAGTGCATGTTCAGGACTACAAAAACGCCTCTTTGCAGGGCTTTGTTCGAGACGTTCTGGCGAGCATTCAGTCCGCGTATCAACGGGAGGCTGAACTAGCCGTCCGCCAGAAACGAGGGTTCCCTCCTGCTGGACCCACCATGCGGACAATAAAGGACATCATTGCCGATAAAATACAGAGATACCAGGAGTCATAGTGTTTTCTCCGGGGAAAACCCGTTGATCTCAAGGCACATTTCAAGTAGCAATGTTTTGCGCCTGCCAGGGACGAATGAACGCCACTAGCGAACATCTCTCTAGGGAGAGCCTTGGCGACGGCACGGAATCCGCACCATGTTAACGCACCGCCGCGAGCGGGAAAGAAGACAATTACATGACCGAAGCAGCGAAACTTTATGAGAGGGAGCATCCAGGAGGGGAGGAGTTGCCGGTGTCTTCTCTCAAGAAATCCCAGTTGCTCCTGATCCTTATCATCATTGTGATGTCTTGCGCAGTCTATATCAACGCCATCCGAAACGGGTTTGTCTATGACGATATCCCCCAGGTGGTGCAGAACCCCTGGATCAGGGAGACGCGGTTCATCCCGGAAATATTTTTCACCAATGTCTGGGCATTTCAGGGGATCAGCACCAATTACTACCGGCCTCTCATGCACATCAGTTTCATGTTGAGCTATTATTTGTTCGGCCTCTCACCATGGGGATTCCACATGGTCAACATCATGCTCCATGCAGGAGTCAGCGTTCTGGTGTTCCTCATCTCGTCCCGTCTGTTCCAGGCTGCTAATCCTTCACAGTCGCCCTTCTCCCGGGCGCTCCCTTTCATTGCCGCCGTGTTGTTTGCTGTCCACCCCGTTCATACCGAGGCCGTTGTCTGGGTGGGAGGCGTCACGGACCTCTCCTTCGCCCTGTTCTTCCTTCTCGCTCTCTATCTCTATATCCTCTCCACAGGGAGCGCCGTGCACCAGAAGATCCTAATCGTTCTTTCTGTGACGTGCTTTTTTCTTGCCACGCTCTGCAAAGAGCCAGCTCTGACCCTCCCCCTCATCCTAGTTGCCTACGATTACGCATTCGGCAGGGAGGGGCGGCCTCCCTTCTACTATTTTAAGAGATACTGCCCTTACCTAGGAGCCGCAGCGGTCTATTTCATCCTGAGGTTGAATGCCCTCGGCGGCTTTGCGCCCGTCAGGCGTCACAGTGAGTTGGGCCTTACCTCTTATGTGATCAATATTTTCCCCTTGTTCCGGCAGTACCTGCAAAAACTTATCATGCCCGTTCATCTCAACGCCTACCATGTTTTTTCGCCATTATCCTCTATCTTCGAACCGAACGGCCTGCTTTCCCTGGCTGTCACCATGGTTTTTGTCGGTGGCGTCCTCTTTACCATGAAAAAGAGCAAGACGGCCTTTTTTGCCCTTGCCCTGGTACTGGTCCCCTTGCTGCCGGCTCTCTATATCCCGGGTGCCGGCGAAAACACCTTTGCCGAGAGGTACCTCTATCTCCCGTCCTTCGGCTTCGTACTCCTCGTTGCCTTCTTTGTGGGGCAAGCCGTGCTGCATATGCCGCATTGGTCGGTTCCCGTGACGGTCGCGCTCGTATTCGTCGCTGGGCTCTACTCCCTGGGCACGGTACAGAGGAACGCTGTCTGGAGGGATGATGAACGCCTCTGGCGCGATGTGGTTGAGAAGTCGCCTGAGAGCGCCGTATCCCATTATAACCTTGCCTGCGCATTGAATTCCCGCGGACAGGTCGATGAAGCAATAGGGGAATTCCAGGCCGCTATCCGGCTGCAGCCGGCCGCCGTTGCCTACAAGAGTCTTGGTGCGGCCTACCAGGCCAAGGGACTCCTCACCGAGGCTGCGGAACAGTATGAGCATGCCGTTCGGCTGCAGCCCGGGGATGCAGATGCCCATTCGCTCCTCGCGGCAGCTTATGCCGGGTCGGGGAATCTGGACAAGGCCATCGAGCATTTTCGAGTTGTCGTTCAACTGCAGCCGGATTCGGCCAGCGCTCACTATAACCTTGGGTCTGCATACATCGAAAAAGGTTGGCCAATGGAGGCCATCCCCCATCTGCAGTCAGCCGTGCGCTTGGATCCGGCTGAAAAGTTGTTCCGCAGCGCACTCGATAGGGCGATGTCGATGAAGGCACCCGTTCGGAAGGGAGACAGGAAAACAAGCGGCGTAAGGGAGCGGTAAGCGCCCGATATTTTGCGATCCGGACTG
>Ga0187779_10000486_pt1 | contig 26664 bp, 20 predicted proteins | sample 1015_Q2_SP10_10__FD_132435 | JGI IMG/M metagenome (GOLD analysis project Ga0187779, IMG submission 132435) | Tropical peat soil microbial communities from peatlands in Department of Meta, Colombia - 1015_Q2_SP10_10_MG | ecosystem: Environmental > Terrestrial > Soil > Wetlands > Peat | place... | reverse complement strand
GCCTCGACATCGAATTCTTCGCAAATGAGTCCTCGGACGATTTCCCATAACGGGGTGCGGCCGTCTGCCGCTTGCCAAATTCGAGTTGCCACCGCATTCAGATTGAACAGAGTGGAGTCCAAGGCAGACATGATGATCATCTCGCCATCGAGCAAGCGCCACGCAACCTTCTCGCTCCGCGCGATGTATTTCTCGTTCATCCGACCAACTCCCAGATGCTCGCTTCGGGCCTGAAGGCGAGTCGCGCTGTGTGGACGCGAGACACAAACTCCACCGCCGAATCAAACACCGCCCGCGCCAAATCGGCGTCCTCCGCGAAGAACAGAATGTGACGTAGCAACGCTCTCGCCGCATCGCGCGGGCCAATGGGCTGAATGGTGTTGGCCTGGGCTTTTTCTAGGAAGAAGACCGTATGAAGGGGCGCGCTAAGATTCGCGCCGGAACGCGCCAGTTCTCCGGCAAAAGGGGTTCCGCACGCCTCGTACCCCAGGCCAACTTGCCGGACGTAGGAGACCTCGTCGGTGAGAACCGTGGCATCGGCGGGCGCATGTCGGACGATCGTGGTCTTGCCTGCTCCGGATACCCCCGCAAAAAGGAAGGCATGACCGTTCCGTACGGCGCTTGCGGCGTGCAGAAGAAATCCACCTTTCATGGCCAGCAACAGGGAGTGCGTAATCCGCAGCACCGAGTCCAAAGAATAGGGGTTACAGCTTTGACGTATCCACCCCGCGCGGCGGCGCATATCCAATTCCGCCCGGAAGTCTCCCCGTTCGAGAGACCAGGCGGAACCAATCCTGAAAACCCTAGCGTCCTGGTCGCCTCGGTGCGCATCGTCTGAGGTCAACTGAATCTTGAAGCGACACGCCGGCTGAGCCGCGGGGCTTAAGAATCCTGCGTAGCGCTCCTCGATGAGTCTTCGAAAGCTAGGATTGTTTGTTTTGAGCTGGATGGGAATGCCCCCGATCTGAACGATAAGCTCCTCCGATTCGTGCCGGCACAACCCCCGAGAGGTAAGTTGGGGGACAACCGCTGACATCAGGCACACTCCATTCTGGCTTCGGCTGATTTCTTCAGTGGTTCCCTCGCTGGCGTGCCGTGCCAACAGAGCAGGATCACGGATGCAAAATTCAGACGACGCACCAGCGATCGCAGCACTCGGTGACCGATCCCCTTCGCTTGCTCGAGGTTCAGCGGCTTTCCCCGGCGCAGGACCGAGGTAACGCGGCCGAGAAGCTCGCGGCCGAGAACCGCTGGGTCGTCTTCAAGCAGGGCGTCGCCGCGTAGGATGTACCGCGTATACGTTCGCTCTCTCGAAATACCTACAAGTCGATGGACGCAAAACTCGCCGCCGCGGCGACAAAGAACGATGTCCCCGCAGCAGGGAACAGCAGAGCCAAAGGATTCCACGTTCAGACAATCGCCAGGATAAATCGTCGGCAGCATGCTGGTGCCGTAAGCAACGAATCGCAACTGAGAGAACCGCTGCAAGATCTCTACGGCAAGTTCGCGTTTGAGCGCATCGTGCGGTTGCCCCGCTGTTTTCCTTGGCGCCATTTGGCTCAAGAATTTTTCCGATTGAAGTGACATTGCCTGTGTGTTGGCGAGATCTTCCCGCATGTCAGAGCCATTGTTTCGAAAACGCGTTCGTGCTGAAAGGAGGGTTTTTCGTAGGGTCTTCTCGGCTTCTGGCCGACGGCCGTAACGTCTTGGTTGGTCGAGATCTTCTTTGTTTTGTGGCTTGCTTGCGACCCGTTTAGATCGGGTTCACCGGTCATCGGTTTGCCTCGGGGTTGTGTTTCATCTCCCTCTGTGGAAAAGAGCTACGAACCCCGTTTCTTTTGTCCTTGGCTCCGACTGCAACTGGTTCAGTTATGGTTATGGACACACTTTTTCCGGAATCAACGTAGCTTGTGAGGGGACCTGTATCAATCAGGAAATGCCCACTGCGTGCAAAAGCGTTACGGGCCGACTGCTGTGCGGAACAGGGGAGTTTAGGGCGCCGACTGCGAGATTTGAATGGCACAACCACTGCTGCCACCCGAGGTTGTGCAAGTCTGGTTTGCAAGCGCTGAGAAGTAGATGTTCGATTCTCCCGCCGAGGCACCCAGGTTATCCACGATGATTCCGCTCGCGCCTCCGGCGGCAGACGAGGATCCGGTGGGTGGCGTCAGGACTGAAATGGAGCCGCTCGTGACATTGAATCCAACCACACAGCCTACCAGGAGGCTCGGCGTTCCACACCCCAAGTAGTTGCTAAACGCGATCGTGCTCAAGAATAGGTAATCCGTACCGCTATTGAAGAACTCGGTGATATTGAGCCCCGCGGCGTAATAACCGTTGGTGTAGTTACGTGCTACCACCGGACCCACTACGGATGTAGTGCTCATGACATTCGCGGTGATCGGGATCTGGTACAGCGTGTTGTTTGCGGCACCGGTGTTTCCAACGACATACAAGTGACCGGTCGGGCTGGCGCCATTGGCGGAAGTCAAATACGTGTTGTCCAACGCGCCGATCAGCAGGAACTCAAACCCTGGACCGACGGTTGCTTCGGTGCCGCTCGCGCCTGTTGAAAAGTTCGTTGGAAGCTGAAAGACCGCGGCGCAAGGTGTCGCAGTGCCGCAACGAGTCGAGGCCCCAATTTCGCCATCCGAACCCACAGGGACGTAGAGCTGGCCAGCCGACGAGTCCAGAAGCGGGGTGTCCACGATCCCGAAGTTGTAATCCAATTGAGCCGACTTGGCTTTTAGAGCGCCCGTTGAGGAATTGTAGGAGTAGAGAAACCCACAAGGGGCGTTAGAAGGGAAGGCCGAGGGCGCACAGGGGGAGTCCGTTGTCAAAGTGTAATCGCCCACAAACACGTTTCCCGTAACTGGATCGCGAATGGGACCGCTCAGTGGCGACGCACTCACGGCCACCGGCCAGCCTGATGTCATTTCGGCGGGCGGTCCCGCAAAAATTCCTGTGAACTTATGAAGCATGCCGTTGTCGTCGCCGACCCAGAGCGCATCGAGGGCGTAGTCGTACCAAACCGAAGATTCGCTGTCGTTTGCGCCTCCACTGAAACTGATGCTGAACATGCAGGGCGCCGTGCAAGAGCGATACGCGCTGCCGGAGGGTTGGCTCGCTAGCGTGGTGGGTGCGGTGAGCGTTCCGCTTGCGGACCACTTCAAAACGACGAGGCTCGCGCCACCGGCGCCGTTCTCTACGAACGCGATCTGTGTTCCGTCGAGTGAAAGAACGGGAGAGGTGAGAATCGAGCTTCCCGTACCTGTGTTAAACGCCCAACTCACCTTTGGGACGCTGCCGCTACACGTGCCCGCATAGAGGTTGCTGAAGGCGATGATCGTGGCTTGCGTAGCGCTTCCGGTCAGGCCTGTGCCGTACGCAACCCAGTCTGTGCAGCTTCCCGTCGAGGTCGAGAACGTGTATTTGGCGGGATAATTCGCCAATCCCAGACTTCCCCCACTTCCCAGTGTTTCGCTCCAATCCGCCTTCGCTCCGTTACGGCGCCACCTGCCTGGTATGAAAGAAAATCCGGACCGGGCGTCGAAGTCAAGACTTCGATCGGTATCCTGATTGTTGCCAGTTCGCATAAGCGCGGCTTTTGCTTTCGTTAAACCGCGAGGAAGCTGCGCAGGCGCGGCTGGTAGGGTGCGTGCGTCGCCTCGTGCTTCCTCAGCTGAGGCACTCCCTCTCACGTCGGAGTCGGCGCCCAAATCATCTTCTTGAATCGTTGCCTTTGCGCGCACGGCTGCCATCCGCTTTGCTCGTGCGATTTGATACCGAGGATCGGCAACTATTTTCAGCCAACGATCGTAGGTCCCGTTCTGCATGGCTTGCACGACCGTGCCTGCATCGCCGAACACAGCGTGATGGTGGGTCCAATCCTCGGGGACGCCGGTGCCTGGAGATGGGCGATTTTGGCCAAGGATCGGCGGGGCTGCGACAATCGTAAGAAAGGCTGCGATGAGGAACGCTCGGCGGGATCTGGCGTGTGCGCTGTTCATTAAGATTACCAAGCACCGCTGAAGACTAGGTTGTAGGCATTGACGCTGCCGATACCGGTTGCAAAATCCCAACCCGGCGTGGCCCCGTAGGCAGGCTGATAGGACGACGCAATGGTGCCCATGACAGGCGACACCGAACAGGTGGCTCCTGTCCCCCCGCCCCCTGTGAGCGTGCACGAGGCACCCCCTGCGTAACCGGCTCCGGGCGTGCCGATTATGACCGAACCTACGGCCCCCCCTGCGACTGTTGCGGTGCACGTCGCTTGGGTTCCCCCCGCCCAAAGAACTCCGCCACTCGGGGACAGGTACTGGTTCAGATTGCTAGGAGCGCCAACGGCGCACGTCGGCGCACTCGTATAGCCAGAGCCACCCATGGTCACTGTGCCGGTGTTCAGTGCTTGTGTGCTGAGCGCGCCGATCGTGCTAGAAGGCAAATAGCAGCCGACACCATCCGCATCGTTGATTCCGTTGTACCGGCAATCCACATCATTATCACCTTGCGTGATGTCATAGAAGACGCAGGATGATGCCAATCCCTTTGGCGGGGGTTGGTTGATCGAGTAACACGCCGCGTCGCCGCCGGATCCGAACTCCGCTTTGGCAATTGAATAGTACGTGGGATTGGGATTGCCCGCGCGGATTCCCCATTTTTCGTTCACCAGCGCCTGAATCGCCGCCATCGTCGGTGCGGCAACCGAGGTTCCTCCAAAGCCGCTCCAGGTGTCTGGCGCACCGGAGCACGATGTTCCTTGATGTGCTGTGTCGGAGAAACAGATTACGACGTAGTGTCCCCAGAGACCATTGGCAGCAAAAAGCGACACATCGGGAACATCCCGGACTCCGTCAGATGGATTTCCGAAAATTCCTGATTGCCAGGCGGGCTTGGCATAGCCCGTGCAGCTTCCGTCCGCGACAGCACGGGAAAACTGGTCAGCTGTGCCTCCCCCCGTGGCACAGCTGCTCGGGCCGCCCGATCCCGCCGCCGTACTGTGGTAGGTGGGGCTCGCACACAGTCCAGCCGAGCCGTAACCGGTCGCATACCCAAGATAGTTGTAAAGCAAGTAACCCGCGCACGAATCGTTCCAGGGAATTTCGGGAATGTATGATTTCGCCGAACTCTCTGTCCCTGTGTTCGTCGAATTCCAGTAGGTGCTCAATGGTGTTGCGGGTGAGCCCATCTTGGCGTTGTAGGTGTCCTCGAAATCCGTACCGCCTACCGAAACGTTGTAGACCGTTTCACCCCACCCGGTTACCCCAACGCCGGGATAAGCGTAATTTGCGCCCCCGGTAAACAGAGGTGCACAGGAAGAGGCGCCTGAGTCGCCCGAAGAAACGAAGATAGAGACTCCTGCCGCCGCCCCGGTCTGAAACGCAGAACTAAATGCTGCGTTCGAGGCTGCCCCGTTGACCGTTTCGCATTCGCCGTAGCTCATGCTGATGATGGACGGCGGCGTAGCTCCGTTAACGAGATTTTCGATGGCGAGCAGTCCGCCAAACGTAGCCGTGTCCCTGCAGCTTGCGACTTCAATCGTGGCGTTGGGCGCGATGGCGCTTGCCACCTCCGCATCAATATCCGCTTCTGCATCGGCCGCGTTGGTTCCAGGGGCGGTGCAGCCATTGCTTCCGCTCGGATGAATCGTCGTGACCGTGCCCGAATATTTGCTGAGAAAGGTGCTCCGATATGTTGCGACGTCTGTGCTGTATGTGTCGCTGTCCTCGACCACAACAATGGTCTGGCCCGTGCCGTTCAGTCCCAGCCGATACAACGGGTCGAGATTGTAAATCACCTGGAAATCGGCCGGCGTGAGTGCATAGCAGGTCCCTACAGCCGGCGCTCCAGTGCATCCGGCGAAGGTGTAGTTGATCCGAGGTTGATTCATCGCCCGGGGCCTGAAGTTGTGCAGGGAGACGATACCCACGACCAGGGGCGCGAGTGCCGCCGGAATCTGTGGGTCGCTCACATTTGCGTAATGGCGTTCGCCTCGAACCTCGAGATTGTGGATTTCCGTATGAAAGGCCTCTCGGATTTGGCCCGCAGTACCGGAGATGTCCATCACCATGCCGTTTGCATAGACTTCATTCACTGTGAAGCCATGGAATTCGAGCCAAGTTTTCAGCGTGTCCAAATCCGCCTGCGCGGGCCCATAGAGTTGGCCTTGTTCGGCCGGCATTAGCCAGTGCCGAAAATTCGGCGATGCCTTATCGGTGAGTTGATCGATAAACTGCTCGAACTCCTGCTCGAGCTCCGCCGGTCGCCTCAACTGGAGGAGCATGTGCGTCATGGGAAATCCGTCGCCCACCGGCCCGCGATCATTCGCCGGCACGAGTGCTTCTGGACGCGTATTGCCTCTGAGCATCACAAGCTTTCGGTCGTCAATGCGTTCCCGAATGAGACGGTGTGCACGCTCACCGACTTGCGCCGCCAGTGCGAACGGCAGTACGGCAAACGCTGCACCGGCAAGACCAAGCCTTCCGATCATTGACCTCTTGTCGTGGAGCAAGCGGCCCTCCTGAAGACGCACCATTCTCGCTCGTGCTTGCGCCTCATTAACACGCAAGCAGCGCCCGAAAACCATGAGTCAACGGTTGGAATGAATCATTCGCCTCGACGGCGGACCGGCGTCACGGTCGAAACTCAAGGTCTAAACAACATGATAGTGAGAAACTCATTCGAGACGAGAGGCGAGATCGACAACAAATATTTACTCTTCGGAACGCGTTCCTGCGGCGCTGTGCGACGCGGCACTATCGGCTCCCTGGGCTGCCCAACAGGAGTTTCGATCGTGACAATTCGTCGTAGCTATGAGGATTCTGTGCAACGAAGCTTTCACTTCGCTAGAAAGTGAGGAGAACGTGTTGTGTAACTCGTCCGGATCGCTGGCGAGATCGTGATATTCCCTCTCACCGTCCGCATACTCGACGTAAACAGCGGTCCGCGAGCGGATGGCTTCGTAGGTGGTGGGGTTGCCGCTGCGCGCGCTGGGCATATCTGGATCACTAGGCTCCCGGACCGGCCCATGATGCTCGACTAGGGTGACCCTGCGCCACTGGTTGACGCTCGCGCCGTGGAGCAACGGCACGAGGCTGACGCCATCTACGTTCGCAGGGGTGGTCGCAGAGGCAAGCTCAGTGAAGGTGGGACACAAATCGATGTTTTCGGCAATTTCCTCAACCCTACGCCCGCTGGGAACGCCAGGACCTGTGACAACCAATGGGACACGGATGTCGGTATCGTAAGCGGTCATCTTCCCTGGCATCAGGCGGTATTCGCCCATGTGATAGCCGTTATCTGAGCTGAAGAAAAAATAGGTGTTCCGCGCTTGGCCAATGGCGGCTACCGCGGCTTGTAATTTGCCAATCATCTTGTCCACGGCGAGCACGGACTGGGCGCGTTTGCGAAAATCCTTGTCAATGCTGTCCATGTCGGCTTGCGTGAGTGCGGGATGCTCGGCCAGCCAGTGGGGAGCGTCGGGGTCGTGAGGGGCATTGTACGCTGGTGAGCGGGGAGCGCGCAGATTGGGGAAGGCGCCAGCGTCACGCGGGGCCGGAGTATAGGGAGCATGCGGTGCGAATGTCGCAATTTCGATGAAGAAGGGCTGGGCCTTATTCTGCTCGATAAAGCGCACGCCTAGATCGGAGACGACGTCGGTCAGGTAATCCTCGGGCTTGAAGCCGTGCTGGACGAGCTGGCCGTCCTGGTTGAAGACGTAACGAAACTCGAGGTAGCCGTTGCCTGCAACCACCCACGAATTCCATCCTGGAGGGATGGGGTGATGTTGCTCGGGTTCGTATCCGTTCAGATACTTGCCAAGAAACGCCGTGCGATACCCGGCCGCCGCGTAGGCGGTGGCGAAGGTGGACTGTTCATTCCCACGGGCACGGAAGACGAGGTAACCGCCGTCCTTACCCACGTTCTTAAAGACGCCCGTGTCATGCGGGTAGCGTCCGGTGAAGATGGAGGAGCGCGACGGGCAGCAGAGTGAATCGGTGACGAAATAATTGGCGAAGGTCACCCCGTTCTTTTGCATCTCCAGCACGTGAGGCAGGAACGGCACGAGGTTCATGGAGAGATCGTCGGTGAGGACGAAAACGATATTGGGGCTGCCGGGCGCGGCGGCGTGCGCGGGCGAGGGTGGGGCGGGAGGCGGAGACTGCTCGGTTGCTTCGGACTGCGCCTCCTGTGGCTGTCCAAATCGAGGGTTTCTCGCCTTGCACGCGGCGACCAGCTGGGCATCGACTTCGGGCAACGGCTTGCTGGCTTTGTGTGCCGCGGCCCGTCCCTGCATGATGGGCTGAACACAATCGACCTGGAGTCCGTTTCCCGACTTTGCCCCTCCCTGAACAAAGCCCGCCCCTTCGCAGGCAGCGATAATCTGAGCGCAAGGCCCCTGGGCTTGGGATGCCCAACAGGCCGAGGCTGCCGCCAGGGAAATCGCTAGGATGACGAGAGCAAGCAGCAGGATCACCAGCCATTTGTGGTAGGCCATCGGCACTCCTGGAACAGTTCCTCTCGTGAACCTAAGCTGGCGGAAACAAAACGTTTTCGATCACGATGCGTGCCTGGCGATTGGGATCTCGCTCGATCTTGCTCTCCGAGTCGATAATCATGACGTTGCGGTCGACGGCCGAATAGGGTAGCCAGTGCGGGAAGCCCTTTGCATCAGGGGTGCCATTGGTTGCAAAGGCTGCCCATGCGCCACTCACGCGCTCAGCGAGTGGAACGATGTCGGAGCCACTGCCGGTGAGTTTCTGTACCAGCGGGTCTCCGACGTTATTGAAGACGAAGGGCATTTCCACCGTGTGGGGTGACTTCAACCGGCCGCCAAGGATAGGTGTTTCCCATCTGAACTCATAGACATACGTGGGAGCCTTCCGCAACGCTGCCCTGCGCTCCCCAATCTTGGCCGTGAAGGCGACCGTCGGATACGCGGTCGCAATCAAGAAATAAAGGCCGGACGGATTCTCCTGCGGGTAGTCCACGCGAAATGCGCGAAGTGTCTCTTCGGCATGATCGCCCAGCAGCGACTTGACGCGCTGTTCAAGACCGGCTTCGTCGAGAGAAAATGAGCTCGGGTCACCTGCCGCGAACAGCGTCAGCTCCGTGCGGTTGAACCCGATAAGGAGCGGGACCTCTGCGGATACCTCGGGTGCGACAGGATCGAACGGATTCTGCGGTAGTGAAACACCGTCTACGACGGGTGCGAAGCCCTGAATCATGCCTGGCACGAATGGTCCCAATTTGCGGTTGACGGCACCCTGGGCCGTCAAGATGCGTTCGAGCGGTATCGTTTGGATGTCGGCGACTCGGTCCGGTCTCACGCCCAGCTCAGCGAGCATCATGTCCCCGACCTTCGTTGCGTGATCGAGGGCATTCATCTTGACCCCCGGGCCGCTTTCGATCACGGCGCGATGAAAAAGCCCTTTGGCCGGAGGCATAGCTAAAAGCGTCGAGACTTTCTGGCCGCCGCCGGACTCACCAAAAATCAAGACTCGGCTGGGGTCGCCGCCGAAATCAGCGATATGGTGTCGCACCCAAGCAAGGGCGGCAACGATATCCAACATGCCGACATTACCCGAAGCAGCAAAGGCTGCGCTTGCCGTGTGACCCAAGTACGTGTAGCCCAAAGCGCCCAAGCGGTGATTGATGGTCGCTACTACAACATCGCCGCGGCGCGCCAGGTTTGCGCCGTCATAAAGCGGGGCGGAACCAGAGCCCGAGGTGAAAGCACCACCGTGACACCAGAGCATGACCGGTCGTTTGCCGTTGTCCTTTACGCCCGGCGTCCAGACGTTGAGAACCAGGCAATCCTCGCTCTCGCCAGTTCCGGGAGGATTCTGTGCGGACGCCAAGAAGTCCATCCCCGCCAAGATGCTGGGCGCGCCGGGTATGGTTTGCGGCGCGGAGTGTCCGTATTCACGCGCGTCGCGTACGCCTTTCCACGGTTCCGGCCTCTCCGGAGGCATGAACCGATTCTTTCCACTGGTCGGAGCACCGTAGGGAATGCCTTTGAAGATATGAATCCCGTTTATCGTAGTGCCACGAACCTTGCCGGCGGCAGTTTCCACCACTGGCTGTGGCGCAGACGGAGTGCCTGCTGCAAAGGCGGTGGTCTGAACTGTTCCACCCAAAAGCTTATGCATGAGTACAGCACCCCCTCCGAGGATCGAACGCTTCAGCCAAACGCGGCGATCCACAGCAAGACTCTGCCGATGTCCTTTTGCCATGAATCCCCCTGCCCAGCGCTTTACTTGAGGACTCTGTTTAGGTGGCCCCGATACGTCAGCGGGCGCTTTGCTTGCGATCGGAACGAGCCGATGACACCGACAGCGCTTCGCGGACCTTCAGAAAAGGGAAGAGCGAGAGGCCCATCGCGAAGTGCTCTGCGCCGCGACTTCGTCGGACGGTCAATCTCCCACTGTCTTCGACTGTTTCATCGCCTGTTGCATCTGCGCCATCATTTGGCGCATCATTTCGCCCGAACCCGGCGCACGCTTTTCACGCCATGCTTCGAAACGATTCACGTGCTTTTCCAGATTTGCGTATTGATGCGGGTTCTTGCTTCTCTCACGCATGGCGGGTACCAGGTCCTTGATGCGTCCCCAGACCGCCCACTGTTCGCCGGTGTTTTCAAAGAAGAACTCCTCATCGATTAGCCCGCGGTTCACCATGCTCGCCGCCATTTCCCAATAGCTGATCACCATGCGCACCGAGGCATTGCCGGCGCTACCCGGCGGCGCTTGCTTGGCCATATCTTCGAGCGAGTTCGGGTGGAAGTTCGCGAAGTACCACTCGCGGGCCTCGCGCATGCGGGGTTCCCTGCGCAGTTCATACAAGCGCAGTAAAAGGTTTGCTTGATCGTGCGTTACGTCTCCCATGATTCCTCCGTGTGAATGATCGTGCCCGATTTCTCGGGCTGCTTCCCTTTGCTACAACGATTCGATGGGCGCGGCAGCCCCTTGCAGCTGAACCTGGTACGCTTGCCGTAACGGAATGCGCGACTCCTCGAAGCCAAGCTTGATGCGCCGCCGCAGTTCTCTTGCTACATCCTCTTGCCGATTGAGCGCGGTGCGGACCTGCAGACGAAGAATCGTTCCATCTAGGGAGAGCGATTCTACGCCGAGAACGCGCGGACCGTCCAGCAGCGCCAGAGACCAGTCGGCATCATTGCGAAAATCTCCGGCGATTTTTTCCAATGTCGCCAGTGCTCGGCCGACCATTTCATCCGACGGCACGGTCACGTCGACGAAGGTCTGGGACCAGTCGCGACTCAAATTTGCGATCTGGCCCACCAGCGAGTTGGGTATTGTGATAATCGCGCCAGTCGCATTGCGAAGTACCGTCCGGCGCAGAGTGAGATGTTCAACGCGCCCCGTCTCACCATTGAGCTGTATGAGATCGCCGACGACGAACTGATCCTCGAAGACGATAAAGAAGCCGTTGATTAGGTCTTTGACCAAAGTCTGCGCGCCAAAACCAAACGCGAGGCTCGCCACCGCTGCGGTGGCTGCTACCGGCGTGACATTGAAACCGAACTCGGGGAGCGCCGTGAGAAACGCCACTACAAAGATAAGGGCGCTGCCGACGCTATAGAGCAGGCCGGCCATGGTACGCGTTTGCTGCTCGCGCATCTGCGCTCCGCGTCCTTGCCCCTTGGCGATTTGCACCAGGCGGGCCGTGAGAACTTTCAAAACTCGCGTCATAAGGAGCGCAATAGCGGCGATGACTAGGATGCGCGCGCCGCGCGTCCCCGCGATTTGAAGCCAATGTTGAAGCGAATCCATGACTGGATATGAAGAGCGAAATTATACCATTCGCGTCCGGCGAACCTGCTCGACAGATGCGCGAGAGTATGGCATGAGTTGGCCCCCCATTGGGTTTGCTTTGCCAGGCTACCGAGCGCGCGGTAAAATCGGACATTCCTCAACGCGCCCGTAGCTCAGTTGGATAGAGCGTGTGCCTCCGGAGCACAAGGTCGGGAGTTCAAATCTCTCCGGGCGCGCTAATTGCGCAAAGATCGGCGACCGATCATAAACATGCCTCCCGATCATTGCGTGCGGCGAGGCGGCAAGGCAGGGTTCGCAAAGAGCCCCGGCTCGCCTCCATTGGTGTCAGTGAGCGAATCTCCATAGCGGCTGAGTTCCACACCACTTCCGACGGTGAGCAGAACAGAATCGATGTGTGGCTTGGCACGCACATGCTTGCGATAAGCCAACGCATCGGGCTGGGCTGACTGCGGATTGACCATGTTGTCGGCGGCCACGAGCGCGCCGGAGCTCAGCTTCGGATAGAAAAGATCGAAGCAGGGGATGTAGAGCTCCTTCCACAGATCCACGAGAACGAAGTCAAAAGGGCCCCGGAGCGACTCAATCAGGTCTCGCGCGTCACCTAACTGGAAATCTACCTGAGTGGCAAGACCTGCTTTCTCGATCATGGCGCGCGCGTATTCTTGTTTGTTCGCTGCGCAGTCGATCGTCACAACTCGGCCGTCGATGGCGGCCGCGGCTTCGGCAAGCCACACCGTGGAGTGGCCGTACGACGTCCCGATTTCCAGGATATTCCGCGCCATCGCACCCTTGATGAGAATGTTGAGAAGTCGGCCTGTGTGCCGACCGATCGAGATCAGGAACTCATCGCGATGGCTCATCCACTCATCTTCCGACATGTGGTTGCGAAGCTTCCACTCTTCCGCGCCCCGTCTGTCGTACTCGGCCAGAACTGACTTGATCGACTCATTCATTTCAAGATCTCCCTGGGTGAATGCGCCTGAGGGCTGGAGACTACGAATTTTGGATACTCAGAATGAGCGGCTCGGGCCTCACCGCGTATAGGTCCTCGATCAGGCCGGCTCGGCGCTCCAGCACCGCTCGCTGATTGAAGGAGCCTTTGTCAGTGATTTCGCCTGCGTCGAGCGATGGTGGCTGCTCCGCCAAAATCGCGCGCACGATGCGGTTCGAGCTCCCCGTGGATTGCTGCGCGAGACTTTTCAGCAACGCCTGAAATCGCGCCCGCACAGCCGGATGTGTGACCACTGCTTGAAGAAGAGCCCGCTCGGGCAGATCGGGGGCAAGCGACCGGCACGCATCCGGGTCGGCAAAGACAATCGCAGTGACGAAATCGCGGTCCAGTCCTGCGATGACCGCGTCACGTACAAAAGGCGCAAAATGGCCGATCATCTTGGCGCGAAGCGGCCCCACGCTAACCCACGTGCCGTTGGCGAGCTTGAAGTCTTCGTTCAGCCGTCCGTCAAAAAGCAGCCCTTTGTTCACATCTTGGGGATCGATCAGCCGCACGGCATCGCCAAACGAGTAAAAGCCCTCTTCATCGAAAGCTTTCCGGGTCAATTCGGGTTCCCGCCAATAGCCGGGCGTCACATTCGGTCCCCGCACGCGTGCTTCCAGTTTTTCGTCCCGCGGCACCAACTTTACCTCTACGCCGGGTACGGGGATTCCGATGGTGCCCGCCCGATCTGTCTCCCAGGTTGTTTGAATGGCCATCGGTGCCGTTTCCGTGGAACCTAGGCCCGTCGCCATGATGATGCGCTCGCCGCAGGTTTTGAAGGCAAGCTCGCGATAGGCATCCCACACAGGCTGAGAAAGACCTGCCCCAGCGTAAAACATCAGCCCCAGTCGACGGAAAAATGTCTCGCGTAGCTCCCGGTCCGCGCGCAAAAAGGGCAGCAGATCTTCGTACCCCTTGGGGACGTTGAAAAAAACGGTCGTCGAAATTTCGCGAAGATTGCGGACACTTTTTTCTATCCAACCGGGGCCGGGCTTGCCGTCGTCGATGTAAAACGTGCCGCCGTTGTAGAGTGCGATGCCGACGTCGTGGTTGCCCCCGAACGTATGGTTCCAAGGAAGCCAGTCGACGATGACGGGAGGATCGTCTTCGAGGAAGCCGAAGATTTGGGCAATCATCTGCTGATTGCTGCAGAGCATCCGATGTGTGTTGATGACGGCCTTGGGAATGCCCGTCGAGCCTGAGGTAAAAAGAAATTTCGCCACGTCGTCGGGATCGATCCGGTCATGGGCGCTGTCAACGGCGGTGGTGGGAGTTGTTTCGAGCAGGTCCGCGAAGCTGCTCGCCTTGCGCCGATCGGGCGGCGCCGTAGTGGCCACAACCTCGATGTGTTCGTCCGCGGCCGACTCAATCGCAGAAGCGTAGCGCGTTCCGTCAGAGACGAAAATCACGCCCGGCGTGAGCGTTTTGAGCGTGTGACGCAGCTTGCCGAAATCTCTCGAAACGAGAGAATACGGCGGAGAGATGGGCGCGGTCGGAACGCCGACGTGCTCGCCCGCGAGTGTCAAAAGAAAGTGCTCGAGATCGTTTTCCGAGAGAATTGCAACCGGGCGCTCAACCGATAGACCGCGATCGAGCAGCGCCTGGGCAATGCTGCGTACAGAATTCCACACCTGCTCGTAGGTGAGCGAGCGCCATTGATCATCCGCCCCGCGCTTCGCGATGCAGATTCTTTCCGGAGCCGCGTTGGCCCAGGCGATCAGACGGTCGGTCAGCACTTTGGGATAAGGCCGAAGCGCTTCTTCTGGACGGATTAAAAAGCCGCCGCCGGGCAGAGGCTCTATCGAGGCCCCGGAGGTACGCATCCGCACTTTGCGAACCCCCGTATTTGATGAGAAACCTGTTTCGATGTGGCTTTTCTGCGTCATCGGCGCTGAAGATTTTCCCACAGTTTATTCAGACGCTCTATGTCCACCGCTGCGGGAAGATCGCCTGCGGTCGTGATTACGGCGGGTCGCCGCTCCGAGACAATCTGACGCACCCACGCCTCGAAATCGGCTGCGGGGCCGGGGGAAAACAGATCGGGAGCCAGAGCCAACCCGCACACTGAGGGACCGAGTTCAAAGAGCAGCGTTGCCTCCTTCCGGTTCACGACCGGGCATAGGACACAATCCCACTGCGCACGTAGGATCTGGTCGCGGTTTGCCGCCACGCCATTCGGGCACCCAAGCACAAGGATGGGAAGCGCCCGGTAGAATCGAACGATATTGACAATGGGCTGAAGACGCGAGCACCAGTCCGCGAACCCCGTCTCTGACAGGGTGGGGAAAAAGCCCTCGCGAATTACGACGGCAGTGGCGCCGGCCTCGAGGAATGCCGTGGCGATTCCGGTGATCGCGGTCGTTGCCAGATCGAGAGCTGATTCGGGGAGTTGCGGGCGCTCGACTGCGCCCTTCCGATCCAACTGAGCGAGCAAGGCGGCCTCTGTCAGCGGACCTGTGACGGCCGCCATCAGCAGGCCACCGGCCCGCAGCATTGTCTTCAGCCTTCGGATTACCTCCACGGCGATCGGGACCCGACCGCTTTTCTCGGGTGGGACGGATGATCCTGTTTCAAACGACTCGCCGGCGCGCCACCGCAACAATGGCGGACCGTCATCGGCGGGCCATTCCACGTTGGCGCCAAGGGCTTCGCTCTCTAAGAAAGGATCGAAATAGCAAGTGACGCCGTCCGAGCGCAGTCGTGCCCGTACCTGCCTTAGCGAGTTCGAGATTTTCGTGGGATTTGTAAGAAAGCTGCGGAGCGGAACGTTCTCAATGCGAGCCGCGTGGGAGAAAACGATGGGCAGGAACAATGGCCGAGGTGGCGGGACTCCCTCTAAGAGCCCCTTTACAATCTCTTCGGGCGCAGTGTTTTCGACCATGTCTTACGAGCGAATGATGGGTCCGGTGGGTTGCGCGTCGGGCCACGATCCGTACCACTGCAGGATGTCCTGAGGCGGACTCAGCAGACTCCATTCTTTCAGGAACTCGTGGTAAGGCTTCCCACGTGCCAGCCGCGCTCGCCGCTCGAGATCGCGCAGCTCTACGGTCTTTTCCGGGTCGTGCTTGCGCAGGTCGGCGCTATAGGCTATCCGGTAGACGTTTTGCGCCGTCCAGTCTGAGATGATGCCCTTGCGAAGGTCTTCGAGAATCGTCGCCGGATCGCGCTCTAGCGGATCTCCGTATCCCGGGCCGCCGCCGCTGAAGCCGAAAAGCAGGTCGCCTTCCGCGTACGGTTGTGGTGGGCGCGCCACAAGCTCATAGTTCCACTGGCCGTGAATGGTAGCCTTCTCCAGAATCGTGTGGTGATCCAGCGCCAGATCGGAACCTTGCTTCATTTGCGCGAGCAGATCCGCTTGGCGGACGCTGACGCCAGGCACGGGCGAAGACGCGTATCCTCCGAACAGGGGCTGGCCCAGTGGCACTTTGCTGCCGTTCCCCATGCACATGGAAAACAGGGCTGGTACTTTGTGAATCATCCATTGTTGGACCCCTCCCGATCCGCCGCGATGAAGGCCAGGGCCCGAGGAATCCTTCCAGTGTTGGGAGATCGTCACCGTTATCGGCAGTTCGCTTTCGACTTGCTCGGAATCAGGCGCTCGGCCGAAAGCGCACCACGCGAAGCCGTACGCGTCCATCCCATCCATGGCGGCTCGGCCGCCCTGCCCCATGGTGTTCAGTGCGAAAGAAAGCACGTCCGACACAGCCAAATTCCACTGGGAAAGACCCGCACAGATCTGCGCCGTATGCTGGCTCCCCGGCGGAGCGGCCACTTGATGCCAAAGGCGCGCGCTTGAAAAGGTCATCTTGGCGAAGTTGTTTTGCGTCGCGTTCCGCGCCTGCATGGCGATATAGACGCAACAGCTTGTGGCCGCTGTCTTGTCTGGGTAGATGATGCTGTTCTCCGGGAAAATGAAATCGATCGGTGCAAAGGTGGAGCTGGAGATCGGGAGATCGTGGAACATGTATTCGTACATGTAGTTTGCAACGTGGCCCACCACGGCCTGCGGGTGTACGTTGTAGGAGGAAGGATTCTCGGGCGACGTGCCGCGGAAGTCGAAAACGAGGCGTTCGCCGCTCTTTTCTACTGTGAGATAGCAGGAGCGCACCAGAGCCGGCATCCGCCCGATCGCATCGTTGAAAACGACGCTGCGAAACTTTCCGTCGGGCAGGTCGCTGATTCTCTTGCGCGCGCCTACCTCCGCCGTGTCCGACATTTTGCGGAACAATCCGATTACGAAGTTTGCACCGCGTTTTTCTGCAAGCTCCAGGACGCGGACGCGCACCCGATCGGCTGTCGTACACCGCGCGCGCAAATCGGATATAAACATGGCCGGAGCGCGCATTCCGTAGGCCGAGTAGAACTCGAGAAAATCATTGCGCAGCTCATAGTTTTCACCGATCTTGATCGGCGGGAGATTCAGGCCTTCCTCAAAACGCGATTTGGCCGTGACCGGCATTCCGCCCGGTTCGATCGCTCCCGTTTCCGTGGTATGCAGGGCCGCAGAGGCCCACGCCAGCAACTCGCCACGGTAGAAAATCGGCATGAGGGCAACCTGATCAGGATTGTGAATTCCTCCGTAGAGCGCGTCGTTTGTGTACCAGATATCCCCTTCGCGAATGCCGGGATTCTCGCTGTAGTATTTGCGAACAAACTTGATGATGATGGGCTGAATGATGGCGTGCAGGTAGGTGCCGCAAGCCGCGTTGATCAGATCGCCGTTTGCTGTGAAGATCGCCACCATCGAATCGCCCGAAACGCCGAAATAGCTGCGCGATGAACGGACGAAGACCTCCATCGCTTCATCAAGAATGTCATTGGTGACCTGAACCCCAATTTCGTAGTCACCTTGCGGGATCCTTGAGGCGCATTCTTTTTCATGGGTGGTGGCCGGCGCGGGCTTGAGCCATTCCAGCTTTTCCGCCAACGTTGGGATGGGCATACGTTTCCTCTCGATGATTCGATCTACCCTTCCAGAATTCCGAGCCCCCGGTCATCCACGGAATAGGACATCTTCGGAGGCACGACCATAGTGGTGTATTGTCCTTCAATGACCGCCGGTCCCTGGATGCAGTTTCCGGCCCGCAGAGCCTCCAAAGAAAAAGTTGGAGTCGGACGGAAACCTTTTTCGTCAGCCCAATACGCAGGCCGCTCACCTTTCTGCGCGGCCGATGGATCGGCGCCTTCGAGAGCTAGCTTCGGCAAGTGGACTTTTTCCGTGGCCACGATCGCCTTCAAAATGAAGCTTTCAATAAAGATTCCGCCCTCCGGATTCACGACGAACGGGCTAAACGCTTCGCTGAATTCCTTGTTGAAGGCATCGCACACCGCACGGACATCCTCAAACGAATGCAACGAGGCTCGGGGGGAAAGGGCCCGTTTCACGTGGAACTGTCCACCGTACAGCATATCGAGTTCCAGCACGTAGGCCGCTTGGTCCGGATCGATACCGTCTGCCACCAGGTCCTTTCGCGCCTGCACGACGAGCGATTCGACGGCTTCATTGAAAGGTTGGTAGTCTTGCGTGAGTTCCTGTGCGATGGGCGTCATCAGCGTGAGTTTCTTCGATAGCTCGTAGACGTGCATGATGTCCATGGTGGACGAGCCGTAGGCGCAGAAGACCGGCGAGAAGGGGAACACCACAGCCTTGGAGATGTCGCCCTTAAATCCTTCGGCGTGCGTTGCCCCCGCCCCGCCGCCAACAAACAGGATGAATTCCTCAGGGCTATAACCGCGCAGGTGCACTTCCTTCATGATCGCCGACGCCATGTTGCCGTTGACAATCTTGCGGATGATCGCAGCCGCCTCCTCGACCCCGATCCCGAGCGGCTTAGCGATTTTGTCGCGGACAGCCTGGATCGCACGGTTCTTGTCGAGCTTCATTTTTCCGCCGAAGTAGTAGTCGGGGTTGATGTAGCCCAGCACAACGTCGGCGTCTGTCACGGTCGGTTCTGCTCCGCCGAGGTTAAAACAGGCCGGACCGGGCATCGAGCCGGCGCTTCGTGGGCCGACTTGCACGCGGTTCTGAAGGAGCCGGTTGACGGACGCAATCGATCCGCCGCCCGCGCCGATCGACAGCGTCTTGATCATCGTAATCCCGACCATCCAGCGATCTATGATGGGCCGGAAGTCGTAACTGCGCACGCTGTCCTTTACGACCAGCCCCACGTCAAAGCTCGTCCCCCCCATGTCCGTCATCACCACATTTTGGTAGCCGAGCGATTTAGCAACGTGGTGCGCGCCCATCAAACCCGAGACCGGTCCGCTGTTAAAGGTGCGACTCGCGCTGGTTCGGAAAACTTCGGCAATGCCACCGGAACTTTGGATCATCAAGAGAGGTTTCTTGTACCCGCGCTCTCGCAGCTTGTCCCACATGGCGGATAACTCGATCTGCATCGAGCGCTGCAGGTAGGCATCGAGAATGGCCGCCAAGCTTCGTTCATATTCGCCGAGCTTGCCGACGACCTGCCCCGCGAGCACAACCGGAAGATAACCAATGTGGTACTCCTTGTATTCGTCGCGGATGATTTCCTTCACGCGCCGCTCGTGGACAGGGTTCAAGAAGCCCCACAGCAGTGAAACCACAAAACCGCGCGCGCCGCGATTGACGAGATAGCGCACCTTCTGTCGGACATCGTTTTCGACGAGCGGCCGAATAACATTTCCGCGCGAATCGACCCGCTCTTTGACTCCCACGATCATGTCCCGGGGGATGAGCGGCTCGGGTTTTGACTGAATTGCGAGGTTGCGCCGCTCGGCCACGCGCGTTCCGTCGATCCACTGCGCGCCGCGCCCGATTAGGACCACATCTTCGTGTCCCTCGGTGGTAATCAGCGCAAGCCGCGGCCCTTTGCGCTCGATCAACCGGTTCATGGCAATCGTGGTGGAGTAGCGGATCATGTCCACCGCCGGAAGCAACTCGTCGATCTTCATGCGCAGGGCTCCTGCGCCCTCTTCGATCACCCGAGAGAAGCAGACGGAGAGATCGTACGGAGTAGTCGGCACCTTTTGGATCAGTGTCTTGCCATTGAAATTCAAGACAAGATCGGTGAACGTCCCGCCGACGTCGATGTCGATCGAGTTCATTCGGGAACCTCGAGGCGCTGGCTGCGAATTACGTATTCGCCTTTGCGCAGGCGTTCCTTCAGGCGGTCGATATCGACTTCAACGTCATGCGTGATAGGATGCCCCGGCGGAAGATATTCTGTCTCGATCTGCACGCCGCAACCCGGGCAATAGAACTCCACGATCCGCACCCAGAGCGGATCCGGCGAGAAGTTATAGTTGGCCCTGACCAACGGTTGATGAATCTCACGTGGGTCGCGGTGATGAACGAGGCAGCCTTTCTTGTAACTGTCTCGCGCCGAGCCGAACCTATGCCCACAGCGGTTGCACACCCACTGCTCGCGATCGATGTCCAAATCTAGATATTCGGTGAATCGAATTGTGTTTTGCGCTTCCGGTGACATCGTGACTAGCTCCGCGTCAACTTGGCGTTCCCATAGCCGTCCACCGTCATCGTCCAACCTTCCGGGACAAAGTATGTCGTGCTCTCGCTTTCCAGAACTGCGCATCCTCGGACTCGATGCCCGGGGCGCAGAGCCTCCCAGCGATACGTTTCCGCTTCGCCGCTGCGGCTACCCCAAAAAACCCGTCGTTTGCCGAGCGGTGCCGGGGACGGAGTAGCCGGCTGGGACGACTGTTCGGCAAAGTGTGGCTTGGCCATCTCCTTCTTTACGCGCAGGCGAAACAGGTCGATGGCCAGGGCGCTCTGGTCTGCTCTGGATACGCGCCCAATGGTGTGGTTGAGTTCCTTTAGCGAGCGCAAGGCCGATTCCGGACACAGCACCGGCGTGGAATGACGCCCTCGTCCCGCGACCTCGAATTCCAACGCGTAGCCTAGGTTTTCCGGACGGATTCCCTCGCCCAGCAGATCCTGCGCCGCTTCCGCTTTCATTTCCTCTAGCATGCCTCGCAGTTCGACCAGACTGGCCTCGGAGAGCATCGGATTCCGAAGCGCCCGTTCGTACACGTGGCTGATGTCGGAGACGGACGACCCAAAGGCGCTGAATACCGGACCGAGGGAGAATACGTAAATCGATGACAGTCCTGCTCGCTCTGCGACGTCGCAAGCAAAGAGCCCGCCGTTCCCTCCGTAGGCAAACAACGTATATTGGGACAAATCCTGATCGAGCTCGGCTCGTGCATGCCCCATCATTTCCACCACCATGTCAAACGCGCGGCCGATGATCGCTTGACAGGCCGCTTCGACCCCTACATCGAGCGGCTTGGCTACCCCCTCTTCGATCGTCTTTTGTGCGAGCTCACGGTCGATTGTTTTCGTTCCACCCAGGAAATAGTCCGGGTTGATGAGTCCCGCGGTGACGAATGCGTCAGTGAGCGTCGGCTGATCGCCACCCAATCCGTAGCAGGCTGGTCCGGGGTAGGATCCCATGCTTTCTGGGCCGAGTTGAACTTCGGCACCCTTTTGCTTCACAACGCTGCCACCCCCCAGCGCGATCGAGCGCAAATAAGGAAGGGAGAGTTCAACGGGGATACCAAACAGGTCGGAGGGCTTGCGGTAAATTGGCTCGCCGTCAGCCAGTACGCTGATCTTTGCGGTCGTGCCCCCAATATCCATCGCCACCACGTTCCCTAGCCCGTACATTCTGGCCAGATGGGCGCTCGCCAAAACACCGAGGACAGGACCGGATTCCAGCGTGTCAATGGCCTTGGTTTTCGCGACTCCTGCGACACCACCGTTAATATGGCTCACGAGAAAAGACCCCGCGTATTGCGAGGTCTGGCGCAGATCATCTTCCGCTTTGAACAGCGTTGCGGCGAGTGCCCCGTGCGTGTAGGCGTTGATCACGGCGCACGTGACTCGCGTAAAGTCATCCGCATTCTTGGAAATGTCGCCTCCTGCGAGAACCGGCACCGAGCCCAGGAAGTGATCCGGGTACTGCTGGTCAATCACGCGTTTCCAGGCGATCTCGCGCTCCGGGTGGCGGTGAGCCTCCTCCAGGCTGATGCAGATTCGCCGCACGCCTCGTTCCAGAAGAGAGCGCGCCGCATTCATGATGGTCGTCTCGGTGGCCGAACCGTTGACGCCGATGACATCGCTGCTCGTGAGAAGGCGGTAGAGAGCGGCACTCTGCTCGGCCCTGCCGTAGAGATCGTTTTCATGGTGCTCGCTGACCAGCAGCCCGATGCGCGGCCCGCGATGTTCGGCCAACACATTCGACGTAATCGTTGTGGACCACCGGATCAGATCTACGTTTTCAAGGAATGTGGATGTGTCGGCAAAGCCGAGCTTCGCCGCTCCTTGGCCGAGGCAGTCAAACAGGCATACGGTCAAATCGTGCGGCGTCGTGTCCACTTTGACCGAAACCACGGGGCCACCGCCGGAAAAAAGACCGTCCGTCAGCGTTCCCCCGACGTCGATGTCAACTGTCCACACCAGAACCTCACCCGCGCGGCGCGCTCAGAGCAGTTCGCAACTCATCGGAATCGATCGTCCACCCGAAAAAGGATTCTACATTGAACAAGGTTGCCTCATACATCTTGCGGCCGCCTGCTGCGAGCGTAGCGTCCGCCAGCAGAATCGGCCAATAATCGAGGAAGTAGGCGTCGCGTAGCGTCGATTCGACGCACACGTTGGCCGCAATGCCGGCGAAGAACAGATACTGAATCCCGCGCACGCGCAGTTGCGAATCGAGCGTTGTCCCGGCAAAGCCACTGTAGCGAGTCTTGGTGATGGTGATCTCGCCGGGCTGGGGAGCCAGTTCGTTGACCACGGCGAAATCCCAGCTTCCTTCGGTCAAAAGCTGCCCCATCAATTCCGGTTTCGAACACATGAGGTGCATCGCCGTCTCTTTGTAGTAGTTCGGCGACCGTTTGCCGCCCGCGTTGCTCAGATCAGGCTTATAGCCCATTTGCAGGTGCACGACAGCGATTCCGGCCGCTCGTGCGGCGTCAAGAACCCCCCAGATGGCGCGCACCACGCGGGGAGCCTCCGTAAGGTCAGCACCAGCCAGGTCAAGCGTGCCGCCCTTACTCGCGAACGCGTTCTGCATGTCGACGATGACCACAGCCGATTTCGCGAAATCAATTTCGATTGCTTCCGGCTTGGTCTTAAGCTTCCTCATCGCTGTGCTGGCCTTCTGCGCAGACTTCAGTCACGTCCGGCCTCCCAGATCTTTTCCGCCAGAGCCAACGGGTTCGTGTAGAGGACTTCGTGGCCGCCGGGCATTTGCACTAGGCGATATAGGCCTAGGCGGCTGGACATGCGTGGGTGCCAACCCCACTCGCCCGGAGGAAGCGCGATGTCCTCGGTGCAGTTGATGAAACTCCTCGGAATTTCCAGCGAGTAGAACTTCTTCAAATCCAGCTTGTCGCGGCAGACCTGATACGGCTCTGGCGAAAGCTGCGCGTAGGTCCACTTGGCCATTTCCAGATCTGCGTCGTTTACAAACGCTTCTCGCCAGATCGAAAACGGTATCATGACCGTACCTTCGGCGGATTCTTGGGAAAGACGGTCGAAAAGTGCCACGTAGTGCGGAGGCGATTCATCCATGAGGCTGCGCCCATCGGCCAGAACAAAGGCGTTCAAAAAAACGAGGCGCTTGATGCGTTCGGGAATCGCTTCGGCAACCTTGGAAATAACGGTGCCGCCAAGGCTGTGGCCCACGAGCACGATGTCCCTGAGCGAATGATCAACAATCGCCCGGACGATCGAGTCGGTCGACTGCGCGTGGTCCACGTTTTTGGGCACTCGCTTGCCATGACCCGCCATCGTCGGTGCGAAGGCCTTGTGCCCTTTCTCCTCCAGATGTCGGACGGTCGCTTCCCAAGCCGACCCGTCGTGCCAGGCGCCATGTACCAAAACAAAAGTCGCCAACCCGTGATCTCCAGACCTCTACGTAACGTTGTGACCCCGAGAGCAGACCCCGATGGAGTCGTCTCTTGGAAGCGGAAGGATACTACCAGACCCTCCGGGCGAAACCATAACCTAGCTCGAGCCGAACGAGGGGAGGCTTTGCGAGAGGTCGCGATGCCCGGTTCCTATCGCCCCAGTTCTTTGCGGACAATCTTTGTTCCATCGACCATCGCACGCAGCTTGGCGAAAGCAATGTCTCGGGGCAAGTGAAACAGTCCGCAGTCGGGAAGCACAGAGATCTTCTCAAGCGGCACGAACTTGGCCACTTTTCGGATGCGCTCGGCAACGATATCGGGGGACTCGACCGCCTGATCCTTCACATCGATCACGCCCGCACCGAGCTCAAAGGGAGGCGAAAATTCACGGAACAGATCCAGGTCTTCACCGCCACGACGCGCGAACTCGAGGCTCAGCTGCTGGACTTTTGCTTCCAAGATGCTGGGGAAAAGGTAGCGATAGCTGCCTTCCCAAGACGGTTTGCCGTATCGGTTCCCGTAGCAGATGTGAACGGCGATCTTCGCGTTGACACCTTCGACGAGCTTATTCAAGACCTCCACACCCCAGGGCAGATCCTCGGGGAAACCGGAGTAATAGGGTTCATCAATCTGAATGAGCTTGGCCCCTGCCTTTACCAGCTCTTTGAGCTCCATGTTCATGACCCGGGCGATGTCCGTCGCCAGCGCTTCATCGCTTGGGTAATACTTGTTCCGAACGCGCTTGCAAAGCGAATGGGGGCCCGTGATGCAGAACTTCGTTTCGCGTTCGGTGTTTGCTAGCAGAAACTTGAAATCGTCAACCAGCCCGAGCGCCGCCATGGGGATTTTGCCCAGGACTTCGCTGTCATAGAAGTCGTAGTAAAATTTCTTTGACGAGCGGTCAATCTGAATTCCGGGTAGCCGCTCGATAAAATAGTCGATCATGTTATCGCGGCGCAGTTCTCCGTCGGTCACGATGTCGAGCCCGGCCATCTCCTGGTCTTTGATCGCGGACCGCACGGCGCAGTCGTGAATCTCATCAAGATCGTGTCGGCTGATTCGCCGCGCAAAATAGTCAGTCTTGAGCCGTTCGAGCCATCCCGGCATGGAATAGCTACCAACCATCGTCGTGGGCAAAATGGGAACGGTCATGGATCTACTCCCGCTGAGTGGTGTACAAAATGGAAGTCTTTGAGCCAACCCGGTATCGAAACGGCGCGAAGTGCAGATCATACCCGGCCCGGTGTGCCACTTCCCGCAGCAATGCTCCGTTGACCCAATTCACAATCGAACCATCCAGCTTTCCCGGGCCATAGAACCCCATGCAGTACTCATGCAAGTCAGTGACAAAGATGTCTTGTACATGAAGATAGCCGCGGGGGTGAAGCAGCGGCAGGGTGTTGCGGAAGCTCTCCAGTGCACCCGAGCTTAGATGCAGCCGCAGGTCTCCCGGTGCGTCTTTCAAGATATCTTCCATCTGCACGTAACTCAAACCGGCGGGCAAGGCGACTTCTGGGAGATCGACGGCATCCACCAGCCGCTCCTCAAATCGGATGGCTTTCCATATCTCCATCCAGAATCCCATTCCCTTCTCAGGATCGGGCAGCGCGTTTGGGCCGACTTCCAGAAGACGGTTCACGGTCCGAACCACACCGTCCACCGCCAAGCCAAAGGCGCTGCCGATCCGCACAGCCTCCTCGGGAGGGATATAGGCTCGCACCTGCACCCAATAGAGCCGGTTGTCGCGCCAGACCACCTCTTCGTCTGGCAGGTTGTCGTACATGTTGCTGGAGTGGACGTGCAGAACCTTGTGCCGCAAGAACGACAGGGCTTTCGTGGGATCGAGCGCATCGAGAGCAATAAAGCTGCACAAATCGATGTGTTTCTTCACGGCGGGTCGCGATCGCTCGAGTGTCGACAGCGAGTAGTCTCCCAGCAGGAACCGCACGCGCGGGTAGTAGCTGGTTCCGTTCTCTTGGTCGAGCGCGCGGAAGCGGTCGAGCCACATGCCGGCTCGCATCGCGAGTCCGACTCCGATTTCGAGAACGAAGATCTCAGCAGGCAGTTGATTGCGCGTCTCCAAATCTTTTAACAGTTTCCAGAAGTCCCTTGCCGAATCGGAGATGGCCTGCGGGTGGTGACCATCGGAGACTCCACCGGGCAGGGCCTTCTCATAGCTCTTTCCGGTGGCTCGTTCCCAATCTTTGAGCCTCTGCCAATAGAGTTGGTTAAAGTCCCAAACAATACTCGAGCGCAGCGAGCGGAAATCCTCGAGGTAGATGGGACCTGGGCTGCCGGCATCCGGTTGGATCGCTTTCTGAACGAGCTGGCGAAGGCATCCGGGCGAAACCTGCCGCGAATCGATCCGCACCTCCATGCTCGGCGTTTGGCCCGCACTTTGCATCAGTGTGATCGGCTCTCGAAAGTTCTGCTTGTATTGGAGCCAGTCCAAATAGATCTGCAGACGTGCGAATTGAGCCGCACTGAGATGACCCTCTTCGAGCAAGGTTAGAAACGTGCTGACGACTTCACTCGTGCTCGCGGCGGCCGACTCCTGCCGTGTATGGTTCAGATGAAGGATCATGAAAAAGGACCTGGATTCTACCGCGAATGCGAGCAGAGTTTCGCCGAGGGCCCGCGGCCTTTATCTATCATTCGGATTGCGCCAGAGTGGGCCCCTCGGACAGATTAGTGCCACACGCGCCGCGCGGTGTCCACTACCAGTTTCAGCTTTGCCCACTGCTCGTCGTCGGTGAGCAGATTTCCCTCCGCCGTCGACGCGAATCCGCACTGAGGGCTGACCGCCAGGTTTTCGAGTGGAAAATATCTTGCTGCTTCCTTAATACGCCGCACGATCTCGTCGGACTTTTCGAGCTGCGGCTTCTTGGTGGTGATCAGGCCGAGCACCACGACCTTATCTTTGGGCACGAGCCGCAGCGGCTCGAATGTCCCGGCTCGCTC
>Ga0187779_10000485_pt1 | contig 26664 bp, 25 predicted proteins | sample 1015_Q2_SP10_10__FD_132435 | JGI IMG/M metagenome (GOLD analysis project Ga0187779, IMG submission 132435) | Tropical peat soil microbial communities from peatlands in Department of Meta, Colombia - 1015_Q2_SP10_10_MG | ecosystem: Environmental > Terrestrial > Soil > Wetlands > Peat | place... | reverse complement strand
GGCACGAGTGACCGCGACAAGGCCGTCGACGCCTTGATCGCGTTGCTTGCCGATCACGCTTTCGAGCAGATCGGGCTCGCCGAGGTCGCCGGACGCGCGGGGATCAAGCTTTCGCAATTGCGCGCCGAGTTTGGTTCGACGCTCGTCATTCTCGCGGCCCATATCAAGGATATCGACCGCACCGTATTGGCGGGGGGCGATGCCGACATGGCGGAGGAGCCTGCGCGCGAACGTCTGTTCGATGTGCTGATGCGGCGGATTGAAGCGCTCGGTCCATATAAGCCGGCGATCCGCTCGCTCATGTGTTCAGCCCGCCGTAATCCCGGCCTTGCGTTCGCGCTCAACGCGATGGCGGTCCGCTCGCAACGCTGGATGCTGGAAGCCGCCGGCATCGGCGCATCGGGACCTGTTGGCGCGTTGCGCGCACAGGGTGCGTCACTGATGTTTGCGCGCGTGCTCGCCGTTTGGGTCGACGACGAGGACGAAGAGCTTGACCGCACAATGGCCGCTCTCGATCGCGGACTCGCCAGCGCCGAACGCTGGGCAGGATTCGTCGACGATCTCTGCATGATTCCGAAATGCGTGATGCGCGGGCCGCGCCGGCGGCGGCGCATGCGCGACCAGGAAGCTGAAGCCGCGTAAGACTAAACCGGAATTCGCACGATTGCCCGCAAGCCGCCCAGCGAACTGTCGGCGAGCGTGATATCCCCGCCATGCGACCGCGCTATGTCACGCGCAATCGCGAGACCCAAGCCTGTGCCGCCTTCGTCCTGATTGCGCGCATCGTCGAGCCGCAGGAACGGCTTGAACACCTCCTCGCGCAGGTCGAGCGGGATACCTGGTCCGTCGTCATCGATCGTGACAGTGAGATACCGGTGGTCACGATGGCCGGTGATCGAGATTGTCGTCGCAAAGCGTGCCGCATTGGACACCAGGTTGCTCAGGCAGCGCTTGAATGCAGCCGGACGCACCGTCACGACTGGCGGCCCATGGAATACGACGGTCGCGTTGTGGCCGTGCCGTTCGACATCGAGCCGCAGTTCATCAAGGAGGGCGGCCATATCGGTCGGCGCCGCGGTTTCACCGCTGTCGCCGCGCGCGAACGCGAGATAGGCCTCGAGCATCCGCGCCATCTCGTCGACATCCTTCTTCATCGCGTCGACTTCCGGCGTCTCACGGATGAGTGCGAGTTCAAGCTTGAATCGCGTGAGTACCGTTCGCAAATCATGTGAGACACCCGCGAGCATGGCCGTGCGCTGCTCCATGGCGCGCTCAATGCGGGTTTTCATCTCGATGAATGCGGCAGCCGCGCGCCGCACTTCGCGCGCTCCTCGCGGCCGGAAGTTCGGCACCTCTCTTCCCTTGCCGAAACTCTCAGCGGCGTCCGCCAGGCGAAGGATCGGCCTGATCTGGTTGCGCAGGAAAATAATGGCGACGATCAAAAGGACCGTCGATGTGCCGACCATCCAGAGCAGGAAGATTTCTGAATTGGAGACATAGGCCGCGCTGCGGCGGGCAAACACCCGCATTACCGTATTGTCGAGCTGAACGCGGATCTCCAGCAAAGCCGATTTGCCGACGGTATCAATCCAGTATGGGCGCCCGATTTGTCTGCGCAGCTCGTCCGAAAGCGCCTGATCCAGCAAGGAAAAGAATGGCTTAGGACCGGGCGGCGGCATGTCGGTCAGCGGCAGAAATTCGACCACCAGGCCGAGCCGGTCCTGCGCAATCCGCCGGATCTGCGCCTGATCGGCGTCCTGCGGATAGCCGCGATAGATGTCGATCAACGCGGCGATGTCCTGCACGACGCTGGCCGACAGGCGCTGCGTCACGACGTTCCAGTGCCGCTCCATGAAGATGAAGGCAATAACCGATTGCAGGATCACCATGGGCGCGATGATGATCAGCAGCGCCCGCGCATAGAGACCCTTCGGCATGACGCTGTTGAACCAGCGGCTCATCCTGCGCCAGCCGTCGGCGACTTGACCGGCGGCAGTGTGAATTTTTCGTATTGGCGGAATGGAGACGTACCATTCCCAGGCCTCGCGCAATCGGGTCAGCGCATTGCGAACGCCATTGCTGATGTCGAGGCTGGTCACGACGTGATCACCAACCGGTAGCCGATGCCACGGACAGTCTGTACGAAAAGTGGATTTGCCGGATTGTTCTCGATCTTGCGGCGCAGGCGATTGACCTGCACATCGACTGCTCTCTCGTTCACCGAACCGCCATTGCCGGCGAGCGACAGGCGGGGCACGGTTTCGCCCGGTGTGCCCGCAAGGATGCGCAGCATGTCGCGTTCACGGTCGGTCAGGCGGATGACCTCATCACCTTTACGCAACTCACCGCGCGCGAGATGGTAAACGAATGGACCGAAGCGAACCGATTCCACCGGCGGCTGCGGCGCAGGCTGCGCGCGTTTGAGAATATTTGCGATGCGCAGCGATAGCTCGCGCGGTTCGAACGGCTTCGACAAATAATCGTCGGCGCCGATCTCAAGGCCGCGGATGCGGCTTTCAGCAGCATCGCGGGCTGTCAGCATCAGGATCGGCACGCTGGAATCCCCGCGAATGGCTTTTGCAAGATCAAAACCGGATTCGCCCGGCATCATGACATCGAGGATCAGCAGATCGAAACTCAATCCCTTGAGCTTGGCGCGAGCTTCCGCCGAGGTCTCTGCAGTGCTCACGCGGTAACCCTCGCCGGTCAGGAACCGGAACAATAGATCACGGATGCGGCGGTCATCATCGACCACCAGCAGATGCGGTGCATCATCGGGAAGCGTGGCCGGCAGTGTCATCGCCGTAGTTCTTCCTGTTGCATCAACCGCGGGTCTTGGCGCGATCGGCACGCGCAATCAGGCGCAAAACGCCGTCGCGATTATCGGCATCGATCATGGACGTGAGAAAGCGTCGAGCTGCTTCGTGCGCATTCGGTCCCAGTTCACCAAACACGCGAGTGATTCTCTGCGTCTGCAAATTTGCAAGCTTGAGTGCCAGCGCCTCGCCTTTTGACGTCACGTACAGCAGTCGTTGACGGCGATCCTGTGCGCCCTCCTTTTGCAGCACATAACCCTGATCGACCAGCTGCTTGAGCACGCGTCCGAGCGATTGCTTGGTGATGTTCAGAATCTCGAGCAGGTCGGCAACCTTCATGCCGGGATTGCGGTTGACGAAATGCAAGACCCGGTGATGTGCACGGCCGAAGCTCAGCTTGATCAGCACTTCGTCCGGGTCACCGACGAAATCGCGATAGGCGAAAAACAGCAGTTCGATGATGTCCCACACCGGCTCGGTGGCGGACACCGGGGCCGCGCCGGAAGCCGAGCGTTCGGCAACGTTTGGGCTGGCACCCGCAAGCTTACTGGTCAGATTTATGTCAGCCATGTTGACATATTTTGTTTTTATGTTACAAAAACGAGGCTATAGACGAAAGGATCGTACCGAAACGGACCTTTTTCCTGGTACCGCATAAGAATTAGGGCCGGTCCGGTCCCATTCATACCGGGTGTTGCCCGGAGACGTAAAGTGTTGGAATAGGCTCGGAATTGCGCCGTTGTAAGGCCGCGCCGTCGTCCGAGCTGACTGGCGAAGGAGGAGAATATGGCTGCCCAATCATATGACCGGCTTGAAGGGGTCATTTGGTACGACGGCAAGGTCGTGCCCTGGAACGAGGCCAATCTCCACGTGCTCTCTCACGGTCTGCACTATGCAAGCTGTGTGTTCGAGGGCGAGCGAGCCTACGGCGGCAAGATTTTCAAAAGCACCGAGCATTCCGAGCGGCTGAAGCGCTCGGCCAATGTCCTCGATTTCGAAATCCCCTACTCGGTCGCCGAGATCGACGCCGCCAAAAAACTGGTGGTGGAGAAGAACGGCAAGAAGGAAGCCTATGTCCGTCCGGTCGCCTGGCGCGGCTCGGAAATGATGGGCGTCTCGGCGCAGACCAACACAATCCATCTCGCCATCGCGAGCTGGGAATGGCCGAGCTATTTCGATCCTGAGCAACGGCTCAAAGGCATCCGGCTTGATCTTGCAGAATATCGCAGGCCCGATCCGAAGACGGCGCCATGCCTCGCCAAGGCTGCCGGCCTCTACATGATCTGCACGATCTCCAAGCACAGAGCCGAGCGCAAAGGCTATGCCGACGCCATGATGCTGGACTGGCAAGGCCGTGTCGCCGAATGCACCGGGGCCAACATCTTCTTCGTCAAGGATGGCAAGATCCACACGCCGATCGCCGATTGCTTCCTCGACGGCATCACGCGGCAAACGGTTATCGGACTGGCGCGCAAGCGCGGCTTCGAAGTTATAGAGCGCCGCATCCTTCCCGACGAGCTCACGAGCTTCTCGGAGTGCTTCATTACAGGCTCGGCGGCGGAGGTGACGGCCGTGGCGGAGATCGCCCACTGGAATTTCAACCCCGGTGGCATCACCAAGACGCTGATGGACGATTACTCCGCGGAAGTGAAGCCAAAGACCGCAGTGGCGGCCTAAGGTTATCCTTTCATCAAAACTGCGGGAGTTTCCTGCGGCCGCAACAGCGTGACGTATCGCACGCCATTGACGTCGGCAAAGCGATCCATGCGTTCATCCAGCACACGACGATTGGTTTGCGATGCATGCCGCAACAGCAACTCGCCGTTATCTCCGAATGCGACAAATCCAACATGGAAATAATCGAGATTTGGTCGCTGCGTGATAAAGCCGACGATGTCTCCGTTAGCGAGCATCGATTTGTTGGAGAGGAAAACGCTGCGCGGGATGACGACGATTGAAAACCGGCGCTTGCCGAGCTCTTTATGCCAATAGACCGTTTTTTCGATCTTGATAGAGCCCGGCATGTTTATGGCGTTGCAGATCTTGTTCTCAATATTGTGCAGGCCCCACTCGAAAAAATAATGGTTACGTTCGCGCCAACTCACGACGCCGTTATGGTAGCGGATTGCCCGCAGCGCTGAATCAAATTCGCGGGGGCCGGTTGCGATCGCGGCGGCGAGAACGGTTTCACAAAAAGTGACGCAGTCGAATGCGTCGTCGCGCACAACAAATTGTTCCGGCCGTTGCGGTCCTCCGATCAGCGTGTAGCCTTCGTAGCGCGTGCCGCGAAGCGCGCCGGAAATGAAATGAATCCGCCGAGAAATCGGGCCTTTATTGCGGGCCTCATTGATCAAGAGGCTGATCCGCTTTTCCCCCGCAAGACCGGGGCGCACGCCCGCGGCAAGGAGCAAGCCGCCGCCAAGAACCGCTAAAACCGAGCGCCGGTCGGCCACTGCATCCATTCGATCATCCCGCGATCAGTACTTGATAACGACCAAACGATCCGTGCCTGACTCGGCGCCCCACACCTCTCCCGCCCGGCCGAGCAATTGCCGAACGGAAGCGCCGCGCCGGCTGCTCGGAAAACTTTCGAATTTCTCCGTCACGGGATCAAAACGTAAAATCGCGTTGGCATCGAAATCGGTCACCCACACTTTATCTTTGCTGTCGACGTAGACTGCGTAACAAGCGCCCTTGCCCTTGGGCAGGCTCCAGACCTTCCATACTTTGTTGAGCGGATCGTAACGGCCCACTTCACCGCTGTTCCAGAAGCTCACCCACAACAGGCCCTTTGAATCCGACCAGATGCGGCGCGGCCCAGCGCCCGATTTGGGCGCCGGCACCATCAGCGCGTCACCGCTGACGGTATCGATCTTGGCAATATGATCACCCGCAAGCGACGCGTACCAGACGTCACCGTTCGGCGTCGTCGTAATGCCATAAGGCCCCGCGCCTTTTGGCGCCTTCCACGCTTCGACCTTGCCGCTCGCTGGATCAACTCGGCCATAGAAACCGGTCTGCCCAGTAAACCACAGAATGCCTTTGCGGTCGAAGGTTGCGGTATTGAGGTTGGCGCCGAAGAATTCTTCCGGCAGCGGAAAAAGTTTTACGGCACTGGTTGCCGGATCAAAGCGAGCGATGGCGTTCTGTCCGCCCTCGGTGATCCAGGCGGCACGATCAGGCCCAACGATAACTCCGTGCGGCGCCGCCCCCTTGCCCAACGAGATCTGTTTCGTCTGGCCAGTCTTCGGATCGAGAATGCCAAGCGTGCCTTGCGCCTGCGCGGTGTACCAGACATTTCCATCGGGTGCGGGCGCGACGTCGTGCGGATGCGACCCGCGCGGCACTTCGAAGTAACTTACTTCCGCAGCCGGCGCCTGGTGAGCAGCGAGAGCGACGATCGCGACTGTCACAACCACGATCGGAACCATATTCTCCTCCAGCCTGCGCCCCGCAAGCGTCTATTCCGCCGTTTCACGTTCGTGTCGCGGCGCAATCCATCGTCCGGCGGCAGCGTCGTCCGCAGCTTTTGCGTCGACCCACGTTTTCCCGCCCGACTTCTCCACCTGCTTCCAGAACGGTGCACGAGTCTTCAGGTAGTCCATTAGGAATTCGCCCGCAGCGAAAGCGGCCTCGCGATGCGACGATGCCGTTGCAACCAGCACAATGTCTTCACCGGGCAGTATGCGGCCGTAGCGGTGCAGGACAGTAACGCCCAGCAACGGCCATCTCTCCCGGGCTTCCGCCACATGACGTTCGATTTCGGATTCGGCCATGCCGGGATAATGCTCGAGTGTCAGCGATGCGATCGGTTCGCCGTCCTCGACGCCGCGGCAAATTCCAGTAAACGTCACCAGAGCGCCGACATCCTTACGGCCGCGCGTAAGCTTCGCCGCTTCGTCGGCGGCATCAAACGGCTCGCGCTGCAGTCGTACTGTTGATGTCATTTGCTTAATGTAGCCCGGCGACGACGGCGAGGCTATCCGCCCGTCATGGGTGGGAAAAAAGCAATTTCACGTGCATTCTTGATTGCCGCATTGGCCCGCACGTGCTTCTGGTCGACGGCCGCGCGGATGACATTCGCGTTCTTGAACGCGTGCGCATATTCCTCGCCGCGCGAGGCAAGCCAGGTCATCAGGTCGGCAACTGTGGCAATGCCCGGCGGTATTTCGATAGTTTCCTCAGGCTTGCCGATGCGCTCGCGCACCCAGGCAAAATAACGGAGTTTCAGGCTCATTCATCGATCATATAGCGCAGCCCGGCACGCATATAGTCCCAGCCAGTATAAAGCGTGAGGATCGCCGACAGCCACAGCAGCAGAATGCCGATCTCGGTGACTGCCGGAACAATGCGATCGCCGGCTTCCCCGGCGATGAGAAATCCAACAGCGACCATTTGTCCGGTGGTTTTCCATTTGGCCAGCCGTGTCACCGGCACGCCCACCCGCAGTTCGGCGAGATATTCACGCAAGCCTGACACAAGAATTTCGCGGCAGAGAATGACGACCGCCGCCAAAAGGCTCCAGCCGCGAATGGTGTCCTCCGCCGCCAACATGAGCAGGCAGGACGCCACCAGAAGTTTGTCTGCAATTGGATCCAGCATCCGGCCGAGCGAAGACTGCTGGCCCCAGGTGCGCGCCAAATAGCCGTCGAGAATGTCGGTGACACCGGCCGATATGAAAATCGCCAACGCCACCCAGCGCAACCATAAAGGTCCGTCGAAGATGCTCTGCCAGAACATCAACGCCACCACCACAGGGATGGCAACGATGCGGGCATAGGTCAGCAGGTTCGGTAACGCGAGGGGGCGCGCCGGCAGCGGCCGGGAACTGATGGCATTCATGCGGGAAAAGAACACCCCCGCCGCGGCAACGTCAACCGGCGGCGCTGCACAACAACCCGCTGATTACTGGATCGGCGGCTTGGGCAGGCGACTTTTGCCCGGCTCCATCACGAAAGTCTGATCGAGCGAGTACCATTCACCCTTCACATCGCTTGCCGGCGCCGGCCCGTCATGCCGGACATAGTTGCCAACCAGGGCACGTGTGACACCAAACTGGACATCGGTCTCCAGCTTGTCATCGTCGTTGACATAAACCTGAGAGATCAGGGTCTTGAAGCCTTCCTTGAAGATCAGGAAGTGCAGATGCGCAGGACGGTAATTGTGTCGCCCTGTAGCCCGGACGAGATCGCCAACCGGTCCGTCGATCGGTATCGGATAGCCTGCCGGTTTCACACTGCGGAAACTGAAGTGACCCTGGCTGTCGGTCATAAACTTGCCACGCAGGTTCATGGGTGCCTGTTTCGGATCCTGCTGTTCGTAGAAACCCTCGGGAGACGAGTGCCAAACGTCGACCTCGGCGCCGGAAATTGGCTTGCCGTTCTGGTCCTTGACCAGGCATTTGGCAAAAAGCACCGGCCCCGGCGTCGGCGAGCGCACAATGGTGCCGCCATTTTCGGTTCGCGGCGAGTTCATCCGCCAGAACGGGCCGAGTTGATTGGCCGTGGTCTCCGTCTGTCCATTGTTGCCATTGTTGAGCAGGCAGATCAGCGTCGAGAACCCAAGCGAACCCGACATCAGTACCGCCTCGTTATGCTTGTCGTTTGTCTTCTGACCAAGGCCAACGACGTATTGAACCGCCTTCTCAAATTCCTCCTCGGTAAGATGTACATCGCGCGCAAATGCGTGAAGATGTTCCACCATTGAAATCAGAATTTCGCGCAGACGCGGAGGTTGCGTGTTTTTGAAAGCTTCTTTGACAGCTTTGGTGACATCTTCCTGACGCTGAATGATCATTGTCGCTTTCCGTTTATTGAGCGGCTGATTCGTGGAAGAACTCATATATCTTTCGCGCAGTCTCCACATTAATTCCAGGGACCTGGGCAAGATCGGGCAGGCTTGCTCGTTCGATTGCTTTCACAGTGCCAAAATGGCGCAATAGTGCGCGTTTGCGAGTGGGACCAATCCCGGGAATTTCCTGCAAACCCGCCTCGCGTATATCCTTTTTACGGCGCACCCGGTGCGAACCGACCGCAAACCTGTGGGCTTCATCGCGCAAGCGTTCGATGAAGTAGAGCAATGGATCGCGCGGTGGCAACTTGAAAGGGTCGCGCCCCGCCACGAAAAACGTTTCGCGGCCAGCATCCCGATCAGGACCTTTGGCGATGGCAACCAGCGGCACATCGGTGACGCCAAGCGCGGCCAATGTTTCCTGAGCAGCCTTTAATTGTCCCTGCCCACCGTCGATCAGCACCAGATCCGGCCACGGCTGATCTTCTTCGTCGCCCTTGAAAACGGCGGTGAGGACTCCGCCGACCGTGCTGCGCGGATTTTCCTCAAGCAGTCTCTTGAACCGGCGCTGCAAGACTTCGCGCATCATGCCGTAGTCGTCGCCGGGCGCAAGATCGGTAGAGCGGATGTTGAACTTCCGGTACTGGTTTTTCCGAAAACCCTCCGGCCCGGCAACAATCATGGCACCGACCGCATTGCTGCCACTGATATGGCTGTTGTCGTAGACTTCGATACGGCGCGGCGACCGCGGCAGCGCGAAGGTCTCGGTCAGGCCGGCGAGCAGTTTCTGTTGCGAGGATGTGTCAGCCAGCTTGCGCGCAAGCGCCTCGCGCGCATTGGCCAGCGCATGCTGCACCAGCTCCTTGCGCTCGCCGCGCTGCGGCACCGAAACTTCTACCTTGCGCTCGCTCCGGGTGGTCAATGCCTGCGCCAACAGCGCACGTTCTTCGAACTCATGCGACACCAGGATGCAACGTGGCGGTGTCTTGTCGTCATAAAACTGCGCAAGGAATGCGCCCAGCACCTCATCGGGCCCGATCGCGCGATCGGCCTTCGGAAAGTAAGCGCGATTGCCCCAGTTTTGTCCGGTGCGGAAGAAAAACACCTCCACGCAGGAATAGCCCCCGGCCTGATGCACAGCGAAAACGTCGGCCTCCTCGAGGCTGCGCGGATTGATACCCTGGTGAGACTGAATCGCGGATAGAGCCGACAGCCGGTCGCGATAAATTGCGGCGCGTTCAAAATCGAGCGAAGCGGATGCCTGATCCATTTCGCGGGCCATTTCTTTCTGTACCGACTGACTACGGCCCGACAGGAATGCATTGGCTTCGCGGACGAACTCGGAATAGCCGGCGAAATCTATTTCCCGCGTACATGGCGCCGAACAGCGCTTGATCTGGTAGAGCAAACAGGGCCGCGTGCGTGCCTCAAAGTATGAATCCGAACATGAACGCAGCAGAAAGGCACGCTCGAGCGCATTGATCGTCCGATTGACCGCTCCGGCCGAAGCAAATGGGCCGTAGTAGTGCCCGGGCCTGGTCCGGGCGCCACGATGCTTGAGAATTTGCGGCGCCCAGTGATCGGATGTGATCAGGATATAGGGGAACGATTTGTCGTCACGCAGCAGCACGTTGAAGCGCGGCCGCAACCGCTTGATCAGGTTGGCTTCAAGCAGCAGCGCTTCGGTCTCTGTCTTGGTAGAGACGAATTCCAGCGATACCGTCGCTGAAATCATCCGTGTAATGCGGCTGTCATGCCCAGTGGGCCGCGCGTAAGCGGTCACGCGTTTCTTGATATTTTTCGCCTTGCCGACATAGAGCACGTCGCCTTGCGCATCGACCATGCGATAGACGCCGGGCGCAGCCGGAGCCAGCTTGGCGAAACGGGCAATCGCCGCGCGCCCGGCGGCGAGCGTACCGCTCGGCGCGCTTTCAGGCTCTACGTCCGGCAGCGAGGCTTCTTCGTCTTCCTCACGCAACTCGCCTGCCGGGTCGATGTCTTTGTTGGTGCCGTTCACTTCGCTTCCTTCGCGCCCACCGGCGCGTTTCGCGCCGCCCGCGTTTTTACTTCGCCGTTATAGTAAATAGGGGCTAAGCGCGCATGGTAAACAGTCGCGGCAGAACGCCCGTAGCCATAAGAGTTCTTTAGCAATAACGCCCGCTCATTCTTACCGATTCATAACCGTTTAACTTAAAAGGCCCGATAAATCCTTCACGAACCATGTCGACCTGTTGTCGATGTGCAGTACGTCCGCGGTGTGATTGCGCACTCAGCACACAAGCCGGACGGGGGTTGAGTGGAGGGTAGCAAGATGAAGACGAGAATTCTGGCCATGACGGTCGCGGCCATGACCGCCGCCGCGGGCACAGCTGGTGCGGCCGACCTTCCGCGCGGGAACGCGCCTTACTACGCCCCGCCTCCAGTGAGTGTCTACAACTGGTCAGGATTCTACGCCGGTCTCAATCTCGGTTACCAATGGGGCCACGTCACCAATACCGGCATCGACCCGTCTGGCATCGCCGGCGGCGGCCAGCTTGGCTACAATTGGCAGATTGGACAGTTCGTCTTTGGCGTCGAAACCGACATCCAGGCCAGCGCCGCCGCCGACACGTTTGCCCCGTACAAGTTTTCCAATCCCTGGTTCGGCACGCTGCGTGGCCGCGCCGGCTTCGCCATCAACAACATGCTGCTCTATGGCACCTTGGGTCTCGCCTATGGCAACCTTGAGGGACAATTGCTCAACCTCAGTGAGACGAAAACTCTCGTCGGGTGGTCCGGCGGAGCTGGCATGGAAGTCGGGATCACACCGAACTGGTTGGCGAAGGTCGAGTATCTCTACATGGATCTAGCCAGCCGCACGTTTTCAATCACCGGCGTGGATAACGGGCTGCACTCGAGTTATCTGCGTCTCGGCGTGAACTATCATTTCTGACGGCTGACCGATACGTCGCGAAAAACCCCGGTCGCAAGTCCGGGGTTTTTTGTTTGCAGACACCGCTGAAGGTTCGGTGCGTATGATGGTGAACGCGAATTTCTTCGCTTAAGCGATTCTTCACCACGACTCTTCGAACACCATCAAATCTTTCGCTTGTGTCTTGGTGTGGCCTTTGCGCACCAGGCGCGAAAGCAATTCTGAATACTTTTCTGGCACCAATGATCACGTTTGTGGGGATTGTGTGTGGGAGGTATTCGCTATGAAGCGCTTCATTTCAGCGAGCGTTGCAGCGCTCGCTACTGTGACGATCATGGGAGCGGCAAACGCAGCCGATATTTTGCGGCGCGACGTCATGCCAATGAATCCGCCGCCCTACTATGCTCCCTACAACTGGACCGGTTTCTACATCGGCATCAACGGCGGCGGCGGCTGGGGCACCGCTGACTGGACCTTTAACGGATTTGATACATCGGGCGGACTCGCCGGTGGCACGCTTGGTTACAACTGGCAAATGGGCCAGGGAGTGTTTGGCCTTGAAGGCGACTTCGACTGGAGCAACATCGGCGGGAGCACAGGCTGCGCGTCGACCAGTTGCGAGGTCCGCAACCATTGGCTCAGCACCGTGCGTGGTCGCTGGGGCTACGCCTTCGATCGTTTCATGCCCTACGTGACAGGCGGCGTCGCATTCGGCGAAGTCGCAACATCCGTGGTGGGCTTTACGAGTACCGCCACTACAAAAACTGGCTGGACGGTCGGTGCGGGCGTCGAAGGTTCAATTTCTGGTCCATGGACCGCGAAGGTCGAGTATCTTTACGTCGACCTCGGCGGTTCTTCCAACTCGGATTTCCGTGCGCACGTCGGACGCGTCGGCCTGAACTACCGATTCTGATTTCCGTTCACACCGAAAAGCGAAAAAACCCTGGGCTAACGCTCCAGGGTTTTTTCATGCAGTCGAAAATATCACGCCTAAGCGAACTGCCGTGCGCAGGTCGTCAAACTCAAAACTTCACAAACGCGCCCCAGGAAGCGCGGCGCTTCACTTCAACTAGCCAGTGACCACCAGATTTACAGCTTTCGGACCTTTGCCCTTCTTGTCCGGTTCGACATCGAAGCTGATGCGCTGTCCTTCGTTCAGACCTTTAAGCCCGGCCTGCTCGACTGCTGTAATGTGGACAAAAACGTCACGCCCGCCATCGTCCGGCTTGATGAAGCCATAGCCCCGTTCGCCATTGAAGAATTTCACGACACCCGTCTGCGCCATCGGGAAAACTCCTCTCCCCCACTGCTCCGCCGCCGGCCCCACGCACGACAGCTCGGCTGGACATTCACAATCGGGGAAAGCGTCAGCCAGACCCGGCCTCAGTCAACTCCGCCGGCCCCCTCAGGAGGCGGAACGTCACTGCCAGTATGGAACTACACACCAACTGCGAGCCTGTGGAAAGAGGCCAGACGGTCAGCCGCACGCGGATTGCCCTTCGCCAGCGAGCCAGTCGAGCCGAAATTGGCCCTTGCCCTGCCGCCCGAGAATGCTCGCCAGGGCCGGCAATAGCGCCGAAAGTTCGTTTTTAAGTGTCCAAGGTGGGTTGACCAGGATCATTCCGGCGCCATTGAGCCGGGATTGGTCGGAAAGAGGCGATACCAGCAACTCGGCCCGAAGAACCTTGGCTAAACCCAGCCGGCGCAATCGTTTAGCGAGGGCTTCCGGCTCACTTCTGCCTTTGATTGGGTACCAGAGAGCGTAGATGCCGGTTGCCCATTTGCGGTGTGCCGCGGCCAAACCCCTGGCGAGACGAGCAAAATCGTCATCCGCTTCGAACGGCGGGTCGACAAGGACCAGACCGCGCCGTTCCTTGGGCGGCACATAGGCGTTCAGCGCCGTCCAACCATCGATCGTCAGCGTCTTGATGCGGATATCGCCGTGCAGGTTGCGCGCCAGCGCCGCCGCTGTTCTGGGTACCAGCTCACAGGCGAGCAACCGGTCCTGCGGGCGCAGCCAGGCCCGCACAAACGCCGGCGAGCCGGGGTAGATGCGCAGCCGGCCGCGATCATTGAGCGCGCCAATCACCTCAAGATAGGGGGAAAGCAGTTCGGCAATTGCTCCGGAAAATTGCGCCGCCATCAGCCTGGCGACGCCATCATGCCATTCGCCACCCCGGAGCGCCGCTTCGCTTGCCAGGTCGTACAGCCCGGCGCCGGCGTGAGTGTCGATCACGCGGAAAGCCGCCGGCTTGCCGCGCAAGTAATGCAGAATGCGGCACAACGTTACGTGCTTGAACACATCGGCGAAATTGCCGGCGTGAAATTCGTGATTGTAGTTCACGGCGGGCTCGTTTCATCCGCCGCGCACGGCGGGCATCGCAATTCTGTTGGCGCGGCAGGCCCGGCGCGAGGTTTCTCCACAATCGTGGAAGGAAAAGTCCTTGCCGAGGCACACGCGGACTTCAGTCAGCCGTCTGCCGTCGCAAGACACAGCAACAGCCCCGCGCGGCAGACCTGGATTGGTTTTAACGAATGCCACCGCAACTTCATCGGGCGTTACGGTGATTGGATTGCTCAGTGCAAGGTATTCCGAAGGGATCTTCACCACCGCTCGCGCCTTGCGCACGGTTTCGAAGTAGACGTGCGGCGAGAGCCCGGAGCAAGTGCCGTGTCGGTCCCATTCATGGAAGATCAGACTCGGGCTTGGCATGAGGTCAAGCATTTCACCGACAATTCGGCGGTCGAGCCTCGGCGCCGGCACCTGGCAATATGATGGGAACCCGCGTTCGTATTGCGGCCACAGACCGTGCACCACGAAGGAGAAGGGCCGGCCGCCACACTGCCGGTCACGCGCGCGATTTGGCCCGCGGCTTTCCGTGGCCTCGCAATATGACGGCGACCAGGACAGCGCCAACACGTAGAAATCGAAACGGCCCGGTTCCGCCTGCCGATGCTCCTGGGCAAAAGCATCGATGGCAAAAACGAAAGTGAGGCCGAAAGAAAAGACGGCGATCCGAAGCAACTGGCGAACGCAAAGACCAGCCATCACGACCTCACCGCGCGCGACGAGAACAAACCGGAAATTGACCTATGTCGACGGTTCCTACTGCGGGCACCGCATGAACACGAACACTTCAAGAACGGATTGGAATAAATGGTGACCAGGTGCCGGCCGCCGATCAGGGCCGCGCCATTTTGCACGCCGGGTTGTACGCCCAGTTGCGATCAAGCCCGACCACACACCATTCGACCCCCCAGCTTGCGCCGATCATTCCGCCATCCTCGATGATCGAGTAATGCACCGTATGTGCCTTCCCATCGCTCACCATGGCCACGGCGCTGCAGTAACGGCGCGGAACGGTTTCCGGCGCCCATGGCCGGAACGCCGTTTCCCGGACCTTGTCGAAGCCGAGAATTTGCAGATCTGAGTTCCAGAACCGGCCTTCTTTACTCGCAAAGCGCGACGCGATGGTGTCGAGCGCAGCCTCACAAGGGGGCAGCACCCCGTCGTAACGCGGGCCGATCATGTAGATCTGTTTTTCAAACCAATTCGCGGCGCCGGCGGGCGCAGCGGCGCCGGCTACGAGCAACGCGGCGACCACGAAAGAGCGAAACCGAAAAAGCTGGCGCATCATAAGGGGACCCCCCAAAGGCAGGTAGCGAATCTAGCACAACTTTTTGCCTGTCGCCGCCCTATTGATTGGCGGTATTTGCCGATTACTGGCGGTTATTGTGAGTGCCAATCTCCCAGAACCGCCTGCACCAAAGCAAGCGCCGCCACAGCGGCTGTGTCGGCCCGTAAAATACGGGGACCCAAGGCGATCCTTACCACCTTGGGACGATTGAGCAGCGCTGCCCGCTCTTCATCGGCAAATCCACCTTCCGGCCCGATCAGCAGCGCCACAGGTGTCCCCGGACTTGCGCGCGTACCCGCCAGCGCCGCCACAGGATCTTTGACGTCGGCATTTTCGTCGCAGAACACCAGTAGGCGGTCGGCACCGGCCATGGCCGCATCGAATGTCTGCGGCTCGGCAACTTTGGGAACTGCCAAAACACCGCACTGCTGGGCGGCCTCGATCACATTGGCCCGCATCCGATCGAGGTTGATGCGCGTCACCTGCGTGTGCCGGGTCATCACCGGCTGCAGGCGCGAGGCCCCCATTTCAACCGCCTTCTGCACCATATAGTCGAGCCGCGCGTGCTTGAGCGGCGCAAACAGGAAATGGAGATTGCCTTCCGGCGTCTGCGGGCGCGTGCGCGCAGTGACAGTTGCCGAAACATTGCGCTTGCTCGCGGAAGCAAGCTTGCCCCGCCATTCGCCGTCCCGCCCGTTAAACAGCAGCACCGCATCACCCGCGCTTAGCCGAAGGACGTTGGTCAGGTAGTTGGCTTGATCCCGGTCGAATGAGACTTCGCGGCCAGTGTCGAGCGGGGCATCGATGTAGATGCGGGTCGCGCGAAAGTCATAGTTCGGCATGGAATTGGCCCGTGCGAAGTCTGCTAGCCGGCACCGGTTTACGCTGCAAGGCGCCTGTTCGCGAGGCTTTTCGGGCGGGATGCCCGTTTGCCGCCTTCCCGACGCATTCGCGTTGTTATAAGCCACTGGGGCGGTAATGAGGACTTGGGTTCATGGGCTTGCGCCGGACAGCTCTCGTTATGTGCCTGATTCCGCTGTACGCCGCGGCGGCGAATGCGCAATTTCCGAGCGCGCCGCCACAGCAGGGCGCGCCGCCACAGCAGGACTCGCCTTGCGTCAAGGAATTTTTCAGGCTGCGCGACGACGCCGAAAAGAAAGCAGCGGCAATTAAAGCGGCGGGCGAACGCAAGGCACAGCACAAAGAAGTGTGCCAGCTGTTCACTGCGTTCGTCGCCTCGCAGACGAAGCTGCTGAAATACACCAACGACAATAACGTATGGTGCGGCATTCCTGCGCAAGTCGCAGAAGGTCTCAAGCAGGGCCTGGCCAAAACGTCGCAGATTCGTGACAACGTGTGCCGAGCCGCCGCCGCGCCTCAGCAACAGGGCCCGAGCCTGAGCGATGCTCTTTCCAATCCCGTGCCCGATTCCAACAACATCAAGACCGGCCGCGGCACCTTTGACACCCTGACCGGCAACCCGCTCGGAAAATGAGCGAGAGCACCGGACGCGTCGCCGATGCGACCGGAAACTGGGTCGACGGCCTCGCCCCGCCTTTCACCCGTCCCTATCTGCGGCTCGCGCGTCTCGATCGGCCGATCGGCTCCTGGCTGCTGTTGATGCCGTGCTGGTGGTCCGTGGGTCTCGCCGGCATGCATGAGAACCACCTGCCCAGCCTGTGGCACATCGCGTTGTTTTTTGTCGGCGCCTTCGCCATGCGTGGCGCCGGCTGCACCTGGAACGATCTCGTCGACCGCAATCTCGATGGCATGGTTGAGCGCACGCGGTCGCGGCCGATTCCTTCCGGGCAGGTGACCATCGCGCAGGCCACGATCTTCATGGTCGCGCAGATGCTGATCGGCTTTCTGGTGCTGATCCAGTTCAATCGCTTCACCGTTGCGACCGGACTTGCCTCCATGCTGGTCGTTGTCATCTACCCGTTCATGAAACGCATCACCTATTGGCCGCAGATTTTTCTCGGTCTGGCATTCTCGTGGGGCGCGCTGATGGGCTGGCCTGCCGCTTTCGGCCGCCTCGATTGGCCGGCACTGGTGCTCTATGCCGGTTCGATTTGCTGGGTCATCGGTTACGACACGATCTACGCTCATCAGGATCGCGAGGACGATCTTCTGATCGGCATCAAGTCAACCGCGCTGTTGTTCGCCGACCGCACGCAACCGATGTTGGCAATCTTCTATGCCGTCGCCGTCGTGATCATTGCCGCCGCCGGCTTCATGGCGGGCGGCGGATTCGTCTTCGCCCTTGGCATGATCGCGTTTGCCGCGCATCTGGCCTGGCAAGTGATGCGCCTCGATATCAATGATCCGGCGCACTGCCTGGTGCTGTTCAAATCCAACCGGGATGCCGGGCTAATGCTGTTTGGCGCAATGCTGATCGACGCGGTGGTCTAGCGCGCGCTGCGTCAGTGCGCGGTCAGACGATCGTCGCCGGATTTCGTTTTTGCTGAATGCGCCCGCGGTGGCGGAGCGATCGTGCCCGTGCTGTCATCATCAAGGTCGGCACGCGTGTCAGCAGGTCGGCTATGTACGGCCGACGCGGAACCGTCCAGGACATCATCAAGAATGTAGCCGTCTTCCCCGGGTATCGCCGTCGGCTGACGGCGCGACTTTGCAAGCGAACCGGTATACGCGGGGCCGCGCTGTCTGCCTGCGTAAAGGGCGCGCGCCTTTGCTGCCGCCACCTCGCCGGGGATCGCGTCGGGCCGGCAAGGGCGGTCGCCGCTCGGGCGCCGCATCAGGTCGACATGGATATGATTGTAGTGCGCAGCGTTGTATCCGGGCGCCAACACCGTGGTGAAATTTTCGCAAGCCGCGAGATGAACGTCGCGCAGGAAGCCTTGCTGTTCCGGGGTGCCGTGCCAGCCTTCCTGCACCGAAATTCGTCTGCCGTCGGCAAGCGTAAAAGCGGCAATGTCGATCGCGTTGCCGAAGGCATGCTCGGAAATGTGCGATGATCCGGAGCCGACCATGGCGCGGCAGGAATAGGCCGCGATCTGCTTGATCTCAACGACCGGTGACCCAAACCAGCGCATCGCGGAAGGCTGCACGCCATCGCTGACCCAGCGATCGAGCGCGGAGACGATCGGACAAGCGAGCGTCGCTGGTGGCGTCAAGGTCGCCGGACCGGCTGTAGCGGTCGGCATAGGCGCCCGCTGCCGGCCAAGCGTGGGGGCGACGCGTGGCGGCGGCCGATAGACCGGCGCTTGGTAGCCGCGCTGCGGCGGATAGGCCGCGCGCGTGCGGCCGGGCGGCAGAATGGCGTCATCAGGAATGTCGTCGGGTAACGGCGCCGCGCTCGGCGTCACGCCGGGTTCGACGCCAGGCGGATTGAGCGGCATCGGCCTGCCGGCCGGGGCGTAGCGGTCGGACCGCTCGACCGGTGGTGGCCCGGGCACCCAACGCATGCGCGGTGCCGGCCCTGACGGGCTCGGCATTGGCTCGACCTGCACAGGAGCAACGGTAGACGGCGGTGCGTAGCGCGGCTCGCTGACTGGCCAATTTGGCATCTGCGCGGACGCATTGGGAATTGCCCCCGGCGGGCGCAGATCATCGGCATAACCGATCGCCTGATTGCTCTCACCCAGAGCCGCAACTTTGAGGGGGAAATCCGCGCCGCACATGCCGGGCCCTTCGATCGGCTCCATGCGAACAACTCCGGCGCCAAGCTTGACCACGCCCGACTTCATGCAGCTGACTTCGGCCTCGTGGCGCCAAGGCTCCCGCTCGCCCATCATGAACGAGCGTCCGCAACCGGCGAGTGCCACCAGCACGCCCGCACCGACGAGATAAAGACCCACGCCACCCTTCATGCCTGCAAAAATGCGAGCAGTTTCTTTAATGAGGCTTCAACGCTGCCGCGTGGGAATTCGTTAAGGATAAGGATTTCTTGCCGGTGCCGATGCTCGTCATTCCGGGGCGCTCTTCGGATTTAATCCGGAGAGCGAACCCGGAATCCAGAAACATCCGGATACCCTGCATCTGGATTCCGGGTCCGTACCTTCGGTGCGCCCCGGAATGACCAATAGACAGGAAGGTGACGGCTCTTATTGCGCCGGCTTGATGTCGAGCGTCACGCCGATCTTCTTGACGGTCGCGGTCTGATCGTCGAGTGCTGCCGCAAACTCCGCCGGCGTACCTGGGTTGACCACCTGCCCGGTCGCACTGAGCTTGGTGTCGACCTGCGGGTCGGCGAGAACCTCTTTAATGTCCGCCGCGATGCGGTCGCGAACCGATTGCGGCATTTCGCGTGGGCCAAGCAAGCCAACCAACCCATCGAATTCCAGCGACTTGTAGCCAGCTTCGGCGGCGGTCGGGATGTCGTCCAGCGACTTCGCATGCTGGCGGTTGGTCAAGGCAATGACCTTGACCTTACCTGCCTGCACGCGCGGCCGCATAATTGCGTAAGCGCCGACGAACGCGTGGATGCGCCCTTCGGCAAGATCGTTGATCGCCTGCACGGTGTCCTTGTAAGGCACCTTGGCCATGTTGAGCTTTTCGGTCTTCAGGAATGCCTGGAACAACAGATCATTGGCGCCGGTGACGGAGGCGTAATTCAATTTCCCTGGCTCAGCTTTGATCTTTGCGACCAGCTCTTTCACTGTCGACACGTTGAGGTCGGCCGGTACACCGAGCGCGATCAGCGTATTGGTCACGCGCGCGATCGGCACGAGATCCTTGATGTCGTACGGCAGCTTGTCGTGCAGCAACGGATGCGCAGTAAACGTCGATGCGGGCGCGAACAACAACACATGATCGTCGTGCGCACCGGTCACCGCAGTGATGGCAAGAAAACTGTCGCCGCCCGGACGGTTTTCGATGACGACGGGCTGGCCCCACTTCGTTGAAAGCTTGTCACCTACCAGCCGCGCAGTGATGTCGACGCCCGAGCCGGGCCCCAGCGGTATGATGAAACGGACAGAACGCTGCGGCCATGTCTGCGCTTGCGCAAATTGTCCCGCCGCGATTACCGCGGCAGCGCAGAACGCGATGGTCATGAGGGCTTGGCGCATGCGTGGCATTGAATCCTCCCGGTACAATTGACGTTTTTTAACACTGCCGACCAGCGTCGCCCTCGCATTTGCCGCCAATTTGGTTCGATTGTCGTTGATTTGTCATCGGAATACCATCCGGTCGAATTTTGCACTGCGGAATTAGTAATCCCCAGTGATTTTTTGCGGAGCATGATCAAACGGTTGAAGTGGCCATGTACGTGATGCATGCCCGACCGCCCAAATTTCGCCGGACGCACACGCGACGAATTCCGTGCCTTTGCGTTGTGTGCTAGCGTTCAACAAGTCAACAAGGGAGGCACCTGCCGTGGACCTTGCCTTGAAGCTCGATGTACTGGCGGTATGCGCTGTTTTTGCTTTCGTTGGCGCGATTTTGCTAGGGGCATTCTGAGTTCAGGAAGTCAACGACGACGCCAAACCAATAAATGCCGGTGTAAAACCGGGGAAGAAATCAGGCACCGGAGAGCCCCCCTCTCCGGTGTTTTTTTATTTGCCACCATGAGTCATTCCGGGACGCACCGAAGGTGCGGACCCGGAATCCAGATAGTAAGACATTTAGTGTTTCTGGAGTCCGGGTTCGCTCGCTAACGCTCGCGCCCCGGAATGACGGCTCGGGCCCTACGCCGCGACAATGCTCGGCGAGGCGTGCACATCGTAGTTGAGAATCGGCGCCAACCAACGCTCGCATTCGGCGACGCTCCAGCCTTTCCGCTTCGCGTAGTCTTCGACCTGATCGCGTTCGATCTTGCCGACGCCGAAGTAGGCGCTCTGCGGATGGCTGAAATAAAGTCCGCACACGGCCGCGCCCGGCCACATGGCAAAGTTTTCGGTAAGCTTGACGCCGATGCGCTCGCTGTCGAGTAACTTGAACAGCGTGCCTTTCTCGGTGTGGTCGGGCTGCGCCGGATAGCCAGGCGCCGGACGGATGCCGCGATATTTTTCCGCAATCAATTGCTCGTTGCTGATGGCTTCGTCCGGAGCATAGCCCCAGAATTCCTTGCGCACGCGTTGATGCAGCCGCTCGGCAAATGCTTCTGCCAGCCGGTCTGCCAGCGCTTTCACCATGATGGCCGAATAATCGTCATTGGCGCGTTTGAAACGCTCGGCCACTTCGTCCTCGCCGATACCGGCGGTGACTGTGAAGCCGCCGATATAGTCAGCGAGGCCGCTGTCGCGCGGGGCGATGAAGTCGCTCAGCGACGCGTTGGCGCGGCCCTCGCGCTTCGAGAGTTGCTGGCGCATTCCGTGCAGCACGGCGATCGGCGCGCTACGCGTGTCATCAGCGTAGGCATGGATATCATCGCCTACGGTATTGGCCGGCCAGAAACCGTAGACGGCGTTCGCCTTGAACCATCGCTCGGTCACGATCTTGTCGAGCATGGCGCATGCGTCTTCATAAAGTGGACGCGCGGCCGCGCCGAATTTTTCGTCGTCGAGGATGGCGGGAAACTTGCCCGACAATTCCCAGGTCGAGAAAAACGGCGTCCAGTCGATAAAATCGACCAGTTCCTTGATCGAATAGTCGTTCAGCATCTTCGTGCCGATAAAGCCCGGTTTGGGCGGTTGATACGCCCCGCTCCAGTCGAGCTTGAGCGCGTTGGCGCGCGCCGCCGCAAGCGGCAGGCGGGCCTTGTCCTCCTGCGCCCGCGCGTGCGCGGCAGCAATACGCGCATATTCACCGCGCAATTCGGCCACATAGCCGGCGCGCGCGTCGAGCGACATCAGGGTCTGCGCCACGCCGACGGCGCGGCTGGCGTCGTTTACGTACACCGCCTGCCCGCGCCGGTAATTCGGATGAATCTTCACCGCCGTATGCACGCGGCTGGTCGTTGCCCCGCCTATCATCAGCGGCACTTCGAAGCCCTGCCGTTCCATCTCGGCGGCCACGTGGCACATTTCGTCGAGCGACGGCGTGATCAGCCCGGAAAGCCCGATAATATCGGCCTTATGCTCCCTGGCGGTCTCCAGAATCTTGGCCGCCGGTACCATGACCCCGAGATCGACGACTTCATAGTTGTTGCACTGGAGCACGACGCCGACGATGTTCTTGCCGATGTCGTGTACGTCGCCCTTCACTGTCGCCATCACGATCTTGCCGTTCGAGCCGCCGTGCTGGCGGCCGTCCTTTTCCTGCTCCATGAACGGCATCAGGTAAGCAACGGCCTGTTTCATCACGCGCGCCGACTTCACGACCTGCGGCAGGAACATTTTTCCCGAACCGAACAGGTCGCCGACGATGTTCATGCCGTTCATCAGCGGCCCTTCGATCACGTCGAGCGGGCGCTTGGCGGTTAAGCGCGCTTCCTCGACATCCTTCTCGATGAAGTCAGTGATGCCGTGCACCAAAGCATGCGAAAGCCGCTTGTCCACCGGCTGCTCGCGCCAGGCGAGATCGATCTCCTTTGCCTCCTGCCCCGCCCCATGGAATTTCTTCGCCAGGTCCAGCAGACGCTCGGCCGCATCGGCGCGGCGGTTGAGAACGACATCCTCGCAGGCTTCGCGCAGTTCCGGATCGAGATCGTCGTAGACCGCGATCTGGCCGGCGTTGACGATGCCCAAGTCCATGCCGGCCTTGATCGCATGGTAGAGAAACACCGAGTGCATCGCCTGCCGCACCTGCTCATTGCCGCGGAAGGAAAATGACAGGTTCGAAACGCCGCCCGATACGTGTGCGTGCTTCAGGTTCTGACGGATCCATTGCGCCGCCTCGATGAAGGCGAGGCCATAACCGTTGTGTTCCTCCATGCCGGTCGCAACGGCGAAAATATTCGGATCGAAAATAATGTCTTCCGGGGGAAAGCCGACCTGGTTGGCCAGGATGCCGTAGGCGCGTTTGCAGATCGCAGCCTTGCGCGCGAGCGTGTCGGCCTGGCCTTTTTCGTCGAACGCCATGACGACGACCGCGGCGCCATAGCGGCGCACGGTGCGCGCATGTTCGATGAAGGCCGCCTCGCCTTCCTTCAGCGAGATCGAATTCACCACCGGCTTGCCCTGCAGGCATTTGAGCCCGGCCTCGATTACCGAGAATTTCGACGAGTCGACCATGACCGGGACCCGCGCGATGTCCGGCTCGGCGGCGATAAGGTTGAGGAAAGTGACCATCGCCTGTTCGGAATCAAGCAGGCCTTCGTCCATGTTGACGTCGATCACCTGCGCGCCATTCTCGACTTGCTCACGCGCGATTGACAGGGCCGCCGGATAGTCGCCGGCGGTGATCAGCTTGCGGAATTTCGCCGAGCCGGTGACGTTGGTGCGTTCGCCCACGTTGACGAACGGGATCTCCGGCGTTAGCGCGAATGACTCAAGACCCGACAGCCGCAACTGCCGCGGCACTTCGGGAATTGCACGCGGTGCCTTGCCGTCGACTGCCTTGGCGATGGCCGCGATGTGTTCCGGCGTCGTGCCACAGCAGCCGCCGACAATATTGACCAGGCCGGCGTCGGCAAATTCGCCCAGCAGTTCGGCCATATATTCCGGGCTTTCATCGTAGTAGCCGAACTCGTTGGGCAGGCCGGCGTTCGGATAGGCGCAGATGAAAGTGTCGGCCAGCCGTCCCAGCTCGGCAATGTGGGCGCGCATCTCGCGTGCTCCAAGGGCGCAGTTGAGGCCGACGGTTACCGGGTTGGCGTGCTTGATTGAATTCCAGAACCCACCGGGCGTCTGGCCGGAGAGCAGGCGCCCCGAACGGTCGGTGATGGTGCCGGAAATCATCACCGGCAGATCGAGGCCGCGCTCGTCGCAGATCTCGGAGATGGCAAAGATCGCCGCCTTGGCGTTGAGCGTATCGAAGATGGTCTCGATCAAAAGAAGATCGGCGCCGCCGTCGATCAGCCCGCGCACCTGTTCGCCGTAGGCGGCACGCAATTGATCGAAGGTAATGGCGCGAAAACCGGGGTTGGCTACATCCGGCGAGATCGACGCCGTGCGGTTGGTGGGCCCAAGCGCGCCAGCCACGAAACGGCGGCGGCCGTCGGCTTTTTCGGCGAGCGCGGCCGCCTCGCGCGCGAGCGTCGCGCCGGCCTGGTTGAGCTCGTATGCGATGCCTTCCATGCCGTAGTCGGCCTGGGCAATCGCCGTCGAGGAAAACGTGTTGGTGGACACGATGTCGGCGCCGGCGCGGAAGTAAGCGAGATGAATATCACGCACCGCGTCCGGCCGGCTCAGATTAAGCAGATCGTTGTTGCCGCGCACCTCGCGGTTCCAGGCGTCGAAGCGCGCGCCGCGATAGCCCTCCTCGTCGAGCTTGAGGCCCTGGATCATGGTACCCATGGCGCCATCGAGCACGAGGATGCGCTGCTTGAGCAGGTCGGTGAATGTGGAACGCGTATTGGCCATCAGGCCACCTCTTGCGCCGCCGGGCGCAAGCCGAGCAAATGGCAAATCGCGTAGACGAGGTCGGCGCGATTCATCGTATAGAAATGGAATGTCGTGACGCCGCGATCGACCAGATCGAAGACCTGCTCGGCGGCGACCGCAGCGGCGATCAGCTTGCGGGTGGCCGCGTCCTGGTCGAGACCCTGGAATCGGTCGGCAATCCACGCGGGCACTGAGGCACCGCAACGTTTGGCAAAACCAGTGGTGGCCTTGAAGTTCTGAACCGGCAGGATGCCCGGCACGATCGGAATATCGATGCCGCGCGCGCGGACGCGGTCGAGATACCGGAAATAAAGGTCATTTTCGAAGAAGAACTGGGTGATGGCACGGTTTGCGCCGGCATCGACCTTGGCCTTGAGCATGTCGATGTCGGCCTCGACAGTCGGGCTGTCGGGATGTTTTTCCGGATAGGCCGAGACCGACACTTCGAAATCACCGATGCGCTTGATGCCGGCGACCAGATCGGCGGCATTTTTGTAGCCGCCCGGATGCGGCTCGTATTTCGTTCCTGCCCCGCTGGTGGGATCGCCGCGCAGCGCCACGATATGGCGCACGCCGGCGTCATTATAAGTGCGCACGATGGCGTCGATTTCCTCGCGCTTCGCAGCCACGCAAGTGAGGTGCGCCGCCGGTGTCAGCGGCGTTTCGGCAAGAATGCGTTTGACCGTCGCGTGGGTACGTTCGCGCGTAGTGCCGCCCGCCCCGTAGGTCACGGAGACGAAATCCGGCGCAAGCGGCGCCAGCCGTTCGATCGACTCCCACAGGATCTTTTCCATCTCCTCGGTGTTCGGCGGGAAGAATTCGAAGGACACGCCGATGCGGCGGGTATCGCCGCGCGCAAAGCGGCTCAGGCGGACCGGACTGTTCATCACGCAACCTCCCGCCGTTGCGGTGTCGCCATCAATGCGCGGATGTCGCGTGCAAGCCAGATCGAAACCGCGATCTTGCCCTCAGAGTCCGGCTCAGGCGTGAGCGACTTATGCAGCACCGGCTCAAGACCCGAAGCGACCATCCATTGCGTCACGGTCTCTGCTGAAAATCCCAGGCGGCGATGCGCAAATTGCTCACGCAGGAATTCCTGTTCGTGCGGCGCAAAGTCGACAACCAGCAGCCGGCCACCGGGCCGCAGCACGCGCGCCGCTTCGCGGATCGCGCGCGCACCGTCATCGAGGAAGTGCAACACCTGGTGCAGGATGACGACGTCGAACGAGTCGTCAGCGAGCGGCAAGTCGTAGATGTCGCCCTGACGCACGCTGCAATTTTTCAAACCGGCGCGCTCGAGCCGGTCGCGCGCGAGCAGCAGCATGTCGAGCGAAAGGTCCAGTCCGAGCCCACGCTCGATCTGCTGACCAAACAGTTCGAGCATGCGACCGGTGCCGGTGCCGAGATCGAGCAGCGAGCGGAACGGTTTGTCGACAAGCGCCGCGCGGATTGCATCTTCCACCGCCTCGTCGGTGACGTGCAGCTTGCGGATGCGATCCCATTCCGCGGCGTGCGCGCGAAAATAAGCTTGCGCAGCTGCCGCGCGCGCCTGACGAACCGAGGCAAGCCGTGCGCGGTCGCGCGCGATGGTCTGGTCAGCCGGGTTGAGGCGCTCGAGCAGGGCGCGCGCAACGTCGGCGCCGCCACCGTGCTCAGCGAGACGGAAGAACGCCCACGTGCCCTCGCGAAACCGCTCGACCAGTCCGGCCTCGGCCAGCAGCTTGAGGTGGCGCGAAATGCGCGGCTGCGATTGTCGCAGGATGTCGGTGAGGTCGGAGACGGTCAGCTCAGCTTCGGCCAGAAGCGCCAGCACCCGCAGGCGCGTTTCTTCGCCGGCCGCCTTGAGCGCGGAATTGAGCGCCTCGAATCCGAGCTTGCCGGCCGTGCTCATTGGGGCCTTAAAATCCAAGTGTTACGGGCCGTTTTCCACTATATAAAGATATCTTTATACGTAGAAACGGGGTACGGCAAGCCCCATTTGACCGGAATAGCTAACGGATTGCCTGTAGCCGCCCCGTCATTCTGGGACGGTCCGAAAGGGCCGAACCCGGAATCCAGGGCCAACTGACGCTGCTTCTGGATTCCGGGTTCGCTCGCTACGCTTGCGCCCCGGAATGACAGGT